>Ga0265798_10001111_pt1 | contig 42714 bp, 40 predicted proteins | sample P3T30metagenome_FD_192430 | JGI IMG/M metagenome (GOLD analysis project Ga0265798, IMG submission 192430) | Plant litter microbial communities from East Loma Ridge, Irvine, California - P3 T30 | ecosystem: Environmental > Terrestrial > Plant litter > Unclassified | place: USA: California... | reverse complement strand
GCGAAGAAGTTTCGGAAGACGTCAAGTGCTCGCACTCATGGGATCATGCGGATAGTTTGGAAACTGCTAGCGACGGCAATTTAGGTGAGGTGTTCAGTGCGCTGGCTATAGTGCAGAGCTTGCTGTTTTCCAAAGCTAAACCGCTTGCTTCGAATGGGACGGAAGCTGGGGGTGGTGACAACGCGACGCAGAGTGGGGATGCGTCGGGTACATCTGGAGCGGAAGTGCCCAAGGAAACGGGCGCGGCGGGGACAATTGCTGCAAGTGTTACGGCTGTCCTGGCTGTGGCTTTTGCTGCGGCGTTGAGCTGTTAGACGTCACTCGCGTCGATTTGTTCATCTCTCTGGGCTTAAGACAAATGAATATAGTTTTCGTAGTAACCAACCTTATATTCATCACACAAAGGCTAGATGCCGACATCCTGGGTTATTATAGGGTCACAGTTGTGTGACGCATACCTCAACTGCGCAACACGACTGGAAATGTGACGTCCATTCCGATGGCTGGTAATTTCCGCCACTAGAACTTTAGCATCAAGGGACGTCAACGACATCGACCTCTAAGCTGGATATCCGCCACTGATGAATGGTTCTCTTCTCCTTCAAACTGACCACTAGCTGGATCCGACGACCATCGCTATGCGTGTACGTCATTCTGTGCGGATTTGTCTGCCAACGCCTATCTTGCAATGCACTCCAGACTTTCTGCATTTCGTCTTCTGAATTCTGCAGCGGGGGAGCGTAGACAGTAGCGAGATTGAGGCTCATCTCGAAGTGGACCGTGAAAGCCACACCTGGGTGGGTGTCGCGACATGAATAGGCCAAGGACAGTACATGTAATGGTGGGTCGTCACGAAGGCGAGTATAAGTCCGAGTATTGGCTTGCCAGTTGAACGTATCTCTTTTTTTGGGCATCTGTCCACCAAACTGCGGATATTCGTCGCCATACCATCCCTCTACGCGAACTAAGCGAAGTCCAGCGGTTGATGTATTCATCGTCTCAATAAGATATGATTTGTTGTACAGAGCTGCGCCGACAGTGTTTTGCTGAACGTATGGGACTAAGGTAATCTGCTGGAAATCTGTGCTTTCCAGTGCATCGCGGCTAGTTACCAGCACCGTTCTGAAACGCTCATAGCTCAGAGACATGGCTCTTCGTACCATGTGGCGCGGAAACGTCGGATGCATACTCCATTCCCGCGGAGAGAGCAGAATGCCTACCAAATGAGAGCTCTTGTTTTCGTGCAGCGAACAACTGAGAAGGCCAATCAAGAGCTTCTCACTCATTCTTTGTGCTGTGGTGACTTGCATGGAGACGAGCGGCAGTCGAGCGCTGATACCAATACTGTCAAGAGTCAAGAGCGGGCCAGTGACCGGTGCCGGTTCTAAACCACCGCAGTTTTTGAAATCGAATGGTGAACTCGCCAATATTTCGCCAGTGATTGGCGACAGGGTGTGATCTGAGGCTGCTCCACGCGCAGAAGATATTGCTCCATCAATTTCCAGACCCCATGCCAGAATGGAGTCATCGCTGTTGTTCTTCTTGATAATTTCTTCCTGCAGGCGAATGAAAGCCTTCTCGCCTTCCCCATAAAGCAAAGGCATGTTTATGCCAAATATCCCCATAAGACAATATGCTTCGTCTTCTTTTCGAGTTGTTTCACGATATGCTGCCCATGACATCTTCTTCGCTATGCACAAGCTATTGAGCGTGTTCCCATAGCCCCAAGAAGGTACTATGCCAGCAGTCAGAACCGCCAAGTCAATCCGCGTAACGTTGGCTATTGTAGTTGCTAGACTTCTCCGAGTTCCGAAAGTTGTCCAAGCCGCATCGTAGAAAACTACGAGGGCAGGTGCGATCAATTCTTGCAGAGTCCAGCCACGAGTGAACCATCGACTGTTTGAGAGATCGCCCTCAAAATCGATCGCCGACACATCCTCAAGAAAAGCATAACACCTGTAAGATCGCGCATACCAATTGAACATGGAGTTGATGGCCTCTGATAGTTCTGCGCTTGACGTCTTATCGATGCAGCATGTATCCACCCATGCGTATTGTAGTCCGTCGCACAACGCTTGATCGCAGGTGAACTTGATTTTCCGGTATCCAGCTTTCGTTGCCGTTGAAGCTCGGTGTAGAGGCAAGTCGGAGAACAAGACCTCGTCGTGACCCCCTGCAAATGTGGAGATATTACGTCAGTGCGAGTCTTACATACAGTTCGTATGGTGAACTTCTTACATGTATGAGATAGGATGGCGTATTCTGGAGGCTTGCTGCCGATGAATTCTTCGACCTCTAGGGTCGTGCAATTTATGAGACGCATAGCTGAGGCACATGTGTTGTGCGTGTCATTTGCATATGATTATCGGGGAAGAATTGGGTCGACGGTGCGATAGGAAAGACATCAGGCTGAGACTTCCCCGCTCTGACGCCTGTCGACCTCCAAGGTTGGAAGGCTCGATAAGGCGATCACATGCTCCACACATGCACATGCATTGATGCGTGAAGTGACCATAAGCAAGCGAATGGAGCTCCCGCAGACTATAAATCAATGTCGAATAGGTACTCGACAGTGCAGTCGGTCGCGACGTGTTCACTTGTACGTCCTATTTGGGTATAGCGTCGTCCTTTGCTTATGTCACTCAAGCCAGATAGTCTTAGGAGCACTACGAGTAGGCGAGTTCAAGCATATCTCATGCGGCAGTAGAGCGATAGAGCCTATGTGAGATGCCTGCGATAGAGTGTAAAGTGACCGAGAGTAGGACAACTAGCAATGATGCGGGCGACATTGGCTGCTCGCGAGGTGAAGGTGAAAGCTGTATGTGATCGTGTCTATCGTCATGGACTTATTGCAGAGCCAGACTTTGGCTATTGCTGTTGTGAGATATCTGCAGTCACTTCGACTAGACACGGTCAGATTGATGAAAGCTATTGTAGTCCTCGTGGTCGCGGTGTTAGTAAGGGTATTGCGCTCTTCACCCCCTCCAGACAATAGAGACTTTCGTATTGTTGCAACGTACAGCAGTCAGTAGCACATGTTGCAGTTCTCAGCCAGCATATAAAGTCAACCTCCTGCTCTTAACTTGCTCGTCCATCTCACACTTTCCTCATAACGACATACACACCTTCAAAACAAACTGACATGTCGTCCACTTTCCTCTTTTTTGCGCTGGTCGCAGTCATGTTCTTCGCTCTCCAGGTCGCAACTTCGTTCGGCCTTCTGGGTTTTCTTCCAGCCGCGCTGGAGGATGGGGCTGGTCCCCATCTATCCTTTGGGGCGTGGTTCTTTGCCGGCTGCTGTATCCTTCGGTCCTCGCCACCAGCCTGCCGTGCCCTCTCTTCCTCCGTCCGGACTCTCGCCGCGCTGGTTCGTGAGCTTGCTGTCCTCTCTCGCGACACGACGATAGCGGCCCTGAAAGCTCAAGTGCTCGCATTTGAGCAGAGTTCGGGTGCCGCTTACGTCCCCCCTCCCGGTAAGCAGTCGCTGGTCGACTGTGAGGCCACCATCGAAACGCTCCGGCGCCAGATCAACAAGTTGACTGGCAAAGTCGCCATGTATGAGCGACACTACAACGTCACCGCCGTTGACGCCGACCGCCTCACCTCCCACCACACCATCGCCAAGCTGAAGCTGGAGCTTCAGTCGAAGTGCGACGAGATTTCCCGGCTGAAAGATGCCATTATTCACAAGCGCAACGACACAACGGTGTCGACCCTTCTCTGCGAGCGGAACCGGTTGGAGGTGGCCCTTGAGGCCAAGAGCAAAAGGGTGAATGAGCTGGAGCGGATCGCTCTTCAGCACGGCCGCGATATGTACCAGCGCGACGCCCAGGTCGCCATATTCAACGCCCTCAAGGAGTATATCCACCGGATGGTGGAGGCGGGAGGTCTTCAGATGACCGTCGTGGTGTTGTTCCTTGGGGCTCTTGCGGGCAATGCTGGCATTGACCTTGCGGAGCTCGGTATCGACGGAACCCAGTTCCAGACATACTTGGACTACGCCATGGCGGTCTGTGATGGCCTCCCCTGTCCTCTCCTTCCACAAGGTATGTTCTCCTAACATCTCCTCTACTGACCTGAAGACCACTTACTAATCATTGTCTAGGTGGCTTGCGCCTTCATGGCATGCGGTATCCGCTGTCTGGTCTGCGCGTCTCTGGCAACAGGGTTGTCGAGGCTGGCCCAAGTGTCGTCGTCGCTTCTACTGCAGCCATCGTGACCGCTGCCTCTTCGGTACCCCCCGTCGGCTACAACACCTTCAGTGCCCCTCCTGCTATCATGCAGAACGCACGGAACACCTCCTGCGCGACTCAGCATGTCGCCTCTGCCGCCCCTCCAGTTGTGTTTACCGGCTTCACAGCCCCCTCCAAGTCTCTTACGGCAATGCCGTGTCCGGCGAAGACCTCCGCGCCTACTCTGCCGGATCCCGTTCCCGTGGCGCCTTCCCAGCCCGCCACAAATGAGACGAGACAGATGAGCTTCCAGCCAAGCAAGAGGCCGGGTACTTTTGGCGTAGGTGGCGGCGGGATTGGAAAGACGAGTGCGGCTCCGAGGAGGTCTTGAGCGCGTCGGGTTTGGGGGACGGAGCAGAAGCGTGCTTATGCGCTGGTGGACGTGTCGGTCGTATGTATTTCGGGCGATGAGCGTGATTCGATGCTTTCAATAAAACCTGTTCAGATGCGCCAAATATCTCCTTTGTGTCTAAAGTGACCCAATAAGCAGGCTTTCTTACTTTGAGCAACCATTTCTCGTGTGTTGGACCTGGGACTGCTCGACGATGCGAGGTGTTGCTGTTGGGCCCAAGTTGGCGCAGGCGGTCAGAAAGCCAAGGGCAGAATGTCGCGTCATCTTCGCGTCGCGGGACCATTGGAAGGAGATGCGACGCCAAGAAGCTTTGACCAGGATTTTGCCACCCCACCCAATACCTCGCATCCTGTCGCGAGCTAGATGCGATGTCCATCACGTTATTACTTCTGCGCATTCCAGGTACATCATTCGGGTATCATCAGGTCCCTTCTCTTTCAACAGCCAAACCGGATGCAATACGGCCGCCCAACGTGTGGCTGATCGAGTGCTCCTCCATTGGGCAGATACACGAAGGCTTCGCATCCATCTGCAGCTCAACTATGTGCAAGGGCCACGCAACCTCGAGCTACCCTGGGCGTTGTCACTGCATAGATGCTGGCACTGGAAAATACTGCAAGTAGGCGATTGGATTGACCTGTTTCCTCTGATGCAGCAATTACGGTAATCTTCTAGAACCTTCTTTATTAATGGGCCCAGTCAACATTGTGGAGTTTCTGAGACGTAAACATCTGTTTTACCTACCCATTCCACAGCTGTTTGGCGACATATTGCAGGAGACTTTGGTTTCCTGACATCTGATTATGGTCTCTTCTCGAAATCGCCATAGAAGCCATGGTATTAGGAGAGATGATTATCTTTCGCTTGTCATAGTCGCTTACCCACCTGTGAGAAAGCGATTCCAGGGAGACGGACAAACCTTTCCAGCTCACTTCCTGTTATACGTCGCCAAATGCCTTTCTTGACCACCACTTTGCAGCTTGGCACACATTCAACTATTTTCCGCACGAGCGATGTCAGAGCCGCCACTCCCTGGAAAACCAGAACCTACGTTTGAAGGTTTACCTCCTGAGATCTGGACGCAGATTTGCCACTCACGGGCGTCGTACGCAGACGGAGAGAGCTTCATCCTTGACCCCATAAGCCTTTCTAGTCTCCGTCTCGCTAGTCGAATCATCCATTCGAAGACCCAAGACGCATTCCTACAGCGTCATCTCTCTTCATCCAAGTTCAGCCTGATGCCATGGAGTCTGGCCATTCTGAAAGACCTATCTGAAAACAAGCATTTGTGCACATACGTGGAAGAGTTGGAGTTCGGCCCGGAGATATTAAACACGAATCTGGATGTGGACCTTCGATATATCAAAGAGCCGTGGGAAGAGCCGTCTATGGGATGTCCACACCCTCAGAGCTACATACACATGGATTCTGCCCGACCTGTATGGCCCATGGTCAAGCTTCCGGAGCCGCTTTGGAAAGGCCTTACTGGAAGAGGTTCAGGATCAGCATTAGTGGTTCGTTGGAATGACCGAGGTGGCTATACCCACTGGCTTCAAAAGCACGAAGGCACGCTGAAGAGACTGGTCGAGCACCAGGACCGCTTTAGCACAGCGGCCGAATACGTTCGAGATGCCATCGGAAAGCTTACGAACTTGAAGAGCATCAAGATCAATCCCCGTCCTATAGGAGCATATTACGAAGAACGATTCGCCAAGCCCATACTACGGAGTCGGGGTACCATGTCGCTCTATCGCGCAGTCGGGGCACACGCTATCGAAGTGGCCACCGATTTGGCCCCATCTGGTTCGAAAACTCTATTAGAGTTTAGCCTCGATGGCCTTCTCTTCATGGAGTATTACGCCGAGATCATCATGCTGGAGAATCTCTCGAAGATACTGAGCACGGTTGACTTGGACAAGCTCACGGTTGACCTGACAATCACCGCGGCGAACCTTCCATCGAACGGCAAGATTTACGATACTGGCCATCAAAGCTGGAGAGCTATAGCTCCTCGGATACGAAGTTTAACCTTCGATTGCGCAATGAGTGATATTGATGGCAGCGAGGTTCCTGCCTTGCTAACATGGATATCGGAGATGCTGATCTATGCTACTGCAGTCGAGCACTTCTATGGACGCAGCTGTGACTTTGAATACCGGATGTTGCGGACTGTCTTTGTGCAGTCTTCCTGGACCAGTCTTCGAACGTTACATCTCTTCCGGTCTCGCAGTCACGGGCGCAATTTGCTCCGGATGCTTCTCCGTCATCGCTCAACATTGGAAGATGTGAGCTTTTCGCATGTCACAGTCACAGGTACGAGTATAGCAGCATGGAGAGACGTATTCTCGGCAATGAAAGATATGCATCGGCTCGGGCGTGTCACGCTTGAACAGCTCGAAATACAAGGCGATCTCGACATGTCTAGCAATGCGCCATACTCATGGGCTTTTAAGCCACTCACATCTGATCGGCTGAAAGCCAAAGGGTACGAGAAGGTTCGCTCGATGCTGGACTTCGTGACGCAGCGCATATTACTTCTTTCGGGTCGAGAGATCACGTTCTGGCAAGTCCATTTCGAGGTTCCTCCATAGGAAATCTTGTGGCACCAACTTCATGAGATTGCGAACTTAGCCGCTTCTACGGATTCCAGAGGCGAAGAAGTACGTTACAAAGCTGCGATTTGAGTTACTTGTTTGGAAGCGCTAGCGGCGCACACTGGGCGAACTCAGGTAGTAAAAGAGGGTCTGACTGTAGCTCCAGTCATGACCTAGGTAATTGTAACTCTCCTGGAATCAAGCCACCCATTCAGAGTCAAATGATGTCGCTAAATGGGTCTTCTGGTACTATAGCAACATGCGATTATCGACCAAGTGCGTCTGAGTAGAACAACGAGTGCACGTACATGCGAAGTTTTGGATGCACAGCATGCAGCACGGGACTACCCCTGGTTCTATGCCATGATGGCATTGTTACATCACTCAATTCTTCACTTTTACCATTGCAAAACACCGGCTTACGAAGGATAGTAAGCATGATAATGAGACATCAGACAGTATAACGCAGATTTTCGCGTTGCCCGCGTATGCTTTTCCTCCAGTATGCAGGGCTGACCAAGCTGGTACATATAATTCGACAATGCATCATTATAATACGCTCTACTCATGGTGGGGGTCACAATTGACGTGGTAATACTCGAGCTTCTACTGGCATCTCTAGAGATAGTTTACAGGTAGCGACGCCACGAACCCTGGTACCACATACGGGGCCACCGTGCTAAATCACACCTCATTAGCAACAAACACGGGTCTATAAAGGCACACGACTTTATTTAAACCCCCGAAAAGTCTTCTTCATTAGCGATTCTAATAGCTTCAACAAGATCGCCATATTCACGATACAAAGCTTCCCGACCAGAAAGCCAACATCTGGTAGCAGCATACATATATTCATCGCTTACCATGTCTTCAAGCGCTTCAATCAACTCCGTTGATTCCCTCGAGGAACTCTATGGCACCAACACAGCTACCGTCTCGCATGTTATTGAAACGCCCATGGAAGAAGTCCGACGCTTCTTCCTGGGCAAAAGCCATACCCAGATATTGCAGTATGGCCTTGGTATGGAGATGCCCGGCGCACCACCACTAGCGGCGCATACCATCGTTGTCACCATGGATTGCGAAATGCACGAGATAGAGCCACGAGTGCTGACAGAATATGGGCTCAATACGTTTTCGCGGAAAGAAATGGCGCCAGTTCTCAGAAGTCCCGGTATACATGGGGAAAATATCTTGCGGAATATCTACTACTATCACATTCGTGTACGCGAGAACGCACACCTTATCAACTGGAGGTTCGTCCGAGGAAACCCCGAGAGAAATCACTTCGGCTCAACGCGCTTTGCCACGAAGGAAGACGCAAAAGAGTTCCTGGTCGAAACACTCGCGTGGCCTATTGATGATGACAACGAGGATGGTCCTAAGTGCCCAGTCATATTTCTCGGCCACTCAGTCAAGAACGACCTTCGGATGCTGCAAGAAGAGCTTGGTATCGACCCCAAATTCGACAGCAACGTCGTCGCCATCATCGATACCCAGAAGATTGCGAATGAGCAGGGTATTCGAAGAAAGGGCCAGCAAAAGGGCCAGCAAATCGCACTAAAATCTTTGATCCAACACTTTGGCGTGGAGTTTCGCGATGGTCACACAGCTAGTAACGATGCGGCATACACCATCATCAGTGCCGTACAGATGGTCTTGAAGAATTCGCTACCGACCGACCCAACCCGCTCGCTGCAGGACGTTGTGGACGGTGTCGCGAAGGATAGTAAGGGGACTGTTGTGGCATTTGGGGTGCCTACATGGTGCACTGAATGTAAGGTTGCCAGCCATCTTGTTCAGCCAGGATGCGGGAAAAAGTTCATTAAGATAGAAAGAGGGATGAGGAGTAAGTCTTCTAAGCGGCCATGATCGCGCTGCTTGCACGCGTCCTATGATCCTATGTTTACGGATGGGGTGTTGGTGGAGGCGTGGTGGTGGGCTGACGGCCTTAACCTCCCTATTTCTTCAAGATGTCGCTTAGTAGTCACTTCAGTCCAACAAGCTGTATTAGTTGTATTGCAGTGTATAGTATTGACACCTCACTTTATCTCGACTACCACAGCATTCACATGTTGCTCTCCTCACCAACCCCGCGGTCGCTCAACCTCTAATCCCAAACCATTATCATCCAATCTAACAGCACCTCCCCTTCTTCCCAGCCCCATTCCAATAAGTCGTCGTCACATAGCCTCCTTGATCGTTCCTCTTCTTCTCTTTAGGCCAGCAACATGCCATGCACACGAGGATGGAGAAGAGAAGCGCAACCGTGGCTGCGAGGCCGATCATGATGGCTTTGCCGTGAATGCCGAAGTAGATATACTCGTTGGGATTGGTGGAAGCGACGCTTTCTGCTGGCGAAGTGGAGGTTCCGACAACAGAGGTAGCGAGTGTTGTCGTTGCCATGGTGACTTTTGCTTGGGATAGATGGCTGTGATATCTGACGTTAGTCGTCATGGCTGTAGACTGATGATGATGGACTTTGTACCTGTGAGAGTTTTGATCTAATGCCAGTCTGACGTGTAACTTCTTCGAAGGTAGTTGACTTCTAAGGTGTGTCGGGTCGAGCTGTCAGTACGCATAGAGCTACCTAGGTACAGCGTGCTTTTATCCGTAGACTCAAAGGCTTCCGCGCACGGATTCCTCTTTTAATTCCCATTTCGACATGGGCAAAGGTCTCCTCAATATTCTGTCTCAACGTACACAACATACCAAGTTCGCTTATTGAAACTCACTGTCTACACAACTTCTCGCGAGAAGCAATGATCTTTCGGAACAACATGCGGCTCTCCTTCCAAACAAGTCACTTTGTGCATGTATACCAGTACATAGCTACGAAGAGGCCGGTCTCAGCGCTTTCTAATCTCCCAACGAGCTGAGAAAATGCCCGATAGGGCTGAACGGCCGACCCGTCAATACTTACACTAACGGAAACCTGCATGGAATGTTGATGGAAGTGTCACGCATCGTGGGGAGAAGTTGGTGTGGCTTCAATCTTTGTGAAGCAGAGTGATAAAACAATTTAGCTCGTGGGATTGAGCGATACGCGACAAGTTCCAATGTAAGCTGGTTATCTAACGTCGTTTCTCGATCCTATGTCGGGCTTCGTTGCGTCCTTCTTGTCCTGAGCTGTAACAATTCTGCCTTGCGATAATATTGTTCCACGATCCAATAAGACGGATGTCACTTCACGAAATGTTACGCGAACGTGGCACTGCAACGGCGATGCATGTTCGTACATAGCGCCGGTGAAACGGACCCTTACAGACACTGCAGTCGAGATGCTTACAGGACGTATCCTTGTCTATACATGCTTTTGGATTGGAGAGTATGACGAGAACTTAAATGGACGTTCATGGCGAACTTGAAGCCTAACGGCGGTTTAAATTCTGTGGCTTTAAACTTGCCGTACAATATCGCTCTCCATTACTGATTACCTTCAACCGTACATCAACTGTCTTACTACTTCCGGTTCACCTCAGGTAGCGCAAGATCAGAAGTTTGTAGATACCCCGGGTCGATGTCCTCTATGCATCTCCGAATCCTCCATCTCCGTGACGCCATCCGGTACATTTCCTTGACTTCTTGGAACAAGCTGCGGCGGAAGTAGAGGCTCGTTGTGCAGTTCAGCAGGTTCATGAACAACACCGTGAAAGCTATCAGTACCAAGCTCACTCATCGGACTCATGGTTCCCGCACCATGTAGTTCAGCCGAGCGTGTGGAGCGTAGAGGTGCGTTCGTGCCAAGCTCACTCACTGGACTTCTCATTCCCTCACGGTGGAGATCGGCACTGCTTGTCCTGATAGTAGGTCCACCGGAAGGCGAGTTTACATGCCAGCCTTGCGTAGTTGAAGTCTGAGAGATGGGCGAGGTGGGTGATGATAGGCTCGTTACGGCGTGCGAGCTCATCTCAGGATATCGAGAGTCCATATTGCTACCATGATGATGCGGGTCGGGTCGCTGAGTGGATTGGTAGTATCGCGAGTTTTCGCCGCTTCCATCATGCATCTCCGGAGGTCTGAAGTAGCCTGTTTGGGGCCGTGGCACTGGTATATTCTCGCTGTGTAATTCGGCTTTCGAGCGTTGACGCACCGGTACACCAGCTCCCATCTCCGAGTATCGACCGAAGCTCGAATCATTCTGTATGTTTGGTAACTTAGGCTTCGGGCTGGTGTTGCGAGAGGGTTCCCATATATCTGCTGGGGAAGCGAGTGAAGATTGGCGTTTGCGACGACGCAGAAAGAGAAATATGAGGCCAATGATGAGCACGATACCTACGGTACCGCCTGCTGCTGTACCGGCGATAGCGGTGGTACTGAGTGTAGGTGCAGCAGCGGCAGTGGCGGTAGATTGAGGTGCGGCTTTCGAGGTTGCAGTGATAGTGACATGCGAGTGGACAGTCACGCCATTTTGCCCCTTCGACGTAGATTGCGCGAGACCAGTGTCGTTCAGGAGCGGCGCCGGCCCAACCTGAGTCGTTTCTCCTTTGTTTGTAGAGCTCGGTGGCGTTGAAGTCGCGGATATTGGTGCCTGGGACGATGCATCTGCCGACTGTCCGGTTTCTGTAGAATCAGGGATCGATATTATTGGGAATCGAGTGGCGTCGCTAGCTGTAAGATTGATAGGCGTACCCGCCATTCCCGATGTTGTTGACACTTGTGGATCACGAGTCGATGAAAGCATAGTGACTGTGATTGCCGCAGTACTGCTCGGCGTTTTGTCCTTGAGTAAATCCTCATAGTTGAAATCGTCCTTGACTTTAGGGTTGTCGAAGTCCTTATTGATACTAGTACAGGCTTGCTGAAAGAGATCCACGTATTCTATTGTTACCTGTCAGTATGAACTGAACCTTGGAACAGAGTTGGATAAAAACATACCTTGCCTGTCATCCAAGCTGGGACACGCATCGAGGATACACGGGCCGTATAGTTTGAAGTGCAGAGGCACGATATCAATGTTACAAAAAGTATGGAGGCTATCTGCGCATGCACCATCCAGGACTTCGTTGTAGCTGATGAGACATTGTTTCTAGACGAGTAAGTTTCGCGACAACGATCTATGCGATAGCAGAATTGGATGCTTACAGTGCAGTCCGGGATAGGCACCAAAGGGTTCTCTGGTATGCAGTTCCTGTCTTTCTTCTGGGCCGCTGCCCATTCAAGTAGAATGAACACGACTATCAGCAGCATTTTCATTGCGACGGGTAGATGTAGTAGAGGAGATGTCGCAACCTTGAGGATCAGCCGACACAGACTCGCGCGTTTTAAGAGCAAACGCCCGCGCTTGCTCTCTCACCTCTGACCTCCCCCACTACCCAATCAGAGCACATCCCCTACCTCACCTCACACGGAATACCAACAGAACCAATCTCAACAACACTTGGCAAGCGGCTGATCACATCAAACGCGCACAGAAGATCTTTGTGTACTACCAGTTCGCATGTAATACCTAGCCTAGTACTACTTGGTCAACGGAGATAAGCCTAAACCTAGCTCGTCGCCCAACGGGCATCCGCAGGAACTGCTACACGAGTTCGCAGGGATATATTCCGAAGCAGTTCACCGGTAGAAACAGGGGGATATCAATAAAAACAAAAGACGCAATCTCAAAATGCACCTCCCCGGTTGTGGCGCGGCTCCAGATCCCCATTTCTCTCCCACTCATCCCGCTGCATCCTTTCAAACTGTGCCCGCGATTCCCTATCCTGCCGAATGTCGATGGAGTCATCGCCGTAGCTAGGTCGGCGTGCACTGTACTCACTCGCTGAGTCATCTTGCGTATTGCGCTGGCCCTGCAGGACTTGACTGCCGCGAAGCTGGTTGTTGGGCAGCTCGAATTGACCGTCATTGTATGGCTTATGACCGGGGTACCGGACGAACGTCGACATGGCGCAGTCTTCGTCGGCTGTACCGTACTCAGGAATTGGGGTCTTAGGAGTTGTAGGGCTGAGGGGGAAGGCAGTCGTGCTCCGCGGCGAACCAACGAGTGTCGCGTCGTTGTAGGTAGATGCAGTACCGTGCCTTGATGCTGCGGCGTCCGAGCCTGCACTGCCGGTTCCCCGGAGATCTGCGAAGTCCTGGATTGATGAATGGCCTCTCAGGGTGATGATCCTGTTGCTGAAGCCGTCAGGGTTCATAGCATCTAGCATCTGAGCGTTTTCGACGCGCAGCTTCTTGGCCTCCCTCTTTTTCTTCCACCAGAGCCACAGCAATACGAAGACAATACCAAGGACGAGAAGGGCGCCGATGACGATTCCCACAATGGATTGGACGTTGAGCTTGACACCGGGTGGAGCAGGCGCAGCATTCTTGGGGTCACTAGCGGTCGAGTCGGGTGCGGAAGGGAAGGTGACTGGAAGATAGGGCTCCCATCGTTTCGGTATATCGATGAGCTCTTTGTCCACCTTCTTACAGTGGTAGAAGAGACTATCCAGGAACTCTGTAGCGAAGTTAGTGGTGAACGACTTCGATTTGAACTTCACATAACACGACTTACCTTCCCTGCCAATGTCACCGTAGCAAGCGTCGAGAACGCACTGCTGGTTGAACTCAGTATTGTGTTCAAGCGAGTTGCTGGCCTTGCAGATGCAGTCTAAATCGCCCATGACACATAACGCCTCGCCCTGTGGCTTTGTCGTCATGCATTTCTGTGGGATCTAGTATATATTAGCAATTGTGTCGAAGAGTGCAAACGGTGGCGCATACTCCGCAGATTGGTATCTGCCCATCGGCCGGACCCGTCGGAGTTGGCATGACTGTAGCTGTCGAATTGGTGATCGTGGTGGTGAGTCGCGTCGTAGTAGTCTTCCGTGACGCCGCGGAAGTGGTCGCGCTTGTAGCCTGAGTCAGTGTACCCGGTTGAGTAGACGTACTAGGTTGAGAGCTCGTGGTGGTGGTGGGCTGCGCAGTGGTAGAAGTGGAGACTGGGATATGCGGATTGTACTGAGCCCAGGCTCCAGTGAGATCGATCAAGGTCTTACCAATACAGCCTGAAGAGTACTGCTTGAGAAATACTAGCCAATTGTGGGTTAGCTCTCTCACTCATTTCCTAATTCCCTTACTTGGGGCGCGGGCACGGTACGCACGCCTTCTTTTGTCGTCACCGACCAATTCCCTCAATATGCAATCGGCGGAGAAGTACTGGTTGCGGCCAAACTCTTGTGTCTTGTCACAGACGCATCCAAAATATCCAAGAGTGTCCCCGCTCTGGTTCTCACAGTACAGCCATTTGTGCTCGTTGTTCGGATTGTCCGGCTGGTCTGGGTACATGGTCCCTTCTGCTTCTTCCTGGCACTGCTTGGATATCTGAGCTAGTTAGCTGATCTGCAGCAAAAAACATAGCAAAATTCCACATACTTCATATACAGGCGGTACATATCCAGGCAGGTCCATGGTGGGAGATGCTGGCGCTGGTGTATCGGAAGCGGAAACGGCATCAGGAGCAGGAGGAGTGTACCCTGAGGGGTTGTTGTTGTCCGCCATGTCTCAACTCTGCAGCAGTGAAGTACTCAAGATGTGAAGAAAGATGTGATGAGAGATGTTTGTTGATTCACAACTTCCACACCTTCCAACGTCCTCGTTTAGCCCCCTCAGTACGGTGAGTGAGCGCCGGTCAGGCGATCCGATGTCGGTGACAGAGCCGTCGTCAGAAACTTATCTATATACCCGTAGCGGCGATACTTCACAGCCTTTCTAGAGTAAGTCCAGGGAATCATGCGGTTATAGTTGAGAGATCAAGGGCCGAAGGTGAGTGTACACCGGTGCTTGCGTGCCAGCAATCAATTGCAATTCGCTCGACTCGGAGAGTGCGCATTGGCGCATTGTGGTGATTGATCGCACCTCGGACTTTACTTGCGTGGCACGCAATCGCGACGTTCGTTCAAGTCGCCGCACTCGGCGTGCTGGCAAACAGTCCTCGAACGCAAATATCTGTACAATCAGCCAATAACCATAACCATGGGCGTTCGAGACAGGAACAAGTACGAACGGAATTCCGAGAAAGAAATCGTCGAATTAGGTAAGTTGATAGCTGGCAGCACTCCTCGATATGCCTCCAAATCGATAATCAGTCATATCCAAAGAGACCCCAATGTAAACAAAAGAAACCTCGTTCTATAGCTTGTACGCGGAATCCTCGTCTTCTCGATCCGTCTTCGCATGGTATACGCATCTCGGGCGGTCAAAAAGCCAAATTGCTCCATCTGGTATGCCACCTCTTGCGCGTCGCATCTCCATCATCCCATCCAGCCTTGCTTGTCTCGACAACGCGTCTAGAACAAGCAGTCCAAGCAACAGCAGCACGCCAAACCAGCGCACAATCCCGCAAATAGACCGCCACCACCGCCATCAGCCCTCCTGTCGTCCTGGTAGTAGCCGCCTGGAGGCGGTGGGCCCTGCTGGTACTGCATCTGCTGGCCGTTGTATCCTCCTTGGGGAGGTCCGTATTGTCCTTGAGGAGGACCGTACTGGCCCTGTGGCGGTCCGTAGGGGCCAGGCTGGCCTTGTTGGTAGGGGTTCGGGCTGCCGCCGTAGTAGTCGGGTTGGGCGCCGCCTTGGTTGTAGTATGAGGGCTGCATGCCGCCGGGGGCTGGGCCAGCATCTTGGTGCGCTGGTGGGGGATAGGCGGGTGGTGCGCCTTGGTCCTGAGAGAGGGTTAGCACGTGGTTGTGGTTACGACTGGATTGGATAGGAGATGGGAACGTCGCGCGCATTGCGACAGGAGACGCTAGCGGATGCGAGGCAGACGTACGTATGGTTTAGACATGTTGGTAGTTTGTGAGGATTACAGAGAGTGTGGTGTAAGTGGGATGGACTCCTCGGAAGGCAAAAAGACTGTTACGTCGTTTACTGGGCGGCAAGGCTGGGTAATCTCTTCCAGCTGTCGATCGAACTTTGTTGGGGGTTTGTGCCAGGTGTGAATGGCGATCCTCTGGGAAAAGTGTGAAGAAGGAAGGAATGAAGGGTAAGTAGGGAAGGCAAGGTTTACTGGAGTAAAAGGAAGGAGCGACAAAGTGGTCAGAAGTACAAGTAGAATGCGGAGTTGATCACACACCAGATGTCGCGGCGTACGAAAGAGGGTGGCTGAGCAAACGTGGCGGACCGGCTAAGCCTTGTTCGGAATAGTCTCCATTCAATAGTCCACCGTGAGCGCGAATCGCTATACTCCCAAGGCTTGTGGTACCGTGTTATCCGTGATCATGCATATAGTCGGCTTCGCAGCTATTACAGTATTTCGTAGTCCTACTAGATCAAGTACACAGGGTAGATGTATTGACTGCAAATGCATGCAGCACTTTGCCTGGTGAGTAATCGTTGCAAAACAGCGGGTACATCCAGGGGACATGTCAGAAAGTCACAAATGTCACGCGTAAGAGGATGCGAATATGTGAGAAGAAGAGCGCAGCCAACACGGGCCGCCAGAAACAAGTAATTCTCTCTCCTCCTCGTTGGGGCCATGCCACCAACCCTAACGCCTCGTCCAGCAGATCCAGACTATAATACAATGCTCTACGTTCCACCCAACATCACCTGCCCGTCATCTCAATGGTATCATATCCACCACCTACGTCCCAGTAAAATAGCTCAGGATCCTTCTATGCCTGCACGTCCAGGCCCTCGTTCGCCGGTGCCTGTTGCATCTCCTCGTCCTTGCCCGGAATAATCAGCTCCTCTTTTTGCTCGTCGTCAACAAATTTCCTCTCGCTAACGTGTTCTCCCTCCTTGGGGGCGACCCATTTATTTGTAGTGATCTTCTTCTGACCAGGCTCATGCTTATACAAGCAGCGCGCGTTAAGACATGGGTTGAACTTGCACATGATGGCACTGTGTCCAAACTTGCAGCCCTCGACAGCGCAGTCGGCGCCGTTGTGACAAGGCTTTGATGTGGGATGCTTGTAGGGGCACGACGAGGGATCGCGGCAGTTGGGCCAGAAGGCGCACTCCTGCTCTGATTGGAACTTCTGTCGCTGCGCAGGCGATGGGTGCTTGCCGACACACTTCTTGTTTTTGCATGCCGCACCGAAGTCGCACGTATCGTTCATGTCGACCGGGGTTCCGGGAATCGCAGCGGGCGACTGGTGAACAAAGTGGCAGTCGGGGTTGCTGCATCGCAAGTTGAACTTGCACATGGTGGACGAGGGATCTGGGCGGCCGGAAGGCAGTTCGACGTCCATACCGCTGGCGCTCTCTCCAGCTGGACCATCTGCCATTGTTTCGTCCTCGCCTTCCTTCTTGGTGAAAGTCTTAGCATTCGGGTTCATGCCTCTGCCGCCCTGGTGTGACCGGTCTATGCGTTGATGTAACGACTTCTTAGGTCCGCGGTTGTTGCCATTGAAGTTGGGGTTGACGAAGCCGGTTGGTTGGCCACCGGAGAAAATCTGCTGCATCATCTGCGCCTGCTGCTCGTACATCTGCATAAGGGCCATTTGCTGTTGCGGGTTCAGGCCGATGCCAGGCATGCCATTCTGACCACCCATTCCCGGCATAGGCATTCCTGGCATACCACCCATACCCATACCGTTCATGTTGTTCTGGCCCATGTTCATGTTGGCGTTGCCCATACCGCGGCCATTTGCCATTGCCTCGATTCCGCGACCGATGTTCTGGCCCCGTGGGCCTTTTGGCGGATCGCGGGCGTGCGCGTTCACACGACCAACTCCACCGCCGGCGCCACGTACGCGATGTAACACCGAGTCGCTGTTGCGGTCCATGTTCTTATTAAGTTGGTTGAGCATCCGGCCGCCTCGTGCTGGACGTGCTGCTTGGGCACCGCTGCCGTTGCGCATAGCCTTGGGGCCTGTAGGACTGTTTACGGTTAGAATCTGCAGGTTTTGATACGAGGAACGTGAGCGCAGAGGAGCCACGGCAAGCTTCGACGTCGCCTTGATTTGGCATGCGCGTGATTGCGCGGTCTCCTTGCAGTTTTTCCACGGTTGTGGAGCTGCCCTAAAGGGGCGGGAAAGTGGAGGGTTCACATACATATTGCCTTGTCCTTCGGACGCGCCTTCCATATCTGTATCTTGCGCAGCTGCCGAGTTGTCGTTTGAGGTGCTGTCCATCTGGTTCTCGATTGACTGTGTGACCTGCGCGTTGCCGCCGCTCGACTGCTTGAGGTGCTCGATCTGCTCGAATAACCACTGCGCAAACTGCTGTGTCTCTGTGTTCTCCGGGCCCAAGTCGAGCAGATCGTTTGACAGTTCTGATGCGACCTGCGCTTCGTTCTTGTCGTTGGCCAGCATAAGGAGTATGTACTCGAAGAGCGTCGTGTCTTCGCCGCCCGTCGTCCACCCAAACTCGGCGAGCTTGGGCTGGACTACCTGCTGCAGCTGCATCGCCAGCGGCGACTCGCTCGAGAAATCGACAGCCATGGTGAAGGCAGGCGTTGGTTGATGGGCTTGTCGCGTGAATTCGAGGTTGGCGGTGGGTGGAAAACAAAGAGAGCGACGAGGAACGCGACTTCCGTGACGTGTGACGTAAGGCTATCGCGGATACGGAGTGCGACGGTCGTAAGAGATGTGTCGTCAGTCGTGAAGATGGGTGCGCGTCAAGTGCAGTGGGTTGGAGCGTGGGTGTGTGTGGAGAAGGAAGCAATTGTCTCGGAGCGCCTGCTCAAGTTCTGCGCAATCAAAGCTCGGCACTTGCCGCTCCCACTAGCGCCTCGCGTTGCGTCTTGTTCCATCGCCCGCCTTCTTCGCCACCCGATTATACATCAGGATGTGCGCTATGGAGTTGTTCTAACAGCACCCAGAGACGTTGTGTGCTAGATCAAAGCGGATGGTAGCTGCTTTGTGATGCAACTTGTTCAAAACTCGGACCGTGCTGTCATAACAGCCGTTGTCACTGTTGAATACAACCAGACATTTGCAGTACATGTTGCATTTGGAGACGAGTAAGATGTTGCATCACCTCTGCCGATGGTGAGAACAGAAGTAACGCGCGCCGGCGATCAAAGAGAGGCTCTCTTTGACATTCAATGATAGGTGATCGTGTTTTTCAACAGTCGTGGACCAACTCATGGTCATCGTTCTCGAAAGACAGTACAACGTAATACTGTTCACTGAATACTCCAATTGGACTGTCACAGCATCTAGAGCGCTTATCAAGAAATTCATGTATTCGGCCGATCAAGATCACGCATGCGACTGCTCAAACTTGAGGCGTGCCTCTTCCATCCGTTCATCTTCCTCCATCCGAAGCCTCTGTTGCTCGCGTAGTTCATCTGTGATAAGAACACCGGAGCCTGTTGTTCTGCGTTCTGGAAGCTGTTCTTCACTCTCATGCCCAGTCCTCGACATACTAATGTCTCCCGACATCTTCTCGCTGTTCTTGTCGCGATTCCTGGAACCGAGCATGTTCCTCAAGCCATGACTCTTCGGCGCATTTCCACTGGAACGATTAGGCGATTGGCGAACGTAGCCCTGTGTGTCGTAGGAGATACTGTCTGTTCGTCGGAAGCGGCTCTTTGGTACCGCAGACGCGAGCCCTGGACAGCAACCGATGATGATAGCTGACATGAAGTTAGCCGAGTAGAGTGTATTGAGATGCGTTGGACTTACCTGTCGAACATTCGATGATGGTCCACATGGTCAGCCACTTTGGATCTGGCGAGCGAGGCCTTCCATCCTGGCCAACCTGCACAATGCGGATAGTTGAGAACAGTATACAAACAAGGCCGGATGCGAACAGTAGACCGCAACCGATCTTCTTTGGCTTTTCCATCTGCAGGTTCCAGATAAGCCTGATGGGTAGGAACATGACTGCCACTTGTCAGTACTAAGAATATTATCAAGTTACGCGTTTGAACACACCCATCATGTTGGTTACAGTGTCCACTGCGTATGCATAATAGAGATTCGCAGTTTGTCGGCGTGTTTCGCTAGGCGATGAACATAGAACGCCCTCACCCAAGAAGCTCTTGGTGTCGTTGCAGGCTAGACCAGGGCCCGTAATGATGCACGTTGCCCATGTCTGTGCCCAGTTAGTCTTGCTTGCTGGAGGCTATGTGCGTAAAGACAAAGCGACGTGAACTCTTACATACCACAACGCAAAAGATCAAAGTGAACCACCAGATCCAAAGATACTTCTTGGGCATTCCAGACAACAGCTTCTTGTATAGTGCCAATAGTGAGAACTTGACAAACCAAAGACATGTCCAATATTCCATTCCGCTCTGCCACATGACTTTCGCGGCGAGAATAATGTCTTCCATCATGGTGGGCCATGGTGCAATGCGACCAGCTTGGAGAGCCTGGAGTTTGAAGAAAATGGGCGTAATGACGATGTAAAGAATGGTAAAAGCAAGATAGGCAGCGAATGCAATGTAAAGCAAGATGTCCTGTGCTTCAACGGGTTTGCGCCGCCAAATCTGAACACCGATCCGTGCGATAAAGACCGTCGATGTCATCGCCAGCATGGCGTAGTCTGTCCGGAGTAAATCATGCTGCGAGATCCAGTCAGCGCCCGTGGACATGGTTGCTGAGGCGTGTGTTTCCAGTTGTCGTTCAAACTCGCACAAAGAATAACAGAATCCTTAGGATACGTTCCTCGAAGCAGTTGTGTGTCGCGACAAGACCGTGCCGTTGGAGCTGTCAAGATGGAATGAACCTAGGATTCTGATCCACGAAGCCCGACACTCTGGATTAAAGCACTTCGCAGCTGGAATTTGCCAGGGATTACCCAAAGTACAGTGCGCGTAGGGGTGCAAAAGCCCGTAAGACGCATATGCAAATTGATTTACATGGGGGCCATCGCGTGTCGGAGTGTGGGTAAGGGTTAGACGGCGACTGGATTGCCCCGGTCCTCAGTTCCCGGTTCCTGGAATCTGGTATCCCGATCGTTTCCTCTTACGCGACGTCGCGCACTCTTTTCAAGAAGTCCGAAAGTAGTTGTGATGGCCTTATTCAAGTGTTGACGCGCACGTTTGGTGTTCCGTGGTGGACGTAAGTCAGTAAGCCCCCAAAACGCCTCCTGGCTAAATAACCCTTAGCTTAGGAGGTGCAGTTCTCCGCTCGCGCTACTCCTCGTCGTGTGCTGTTCGTATTTGCGCTACAGCGTCCGAAGCGGCACGGTGCCTGACGCGGACCTAGCGGACAGCATGCTTTTTCTGTCAATGCCGACATGTGCCTGGAGATTACCACCTGGCAGCGTGGATGGAGAGCAGGCTTCGGCGAGGCAAGCCACAAAGAGACTAGCATATCACATATTGGCTCACAGACTTTATCGTGGTGCGAACCTAAACGGTGAGATTTTGGACAGCCATAGAAGTGGCTGCTCCTAGGAATCTGCTCAGTGGTAAGTCGGATGAATATGATCAGCTGCCTCCCGGTCGATAGGTGCGGGTGCAAATAGGTGTCTTGCGGTTGGCGGATGCCCGGATAGTACCTAGGTAGTGTACAGCTGGCGTGGTGGTGGCGTACATGCCGCATTGAACCGTCCCGTGGCAAAGATGAGAGAGCGGCACGGCTGGCTCCTGCCTCATCCACTCCCAACACAACCCGCGAACGCTTGCTTGGCAAGTGAATTCTTATGTCTCACTTCAGACGCTGCAAAGTGGAGACCACGAATCGCTGCAGGATTGAGGCACAGCAACCCAGCTCATCGGAAGCGATGCATCTACCCGCAGAGCCCTCGGAGAAAAAGAACAAAGATGTCTTTCATGCTTCCACCGATGTTGCGCTACGTCGAAATTGCCATGCAGCCACACCAGCTCCAGATGAATACCGCTATCAGCTACCATGCTATACTTTTGCCACGGCGCGCCTCGCGTCAATAGACTAGTCTCTACCCCACAAACTTCGAGGTTACTGTCCACTAAAAATTTGACCGAACTGTCCGTTCCGCGCCGCTAGGGTGCTATAGGCCCCGTCGGACAAGTACTGACAACACGTCCGTAGTAGTGTCGTTCGCGGCCTGGAACGAATATGGTAAACCTACTCCGAAGTACATTAAGTGCAGTGGCTCCCTGCAACTCAGTCAGTGAGCCACTCTCTCGGTACCAGCTATTTACCATCGTCCGGCATCTTCCGTATACCGGCGAACAGGGAGCATGAAGTTTACGATAGCTGCTTCGACAAGCGCCTTTGCGGCTTGCGTGCTGGCGAGTGGTTTCGAGCCTGACGACTTCAATGTCACCAAAGCATTGGTAAACAACGGCTTCGATGTCACTGGTATTCCTGGTCTGGCAGATCTGGCGGAGCGATCTTCCTCCAGTGCTTGTTCGCTAGCTGTATGTTGATACACATTTTTGCATGTTGCTCAAGATCGATACTGACAAGACGTATAGTGTGCAGCACTAAGATTTTCCTTTGGTAACGGTACCGTGTTATCGGAAGGAAGTGCAGGATACGACAGTTTCACCGGCGATTATTGGGCGGCTCAGCAAGCCGTTGTCAACCCGTTCTGTGTGTTCAAACCTAGTAGTGTTTCGCAAGTCTCAACTGTTGTGCTCCTGTCCCGACTCACGCAATGTCCTTTCGCTGTGAAAGGAGGTGGACACGCTGCCTTTGCTGGTGGATCTAGCATTGAGGGAGGCATTACTATTGCCCTGGAGAAATTCACCGAAAAGACCCTATCTGCAGACAAGAAGATCGCCTCTGTTGGCTCAGGAAATCGCTGGGCGGACGTGTATCCATGGATTGAGCAGTATGGCCTTGAAGTTATTGGTGGTCGCGTACGTTGCTTCTCTTTCCTGTTTCTCTATAGCTCCCTACTGCCATGACTCTTCTAACAGTACGCAGATCTCATCCGTCGGTGTGTCTGGATTAACTCTAGGAGGAGGCATCTCCCATTACGCGAACGCCCATGGATGGGCCTGCGATAACATCGAGTCTTTCGAAGTGGTGACAGCCTCGGGCATCATTGTGGACGTGAGTGCCACCCAATCTCCAGATCTCTATTGGGCTCTTCGCGGTGGTGGCAACAACTTCGGTATTGTCACCAAGTTCAACATGAGAACTTTTGTTCAAGGTGAAATGTGGGGTGGGCAGCGCGCCCATACTGAGGATCAGTGGGATAAAGTGTACGAAGCATACTACAACTATGCTGTCAACGCAGAGAAGGACACGAAACAAGCTCAGATCGTGTCTTTTGCGCTACAGGCTGGTATGAAGATTGCGGCCGAGGATCTAGAGTACTCCGAGCCTACGCCATGGCCAGCAGTTTTCGACGACTGGAAAGCCATCCCAGCGATCATCGACCAAACCGCCATTGCGAACATGTCAACCTTGGCCAACCAACTTGGTGCTGGGGCACCCGATGGCGTCCAAGAGACTTATTGGGACCGAACTTTCAAGGTGGATCGGGATATCTTCAAGGCGTTCATTGACATATTCTTCGAGATGGTGCCTGCGATTCAAGACGCTGCGGGCATCTTGCCCGTTCTCTCCTTCCAGGCAATCACCGTCCCTGCCATGGAGAAGATGCAACAGAACGGCGGTAACGCGCTCGGTCTTGACCCCAGCGATGGCCCAATCTTCATCTGTAATCTGGCTATCCTCTGGACAGACGTTGCGGATAATGCCCGGATCATGTCTTTCAGCAACAGCCTGTACGAGCGGCTTGTCGAGGAAGCGGCGAAGAAGGATCTCAATCACGACTACATCTATATGAACTACGCGTCGCCGTACCAAGATGTCATTGCTAGTTATGGGGCTGCCAACAAGCAAAGGTTGAAGAGCATCTCTGGCGAGTACGACCCAACGGGAGTCTTCCAGGTGCTCCAGCCAGGGTATTTTAAGCTCGAGGGAGCACCTTACGGAGCATTTCCTGCGTAGTGAAAATGTAGACAGTCAACAATAGATGTACCACTAGTGTAATATGTAATCGACAGTTGCTCGACAACGCGTTGCCCTTGCGCATGTCGCGCTCGTGAGCTCTCTCCCCATCAGTCGAATTGAGGTAGTTTTGGCACCGACCATCTCGAAGAGGCAGGACCACCAAAACAGTGCGACAATATGCGCAACGTCAGTGTTCCGCCGATTAGCGCAAATTGCAAGGATCAGATGTCGAGTGAATGTCGAAGCTTCAGGTACTTGACGTCTGCGTGAGAATGCCAAGGCGCGCTAGTCCAAGCGTTTGCTGTAGCTGCCTCCAGTACTTTCCTGCCGGCTTGCGACCTTCCATCATCGACCACACCCGTCACTGTCACCCTCGACTTGTCACAGCTGCAAGTTTGAACCGTACACCTCCATACACGATACCCAACTAGACGACAAACATGTCTCGCGGCGGCGGCACCACGCTCTACGTCACCGGCTTCGGCCACGGCACACGCGCTCGCGACCTTGCCTACGAGTTCGAACGGTATGTCTTCCAACGCCTCGCCCCAATCCGATCGCAATCGCATCGTCGTTCCGCATCGTAGCCCTCGATTCCACAGCCTTTGTACACTTCACGCGCCCCGGGTGTCGCGATCGCTGTTGCGCGGCGCAGCTTCCTCCTTCCCACAACACCCGTGCGCGTCGACGACAATCTGCACCTTCCGCCCTTCTTCCACACGCCCCTTCCAAACAAACGATCTGACAATCCTCAAGCTATGGCCGACTCGTCCGTTGCGACATTCCAGCGCCCCGTTCGGCTTCTTCTAGACTGTGAGTTGGCCCTCCCCGGTAGCAAACGACCCAGGCTCTAACAGGCCAGCAGCTTCGCCTTCGTCGAATACGAGTCTCGCCGTGACGCCGACGACGCGTACCACGAGATGCACAACAAGCGCATCGGCCGCGATGACTTGTTGAAGATCGAGGTATGTCCGAACCGCATAATGACGTGGGTCTGTCTAACCAGCTATAGTGGGCCCGTACGCCTCCTTCGGCATCATGGCGGTTTGACTCCGGCCGTGACCGTCCCCGTGGCGAGCGCTCTGAGCGTGGCGGCGACCGTGGCGACCGTTCCGACCGTGGTGGTGACCGTGCAGACCGAGGTGTCCGCTCTCCTCGCCGTCGCAGCACCTCTCCTCGTCGCGAGCGCGGAGCTTCTCCTCGCAAGGACGACCGCCGCGAGCGCGACTACGACCGCCGTGACCGCGACCGGTCAAGGAGCCCCATTGACGGCGACCGTGAGATGAAGGATGTCCGTGATCGCGAGGACGACCGTGGCGACCGTGACCGTGGCGATCGCGATGAGAGGCGCGAGCGTGAGCGCGAGGCTGACCCGGTCGGCGAAGTCCGCAAGAGTGAGGCAACCGACCCCTTCTACGACGAACTACTCTGATCACAAATACAGTCGACTCTCCTCCCCCTCCCGCTCACGAAGACCTGGACGTGGCTGAGTAGAGCCGAGTTGCGTTGCGTCTAGCAAGCAGCTTCCGGTTCACTGTCACTGTCTGCCCAAGGCTAGTATTGACACGAGTGCTCAAATTGGTTCAAGCACGGTGTTTTGTTGCGAGGAAAATGGTTTCTGGGATTTTGTTACTTTCATAAGTGGAGGCTAGATTTACTTCTATGTCCTGCCACGACATTAATGCATTCAGCAGTCGAAAAGCTCGATTCGGATCTTCTTTGCGAACGGTTACGGCGACTTCCATTCGATTCGGACTTCTCGCCTTGTTTCGGTCGATCGGTCGATATCGATGCGGTTCGAGTTCCTTGCCTGTACACTATTCGGTCGGTCCGTAGTACCTCGAAGTCTTCCAACCTCACTTTCCCCCTTCGATCCCCGTTCCGAAATCACGTTCACGCAACTCCCCCGACGCCCCCACCCCGATGCGAAAATATACGATATTCAAGGTTTGTATACTTTGCGCCAGTAGATAGACTTGTTCTGCCGTGACAGTGACTTTATATGTATACGGTAGCTTGTGAAATACAACTTCTTGACAATTGAATCCCTCAGCGTGTACCCTGTTATTAAGCTGTGTACCCGATGTCGTGGCTGATCTCTTGTGTGCACTGAATTGCTCGTGCATGGTATGGCCTGTGTAGGGCTGAATCAATGACGGCAGCAGCCATCGATTGCGGAGAGGAAGCGGCCCAAGCTCGGACATTTTCCCGCAGGAACATCAATTGAACTTCCCAATGCACCTTGTTGGTCGTCGTCGCAACGCCCATCCAATCGATCTTGCGACCAATTGAACCGGCAATGCGGCTCCAGAATGTCTCGCAGAAGACGTTGAAGACCGTTGCCGCGCGCCCCGCGCTTGCATCCCACACGCCATCCCCATTGCATCCGTATCGGCCACTTCTCGCATCATCACAACGTCTGCTCCTCCGTTCCACGGCACAATGCGCCGTTCGCTACCAGTCCTCGTACCCTGAGCGGATAGCCATTCTCGGCGGTGGCATAGCGGGGTTGACGAGCGCCCACTTCATCGCGAAGGAGTTCCCACAGACTAAAGTGGTGGTGTTTGAGGCGGGGAAGGACACGGGTGGCTGGATCAAGAGTCGACGAGTCGACGTTGTGGATTCAGAGGGAAAGAAGGGGAATGTGCTGTTCGAATTGGGCCCGAGGACATTGAGAAACGCAACTGTCACTGCAGGACTGGTAAGTCGAACATGTCTAAACCATGGTGGCATTGCTAATGGAGTGTGTATAGGTACAAGAACTCGGTCTCGTTGACGACATCACATATACGAGGCGCAGCGAACCCGGCGCAAAGAACCGCTTCATTTACTATCCTGACCAGCTCAACCGCCTTCCCGCTCCACCACCCACCTTCGCAGACTTCTTTACATTATGGCGGACTGGCATACTGAAGGGTATATTGGGTGCGATCACAGAACCATTGAGGCCAAAGCGGCCGGACTCCCTGACGGATGAGACAATTGGCTCGTGGCTCGCACGAAGGGTGGATAAGAGGATAGCGGACAATCTTGTCTCAGCGGTATTCCACGGCATATATGCCGGCGATATCAATCAGCTGAGCGCTAAGACGTTGTTTAATACGGGTTGGGAATTGGAGGCGCGATACGGCAGTGCTATTGGAGGCTGGTTCCGCATGCAAAATGAACACGGACAATCGCAGCCGGTTACACTCGTCCACCCACATGATCGGGAAGTAGCGAAAGCTATGAACGAGGAGATTGATCTGGAACTCGACTTTGCGAAGAACCTGAAGGATTCCGCTATGTTTTCTTTCAGAAACGGATTGCAGCAGATGGTTCGAGCATTAGTGGATGCTGTGGAGGCGAAAGGTAACATTGAGATCAGAACAGAGTCGCCCATTCAGACTTTCAAGCCTCTCAATGAGAACGGGAAGTTGGGTGTCGAGGTTGTCTCTGGGGTACGTTCATCGTCTTCAGTTAGAACCGCAAGTACTGACAGTATACAGGCTGAAGGCTCAACATCAACTGAATCATTTGATCTCGCCATCTCCACCCTCAAGAACGACGAGATTACCCCCTTCGCCACAGTCATGACAGTAAACCTCTACTTCCCCAATCCAAACCTTCTCCCTTATGAAGGTTTCGGCTACCTCATCCCACAAGGAATTCCATTCGAGCAAAACCCCGAGCGCGCTCTTGGCGTAATCTGGGACTCCTCTGCTGTTAAAGGTCAAGACACAGCTAGCGGCACAAAACTCACAGTCATGATGGGCGGCCACTGGTGGGACGGCTGGAAGGGTTTCCCCACAGAGGAAGAAGGTCTAGAAATGGCGAGGAGCGTTATCAAGCGACACCTTAACATTACCGACGAGCCCACCGCCCACATCGCAAACCTCTCTCGCGACTGCATTCCTCAATACACACTCGGCTACGATGAACGCCTCAAGCAATTCGCGCAAGGCATGTCCAACGAGTTCAAGGGCCGGTTACGCGTTGTAGGCGCGCAATTCAATGGCGTTAGTGTAAACGATATCATCGCCGCGTCTTGGCAGGTGGCGAGGAGTTTGAGGGGAGAGGGCTGGAAGGGACGCAGCTGTGGGCTGGACAGGATTATGGATGAGAGGGAGTGGGTGATTGTGCCTGCTAAAGAGATGGCGTATGTCAAGAAAGAGGTACGTGTTGGAGACTCTGGCATGGGTCGCAGAGGCGATGGTGGGGTGTAAAACTCTTGATAGAGCGATGGCGTGTATATAGCGTCGCCGAGTAGTGCGACTAAAGGGTAAAAGCATAGAAATGTAGAACATTGACCCGTTAGCCGGACTGGCCTTGTCCTCGCACGTCTCAGGAGTGGTGCCTCTCCGAGTATGGCGGGTCTAGTGCTGAACTCGAATGCACACCCTACTGGGATTATAAATTACGCCGTTACCGTTTCTGTCACACGAAAGCTCTGTTGTCTTCTGCTGAGCCCTTCCCCGCTCCTGCAAGGTTGCGGCGTGGTCGAACTCCAACACGTTCATTTTTGCTATAGGCTTTTTTTCACCCATCCAAACGTCCCAACAAGGAAAAGGATGCGCCTTTGAATCAGTCTTACTCCTGCACTCATTTCGCGCCAATTACCGTACGCACGAATCGAGACTTTCTTGCAAGAACATATTTCTGCATGCTTGTCTCTACGCTTTAAACCCCCCATTTTGTCGCTCTGTCTTCACTGGCGCAATGCCTCGCTGTGCTCCCTGCATCGCGTTCGCTGATTTCGCGGACGTGCCGCCGGCGCCTCAGCTCGATCGGAAATGGTCATCAGGAGCAGAGATGGTTGCTTCAGCGCGTGCTGGCTGTGATCTTTGTACGTTTTGTTGGCACCATGTCGCTTCGCAGATCTCCGAGGGAGAGTATAAAGAACAACCAATGCGGCTTTGTCGGCACTACGGCGAGAACAACACAAGCGGGCCAGTACAATTCGAGCTTCATGCGCGTGGGCGCATGCCATTCATAGACGACTACGACCCAGAGGATTGAACGCCTATGTTGGAAGCAAAGGAAGATCCGGTATCACAAGCTCAACAGCTTCTCGCGATTTGTGTCTCATCTCATGGCGGATGCGGCAAAGTAGATGACGCTGGCCTTGACAGAAGCTCCGTGAGCTGCCAAGATTCTGCTGCCCTTTGCAGTATACAGCAGTCCCTGCCGCGTCGGATGTTAGAGCTCTCTAAAGGCACTGAAGTCCTTGTGATCGATGTACAGGCATGGCTTCTTAACGGCACTTTATCGTTATCCGAGGTATCACGATACTGCACTTTGAGCTGTCGTTGGGGAGACACAGCTCACAACTGCGTCTTGAAAGCACCTTTCGCACGGCAGATCAGCATCAATATAGAGAGTATGCCACAAACCTTTAGAGACGCTATAGAAACGACACGAGGGCTCGGAATCCGATTCCTCTGGATAGACGCACTATGTATCATCCAGCCTGATGCCTGCGGCGACGACGTAGATTGGAACGCGGAGGGCCCTCGTATGGGTAGCATATATCACAACGCCGTATGCACAATTTCTGCCACTGCTGCCCTTAGCGCGACTTGTGGATTCCTCTTGAAAACGGATAGTGAGCGGATTCGTGCCGTCCCGTGCAAAGTCACTCAGCACATGTACGATGGTGACGCGCGTACTCGTTGGTTGTTACCATTTTACCTAATCTTCGGCAACGCAGTCACTTTCTCGGCTCTGAACGAGCGCGGATGGGTCACCCAGGAGCAGCTTCTTTCACGACGCATACTTCACTTCACTCTGCAAGGTGTATTTTGGGAATGCTGTCGTCGCAAAATGCATGGCCATAGCTCCGTATCACACGTGAGGGATTATTGCCCGCTGTCCTGGAACGTCAGTAGCTTTGAGTTTGGCGACGGGAGGCGTTGGAAGGAATGGATGACATTCGTCGAACATTACTCCGGAACCGAGTTTACCAACCCAGAGGACCGCTTGATTGCCCTATCTTCATTGGCAAGAGTCGTTGATCGTAATCGCAAGTATGAGGATTCGTACTGCGCTGGCCTGTGGAGGAATTCCTTGCTGGATGATCTACTGTGGATGAGGCTGGAGCTACCAAGCTCAGACACGCCCAAACGGATGAGCATAGCTCCCTCCTGGAGTTGGGCTTCTCTACAAGGGGAGATACGATATCGACACTTTCCGAGTGCAAGTTCTTCAGTACAAGTGTTAGATGTTCACTTGGTTCCTTCACAATGCATCAACCCCTATGGCAACATTAAAGATGGAAGGCTAAAGCTTGTCGCTCAAGTTGCTACCGTCTCCATATCTGTAGCAACTGCAAACCTGGGGACGAAAGTTGATCCCCCTTTCAGGATTGAAGACAAGGCGAACCAGTGGTACTCGAAGCTCTACCGATCAGTTATCTGGGATGAATGACAAGGGAACACGAAAGAGGAGAACGAGTACAAAATTGTTCATATTCGAACCATGAATTGGAACCACGAAGAACCCACGAATTTTACACACGAGGGACCAACGACCGAATATACTGCACTCATCGTAGAGCAAGTACACAAGACGGAAGACGAGGGCACAACAGGCGAACGTGTTCGTTTCTACCGCAGGATTGGTATCTTGCGAGATCTATACTTTACTCACGATTTTCGACATTTAATTGAGAATGCGCCGACATACAATTACGGCAGGAGCGAGCAGATTATGGAGACATTAGTATTGGTATAGCGTACGACAGGAGCCGCTCTTCATGCATGGCAAAGTTTCACAGACGCCTCTTTACCTTTTGCAGCGATCTCACCCATATGTGGTCCCTCGTGGAGTATGTCTTACAATCGCGAACAAAGAGTAGTGCATCGCGGCATCCCTTGACTACATTTTTGACTACAAAGTCCTCGGGTGATTATTGGGTGCTGCTCGAGCGGGCATAAACAAACATGAGTGACCAAGGTTTGAGGTGAGACGAAATCACTACCTTCGTAACCTTCACAGAACTAGATCTGTGCAGCACATAAGAGCCGATCTGCACTTCATGCACGTCACCGTCCTCCTAGCTGTATGATGAAGAATGCCTCCGGATCCGCAATGATCATCAAAGCGTAAAAGGCTCTATCCGAAAGATTTCGTGAATGTAGACAGGTGAGCTTGTCCGCTCTCTCACACGGATAGATAAGTCCCGAACTTGTTCGACACGATCTACATCGATGTGTTGATAGAGTTTAAGCTAATGCATACCTCAATATGTAATCACTCGTGGAATGCACCAGACTGCCTATCGGATCGGGTCGACCCGAACGAGAACGCAATAAGACCGGCATGGCATTCCAAGATACGGACCACAGGTCTCTGTATAGACTGTAGTCTCACCGGTCGTGGACGTGATTGCTTTCTTGCCCGACTGACTTCCGGGTGTTCCCGTCCAAATGAGACCAAGACGTTACTGTAACTCCCCATTCCGGCGGAGAAGGCAGATCATGCACGACAGAAAGTTGCCAGTGGCACACGTTGCTGCGCCAAGGTGATCTACCCATCTTGGCGCGCCATTTCCGCGCTGTTGTACCACCCGAAGCATGTATCATAGAAGGTCAGGAGGTGTCCGAGATGCTGCCGTGTGTGAGCTTGGCCAGCCTCGACGAAACCTTGATGGCAACAAGCACAGAGTCTTGTTAGCGGAAGCTTCTCTGCATCCTAGCGCGTCGTCAACGAGGCTGGTACCTGGGGGACAGTAAAATGTTGGGTCTTAGGCACTGGTCTAGTCTGGGCAATGCATGCAGCGCAAAGATAGTGGACGTCTTGTAGGCCACCGGAACGTCACTATATGTAGATGAATTGTTGAGCTTTGGAGCGGTGTCCACATTGCCTACCGCTGGGTTCGTTAGTCTCGTGCCTGTGGTTGTGTTGTGCTGCCTGCCAAGTGGTGGACGGTTCCTCTGTTGTGAAGGATTCGATGAACGGCAATGGCGACGGGAAGTAAATCCCGCCCGACGCACATATCGTCAATCTCGTGTAGATTGGCTGTCTGAATGATGAGCGGCACATGAATGAGTGCCAAGCGCGGAAAGCAATCCCTCCATGGTGCCAAGAGGTAGGCAATAAAAGCAAGTCGTCAAGAGTATTGCCAAGACTGGTGATCCGGCGGCGTGGAGGTAGTGGAACGCAAAGCAACGGCGGTCTCAGGGGACGTTTGTTTGGTACAGTGATCCGCGCAACTCGGTCCGTCGTACGGAGAATTAATGAAATGCGATCGACAACGCATCGAGTGCTGTCACTCTGTGTGTACAGCATAGAGAGTTTGTCCGGTCAAGAGTGAGTGATGGGTCGTGACTTCCTTCCGAATGCGCCCACCCCACAAAAAGCACGAGCCGCACGTACATGGAGAAATAACGCATTCCGCTGCAAGACGTGTTGAACGCTCTGCGGTCGGAAGAAGAAACCACGACTACTGCAGGTGCAAGTGGGTGACAGTGGGGACATAACGGGATAGGAAACCAGTCGCTTGACTCCAAGTCTCAGCGGGACTCACCGCCAGAGTTGCGCGACGACGTCAGAGCACGTATGTATGGGCCAGGTTGCACCTGTCAGCTGTGCAAGTGAATGAGGCGAAGAGAGCCCGCTGCGTGGGAGGAGCAGGCCAACTTGTCCAATGGCGGTCGTTGACGCGAATCTTTTGCAAAGCAAAACCAAGCTGGGTCGCCGAACGTTTGGAGTGCGGTAGACGCATGTGTGCAACGCGATCAGGGTGCACATGGTCGCGATCGGGAGCCGTCTCAGCACGAGTCCCTGTCCAGAGCACTGCAGATGCTTGCAGATTGCATGAGGTGATACGAACCCCGCATTCAGTCTGGACAGTACTGGGGCCGATGGGCTCAGCGACGAGGGAACAGGTTATGCACGTAATTAAGCAACCTCGAGACCTTGGTGTCGTACTATACAGCTTGTGCCGGGAAGCAGAGAGGCGGAGGCGTGGTTCAGCTGGCGTTCCAACAGGCAATAGCGATGGCGGGGAAATGGCGTTGCAGCGGCTGGTGACCCCCACGATGTTCGCCTGTCGCGTTCGGCGGCAAAGGGCCGCCTAAGCTTTGGATTGACAGCGCCCTGAGCTGGGATCGAAGGGCAGCATCACGCTGGACTGTCGTCAGTTGACGTCGAGAGCTGCACGAGCAGCACATCTGCAACAGGAGTGAATCTCGGTTCGGCGGACGCAGGACGTAGGGGCGCTCACGGTGTACGGACGACGGCATGCTGTCCTGGAAGCACATTGATGACTGCAGCAGCTCAGACCACATCCAAAGGCAGCTGCGGCATTTTCTCTCCAGACAGGCCAGACAAGGGAGACAAGGCCAGCATGATGCCCTCGTCTCTCCAGGGCTGTCGTGTGCATGGCGGAGGGTGAGAGGATGCGCTGCTGGATTCAGGCTGGCTGCCGCCAGTGGATGGGTGTCCAATGGTTCTGTTAGTAAAGGCAAGTGTGCGTCCTGGCGGAAGGGCGGGTTGGTGCTAGAGGAGAGGCTCGTTTGGCCATGGTGGAGATGAAGGGGAAGGCCGTAAGCGGACAAGCCGGGCGGTCAAGCTTTGCAGACATCGATCATCGACGCACATCATCCATCACACGGCGCTGCTGTGTGGGCGCAAGGTCCGGGTCCTGGGGGAGAGTGCACGGTGGACGAGAGTTACTGGGCGGCCTTCGCAAGACGTGCATCCGGGCTGCAGGTGGCCTTTGGCGCTGTGGGGGTCGCGCAGGGGGACTGGGCCGGGGGTGTTTTGGCGTCAAATCAAGAGAGTTTAGTCTCTCTGCAACTTCTGGAGCCCACATATCATCGCGCAAGGCCCCGGGCGCCGCTTCTCCTACATTCTGGGACGATTGCCGCCTTTGCGTGCAGTTGGACTGATTGATATTCCAACGTCACGAGAGCAAGGCGGATAGGATAGGGACGTCATCTCCCTGCCGCTGCCTGCCTGCATCTGGACCCTCGCCATCCACCCCTCGGCCGCTGCAAACCTCACTCGCGTGTCGTCGGTGCCATTCCGACGCAACTTAACTTTTCTTCCCCAGTCCCCCTTCTTACGTTGTGTATATGGCTCTGTCACAATTGCAACACTTCTACCACACCCCGCTCCTGCTGCCCACCCTACACCTGCACTCGTGCAGTACGCTTGAAGGCTCGTATAACTGTCCGAGCCCCCTCCAGCGTCCGTAGCGACAAGCCCCAGCACCTCGCCGTATTCGCGTATTGGCGACTTTCACCCTCACCAGCGCTCGGTCGTTTGCCAGCCAATCGGAGCACAGCAGCGCCCCATCACCATGCCGATGGTCGCTGAACAGCCACGGCAACTGTCAATTTCCTTCGATGAGCGAACCCTCTCCGACCGACTTCGGCACCGCGATTCACGCCCGCTCGACCACCGCTTTGCTATTGAAGAGGAGGATGAGAGTACTGGCACCGCAAGCGAGCCCGCAGAGCCTCTTACACCCACCAGCCATACCAGCGAGGGCACGCCCTTCTCACATCCTTTCCGTGACGATGATTCCGTAGACGACGTATTCGCAACCCCACGCCCTGTCACGAGCGACATGCCCAACAAGTCACCGCTGCAAGAGGCGCCGCAAGATATCGAGAGCCAACAACATGTCCAGCCGCCTCAACAGGCCGAGCGCCAGTCACCACCAGAGAAGCGCGGCCTGGGAAAGCGCGTGGGCTCGCTGATCCGCGGCAAACTGCACAGAGGGCATTCGAGCAAAGATGGAGCCAATCAGTCCGACACTTCAAACATCTCGACGCCGAACAGATCGCCCAAAGCAAAGGCCGAGACCAACACATACATTGTCAAGACTGGTGTAGATGGGCCCGCTGAGGTAGCAACTCCGGCAGTCGACATCCCCAAGCAAAGCAGAAGACTGAGCTCCTTCTCCCTGACGCGACGCTCTGACAAATCCTCCCGTGCAAACTCCCCACCTTTGTCCGGATCACCTATGAGCAGGCCATCGACGGACAGACGACCAGGAATTGGCACCAAACCCGCTTCTTCCACGGGCTTGGCAAGCATGAGCCGACCGCGGCCTGGTATCACCTGGGCGGGTAGTGGAAACGTTAGCTCTACTAAGAAAGTCGGCTTTTCACGCCGACGGTCCGCAAGCACAGAGCAGGTCCCACGCATCAACGAGAGTGCAGAGAAGCCTACCGCTGGCATGTTGGCTACCTTTTCCAAGCCAGCTGTCCAAGGCGTGGGTATGAAGGCACGGCGACTTAGTGTGAACCTACCGGACGACTTCATCATCGACTGGTGTGAGCTAGATAAAGAGTTCAAGAGTTCGAGTTTGATGCCTGGAAAGAGAGGAAAGATTCTAGGTAAAGGCGCAACGTCTGAAGTTCGGATCATGGCGCGAAGAGGAGGCATCACACGGGAAGAAGACCTGGTAGCTGTTAAAGAGTTTAGAGAACGCGACAAGGACGAGACTGAGGAGGACTACGTGTTGAAGATCAAGTCCGAGTACAGCATTGCGAAGAGTCTACATCATCCGAACATCGTCGAAACAGTACGCCTATGTACGAACCGCGGCCGCTGGAATCACGTCATGGAGTTTTGTACATATGGAGAGATCTACTCATTAGTAGAACGGAAGTTGTTCGCTGGCGGCGCGGAAGGATTTTACAGTCGGGATGATCGGTTGTGCTTCTTCAAGCAATTACTGCGCGGCGTAAGCTACTTGCATAGCCATGGTATTGCTCATCGAGACATCAAGTTGGAAAACTTGCTTCTTAGTAAAGAGGGTCATCTCAAGATCTCAGACTTTGGCGTAGCGGAAGTCTTCACTGGCGAGCATCCTGGACTTCGCGCGTCTGGCGGTGAGTGTGGAAAGAACATGGGCGAGATTCGGTTATCCGAGCCTGGAATTTGCGGCAGCCTTCCCTACATCGCTCCGGAAGTTCTTGCAAAAGATCACAGCTACGACCCACGTCCGCTGGATATCTGGTCAACCGCCATCGTCTACCTGACTATGACCTTTGGTGGTTGCCCGTGGCAAGCTGCGAAGCCCGAGTTTGAGTACTACGCCAGATTTAAGAAGGGTTGGGATTCTTGGCTGGAACGCCATCCTGACGGTGACATCTTTGATGGTGTCGATGGCCACCCTAAGTGTGGCAAGCTTTTCAGTCTCATCGAGCCCCCGTCCATCAAACGCCTCATGCTAAAGATGCTTCATCCGATACCCTCGAAACGCATAACTATCGGCGAGGTTCTAAAAACAAGCTGCATCAAGAATATTGGCTGCTGCTGTCCAGAGACGTACGACGACCCCAAAATCATGTTCGACGCTTCCAAGTCCTCGAGTGCTAGGACTGCCGCCCCGAAGAAGTTTTTGCATCATCACATTCCGCCCAAGCCGGAGAACAAGGTTGGGAAGGCATTCACACATAGGTTCGATATGGGCGAACGATAATCACGACTGTATATTTTGACGACCATTGTTTTCACGATCACTGCATTACGGCGCTTGAAGGTCGAGCATAGCGGGTCAAAAGGCGGTTTTTGTCCCGTTCTCAATCTGGAGGCATTATTGTATTTTGTCTTACTAGCACGTCAGTTCCATCTGCATTCTGCGAATGCCACTTCAAACGACACATATACCACATCGACGTCTTGTCTCGTCCCACCTTCCCTTTCTGTCTCTCGCTACTTTCCCTGTCCAACACACGTGTATGCGCGTCCCACGCGATTGGCAGCCCTGCAGAAAGTGCAAACGCGGCAATTGCCTTGACGCGCGGAGATCACCAAGCAGCAGCTCCACTTCGTCTCGGAGGAATTATGATTGCGCAACTCGCGAGCTAGCAAATAGCTTACGCTGATCTTCCGCTGTTATCGGAAAACTGTATCTGACTGACGTATCTCCAGAATTTCGTCATCCCAAGTTCGCTGATATGGGTTATCGAATCCCGCTCTTACGATGCATGCCGACGGCAGCAAGCAAGTTTGTAATGACCCGCTTGTCCGACGTGGCGCCGAGATATTTGGTCCGCTAGGGATAGAGGTCCACAGGCTTGGCGATGAAGGAATGTAAGCGCGCGAAAATGAGCTGGTTCTGCGTTTGCGAACTGGAGTGTAGTATGGGGGATTCCGGGTACTGCGCCCGCTATGTTGCGCATGCACGATACTGCAAGTCATCAAAAGCGTGGAGAGAAGGACCAAATCGTGGCGCAAACCAGGCCAACACGAACTCCAACAAAGCGCGAAGCAACCATCTCAACAAACACGTGGGGAGTATGATACGCCCACAACATAGGATCGAGCTTGAATCAGACAAAGCATTGGCGCAGCGTACTAGCGGTCGGCGCTGGGCAGTTTCCACACATGCTTCTCGAATGCGGGGCATGTGTGAAGTCATCGCACAGCACCCTGTCAAACAACCGCCGAGTGTCTTTTAAGCCGCTGATGGAGTGGTACCGAGATACTGTCGTGTCATCGTCAGCACGTTGGCTCGACTAATGAGTAGGCGATAGACATGTCTCATACTGGTCAGGATACTTCGGCTTTTGAGCTCTTGTGGGAATAGCGGGGTAACGCCTTGCTGTAGGTGTGTTGTTTTGCGCAGCTCAGCTTGATGCTGTCACGCGACTATGCACTGAATAGCGAGTGTGTAAGAGGTGGAGCAGGTGATTAGTTTGTCATGAATTTGGTGAGGCTGAAATGCAAAGTGTCGCTTCATGGGAAATGGAAACAAGCATGTCTTGTTGTGTTGATGCCGACTTTCCGCGTCCTTGCATACAGAATCGTCAACCAGACTTGAAGCATCCCCTTCGCATGACATGTACGTCCGATATGATTCATAGCCTAAAATCATTGGACAGTAATAGGACTCACCCATTAGGCTCAATCATCAACATTACAAAACAACGCAGTTCTTCCAACCACATCAATCAACCAAATTCTCCCTCACGTACTCCCTGCCACCAATCCATGACTCCCTACCCGACCACCATACCCAACCTCTTCTCAAGACCCTTCCCCTCCCCATGACCTTTCACCGATATCCACCTCCACACTTCCCCACATGCTGCAATGCACACCCACCCCTGTCTCATCACCCTCACAAAAACGCGGTGTGATGACTTATGCTGCATCGCAGGAGGTGCTCTTTTCTGTTTTTGCCTGTTCTCATGCATTGAGATTTATGCTTAGCATGGCTTATCACGCACAAGACGACGCAAGGCGAATGCTTAGCCTGCGACATGTCTGAGGGGAGGGGTTGAGACGTGTGGTGTGTGGGAGGCGTGGGGGTGGGTAAAGGGTTCATTGGCGACGGAGGTGAGGGCCGGGTGAGCGTGCATTGGAGTAGAAGGGGAGGGGTGTTGATCGGGTGTTTTGTAGATACAGATTGAAATGTTCGGTATGGGGTAAGTAGGTTGAGCTTGTTAAGGGATCGGTATGTTCGGAATACTTGATTTCTCTCGACACCGTTCTGGATTATAGATAGTCGTATACCAATTGACTTCGCGAAATCTATCCCGTTCTATACATCGCGTTCTCTCTTCCCTTACAAAATCTGCGCCTACTTGCTACCACCACAGCCACAACGCGATAAGTCGCTCACCACATCTCCCAAACCCCCTCCGGCAACACCGTCCTCATAATCTTCCAATGGCTAACCGCACCATCCTCGTGAAACTTCTCCAGCTCACCCACATCCGCATTGCCCATGACCCTGCCTCCATTCTCCTTGCTCACAAAATCGTAGTTGACTTCCAACTTCTCTTGCGGCTGCAAGAAGTTCCTCCTCGCGATACTACCCAGGTAATCCTTTTGAACCGTATCGCGGAAGTTGACAGCCGCTTTACCCAAACCATGGTCGTTCTTAACGCAGAAAATGACCATGTTGATGAAATCAGCTTCACCTTCCTTGTGTTCTGCCTGAGGCGGAGAGTCACGGAAGAGGCGGCAGGCAGGAAAGATGGCGTGGATGGTGTTCAGCACCAGTCTCGTTGAACCCAGGGTAAGGTCTCCGGCGTAGTTGATTGCGACGAAACCTTCTGGCTTCAATAGGTCGTAGAGACCTTGCATGAATTCTGTGGTGAACAGGTACACGGGTTCTGCGCCGCCGGTGAAGACGTCGTGGATGATGTAGTCGAAGCTGCCGGGTGCTGAGACGGACTTTTGTGCTACGTAGGCGGTCGCGTCGTCGATGACGGCTGTGTGTTTTGGGTCCAGCGCGAAGTACTTCGTTGCGTAGTAATGGACTACGGGATCGAGTTCGACGATCGTCGTATTGATACCGTGCGCGATCATGGCGTTTGGTGCTGTGCCGATTCCGAGACCGATCACCAAGGCAGATTTTTCGCTGTCGTCTACGATGGGTATGGTATCGACTGGGGGTTCCATGAGGCGGACGGCTTCGAGGAGTACAAAGACGGCGAAGATCGACTCGCGTTGGCGTTGGCCTTTAGCATAGGCTTGGGGTGTTACGAGCCACTCTCCTCCAAGGAGGGAGTGGTCGCATCGAAGAAGACGGAAGGCATTGTCGGCGTGGTTCTCAATGACAGATACATATCCCGTGACCGATTCATGGCGGGCGAGAAGCGTGTAGTTCTGCGTAGCTTGCAAAGTGGAGTTTGCCAATTGTAGACCGTGGGTTGAAGGATGATGCGGGTTCGTCCAGAGCGTGTGGAGGATTGCTGGGAACGCGAGGAGGATGACGCGTGATGGGCTGAAGAAGGCAGATGCCGAAGCAAGAAGCATCTGCATACCCACGCGCGTGAAGTAGACGGATGTACCGATGAAGCCAGGGATGAGAGCGCTGCTGATCTTGGCTACCGTCGATACGGTGAAGTAGGATGCAGTGGGGATAGCGATTTCCTTCAATGGCGAGGGATTGATTCCGGTAATGTCGATGCATTCCAGTAGATCAGCGGCAGCGAAAACTGACAAGAACAGCAGGGGGAAGTAGGTAAGAGACTCGATAAGCAGAGGTCCGTATTCTACCCCAATCTTTCCGCTGTATGGGAATAGTAGGAACTGGATGACGGGTGTCCAGTACGCGACTACAGCGATGTACTGTGCCACACTCGCAGATACGTAGCTCTTCAATGCCCGTCGCGTTAAGAGTGCTGCAACAGCGGTGATAGTCATGGTCCGTTGATGATGCAGCGATGCTGGGATCGATCCATAGATAGGGGACAGGTTCAGTTGTGAGACTGGTGATGCAAGACCTGCGACAAGTAGGAGTGCTGCTGCTCTACCAACATTCAGAAATATAGTCGATGCTGGGGCATTTTGCGCCTGGGTTTCCGCCTCTTTCGCTGCCTTTGGCTTCTTCGGTGTCTTTTGTTTCGGCGACATGATGTAGAATTCCCGTTCTATCTCTTTCTATCAACCCAAATCGAAATGTTTCTGCTCAAGTTGCTGTAACAGCTTTCGCGAAAAAGAAAGATGGCGAAGTGTGTGAAGCGTGGAAAAGACCAGATATCGCGTAAACGGTCCAAGGAATCCCAGGTTCTTCAAGCACTCTATACGGACCGTATATCCGCGATAGTGTAGTCGGCCCGCGAACAACGATAGAGAGCAGCAAGCAAAGTGCAAAAGAAGGGTATAAGGCAGGGAAAGGAAAGGAAGAGACGTTGAAATTAAAAACCAAGAAGGCCAGCTGTTCCTGGCTGAATGGGATGATGCACGGGTGAAACGGGCGATCATTAAGGTGGAGTTCGTTTCGACTGGGCGCGTTTCGCACTAGAGTGTGGCGCCCAGCACGGCGTGTGGCGTCATTACCAAGCACTGCGATTGACCATCACTTCTACCATAGCGACTGCAGTGAGAGGGTTTCTGGAGTCTGAATCCTCTTAGTATGCCATACATGACCGGATCACCCAGGATGGCGCCAGGTCTCGCTCTACGACCAGCGAACGCGCCGGATGCAGCCAAGGACCCTGCGACCCCCAATGGCCATGTCAACGGCGTCGCATCAGCCCCTACAAGCGAAGACGTGGAAATGGACGATGAGATAGACGAATCTCTACTCCGCGATCAACTCCGCCAGAACCAAGACGAACGCGCGCAACGACTCCAGGCTAAGAACCGGCGCAAGCGCTACCTCGAAGTGCATCCCGAATACTTCTCCGACTCGTCCCTCGAGCTCGCCGATCCGCTCCTATACGACCGCCTCATACGCCGCTTCCAAACTGCATCCGAGCGTGAAGCCGAAGGCCGCAAGAAGGGCTTCTCGGGCCAGATGGCGACGGATCTGTGGCGCGCCGAAGCCAAGAAAGACGCGCTGTCGCAGCCCGATCCGAATTCGCTCTTTACATATAACCGCGGACCGCAGGGTCAAATAATGGAGGAAGAGAAGGACGATGTGCCCATGACGAAGGAAGAAGGGAGAGCGTGGTGGATCGACGAGATGACACAGCGCTTCCTGAGAGGCGGAGATGATGATTTTGAGTATGACAAGCTGGTTGACAAGAACTCCAAGTACGACGACCCTGAAGCGGAACGCGACTTGGAAGACGCGTATTTCGAGAGCATGGAAAGCGACTTCGATTCGGACGGGGAGGGGAAGGAGAAGGTGTTGACGGGTGAGACGGGCATACAGGACTATTGAGCACACACGAGCGATGCACAAACAGCCAGGAAGGGAGCTTTTGGCTAAACGCCATAATTATCGCCGAAAACTCTAGCAATCGCAGGCGAAAAGGCACGTCGTTACACATTCTATCCGCCTGAAGTACGAGACTAACGACCCAGACTACAGGAAATACTTGAACGTAATCGCCCGATCCCCAAGCGCGCCCAGCTCCTCGGGAGTATACCCGTTATGCGCGCCCTCGGCTACCTGTCGCTCCCTCTTCGCGTTGATGCGCTTGTAGTTGAACACCAAGAACAGCAACGCTATGATACCCGCTACGATGAACCCTAGTTCAAGAGCATGACCGAGAAGATAACGCGGCGCGTCTTCTGCGCGATAGAAGTTGGAGGCCATGGCTAGAGAATTTCAGCAACAAGGACTGCGACGCACGAAGAATGGTCAACTTACCACCCGCCAAATTACCCACGGCGATCTGGATAGCTTGCCCGGTAGCTCTCTTCGTACTTCCAGCAAGATTATTGCTGAGCCACGTGATATTTCCAGGGAACGCTGGGTACAGCGCACACGCCGCGATGAAGACACCCGCGTATACGAGCCCCGGCACGCTGCCACCCGCGATACACATGATAAAGCCGACAGCCATGATGCACAGGCATACAAGGATGAAAGGATACCGCTTGCCAACTCTATCGCTGAACCACGCGACAACAACAGCCAAGACGGAGGCGGTGATATAAATGGGTACGGTGAGGAGTTGGGCTGTGGAAGAGGAATATCCGAGTGCGCGGATGATGGATGGGAGGAAGAGGGATATGCCGTATAGCGGACATACGATACCTGTCTATGTTAGTTGGGCACACCAGCAAAAGAGTTAGGACACAACACATACCCCAATAAACCAAGATATTCGTCCAAATCTGCCAATCGAGGAACGCCGCTTTGACAAACTTCCACTGAAAGCTATCATCCTGCGCGACCCTAACGCCTCCATCCGCTTCTTCCTTGTAATTCTGGTATTTCAAACGGTACACAACAAAAGCTCGTTCCTCCTCTGTGAGGAAAGTAGCGGTTTCCGGGAAGTCGTAAAGCGTGAAGTATGCAATGACTGCCACGATGACAGTCAATATCCCTTCTAGGATAAAGATCCAGCGCCAACCCGCGAGGTTCCCTACACCGTCCATGTGTGCGATGCCGAAGGCGAGGAGACCGGAAA
>Ga0265798_10001110_pt1 | contig 42723 bp, 37 predicted proteins | sample P3T30metagenome_FD_192430 | JGI IMG/M metagenome (GOLD analysis project Ga0265798, IMG submission 192430) | Plant litter microbial communities from East Loma Ridge, Irvine, California - P3 T30 | ecosystem: Environmental > Terrestrial > Plant litter > Unclassified | place: USA: California... | reverse complement strand
CGTACGCCGCTTGTGTGCGCCAGATTTTCAGGCCCCATCGTTTTTCACTACCGGCAGAGTGTAGCCCTGTGCTAGGGTGACAGGAGAGGTACAGGAGTGCTGTGTGAAGTGTGTTGTTTCTGTCGTCCCCTCTCGACCGTCTCCATTATCTCCACGCTCCAGGTTGGTGGAGAGGTAGAAATCAGGAGATGGCCCCGGGCACGTCTGCCGTCTGCCGACCGCCGAGCCATCGATCGCAGTGTCGAGTCTAGCGCAGTCTTTGCGCCGTGCACAACGCAAGAATGACGATTGCCCGACGAAGTCGCACCAAGAGAAACATCACCACATCACTGCATCACCTCATCACCTGACCCTGTCACCGACTGTGGCTCTGGTGACACCTGAAGAACTGGAGCTGGTTCTTATTCTCCACACCATACCCTACTGCACCTTGGCCACAGAAACAAGCCATTGCACCCTGCCCTTTTTACAAATGGGTCTGCAGTGAATTAGGTAAGGAAAGCAGCTCTTGGGCAATACCGCCGATTTGGATTCAATCGTAATATCACTTGCTATCCGCAAAGGACCCTGGAACGGACTGGACATCACAACAATCATTGATAATGGATCGCTCACACGCCTCACAAACACGCTTCAAAGATCCTCCCATTCGACCTGGTCACTTCAAATCATCCGACGAACGCAGGTCGCTTCTTTCATTCTACCAGAGATACTCATATCGCGATGGGCCTCGTGAAGGCAACCACAATGTCAACGGCAACAACTCATCGCCACCGGGTCCCGCCACGATTTTACAAAAAGTCAAATCCCACCTTTCAGCAGACATCTCGACAAGATGGGCTGATCTTGTTTTGATGGTTTGTTTCATGGTCTCAGGCCTGGTGGACAGCTGCGCGTATAATGCGTACAACTGTTTCGTTTCGATGCAGGTAAGTTTTTGAGTTGGGAAAAGAGTTTTAACCCGCAGAACAAGGAGCATCGACTAACGGAACAACTTCAACAGACAGGAAATACAATCTTCCTCGCCCTCGGCGCCAACGACCTCCCCATCGCCACTCCGTCCCTGGCCTGGACCAAATCCCTCACCTCTATCCTCTCCTTCCTGCTCGGTGCAGGTTTGATCTCCGCCTTCCACCGCACTTTCGGTGAGCGCAAACGCTGGGTTCTTGCCGCTTCGTTCTCCTTCCAAATGGCCGTAACGATCATCTCCGCCATCCTAGTGTCCTCGGGGTCCTCGAGCGAATCGCCCGCCAGACCAGGCGAACCGTCCGCTCCCATGGGCATACCGCGAGATATCGGTTTCCCGAGCATGGACCTCGTGCCCATCGGCTTGCTGAGTTTCCAGGCTGCGGGCAAAGTCGTCGCCAGTCGCGTGTTGGGTTACAATGCACTCCCGGCTGTGGTGCTGACGACTCTATACAACGACTTGGCGTCTGACCCAGCTTTGCTGACTGCGGGTTTGATGGGAAATGTGCAGCGTAATCGCAGGCTGGGCGGTCTGCTATCCTATGTTGGTGGCGCGCTCATCGGTGGAACGTTTGCGCGGAGTTCGCTTGGATTTGCGGGCGCGCTGTACTTCACGGCTGGGATCAAGTTGTTGGTTGTGCTGGGTTGGTTAGCTTGGAGGGATGACGGGAAGGAGAGTGATGTTGAGGAGGGTTGAGTCGGACTGAAGGATTGGAAGGAATGAATGAAATAAAATGGATACCTCCTTATATACGATCGTCATGTACTTACTATGTATACCAAACATCGAATACCGACAAGGAAACAATCAATCTCTCAAATCCATCTCAAGTTACCTTTACCACCAACTTTCCCCTTGTCCTGCCAGCCTTCAACCTCGTGTACGCCTCGCCGGCATCCTTCAACTCAAACTCCCTCTCAATACAAGCCCTCAATTTCCCCTCCGCCATCCACCCGACCAACTTCTCAAACTCCTCCGAATTCGCAACACAAGTCACAAACTTGAACTTCCGCTCTCCGCCTCCCAAGAACTTTGGCCAGAACATGCACCCCAAGAAATTCCTTACAGTCGCCACCGAGGCGTTGCCCGCAATCGTCACATACGTTCCCTCAGGCTTGAGGTACTTCCCGCTACTCCAGTAAAGCTCCGCAGCGCCGTTGAAAACGTTGTCGGCGATGAGATCGAACTGCGTTCCTTTACGGCTGAGAGTCGCCACCAGGTCTTCGGTGCGGTAGTCGATGACTTCGTCCGCTCCCAGCTCTCGGCAGAAGTCCGCGTTGGCGCCCGAGCACGACACAGTAACGTGGCACCCGAGCAGTTTGGCGATCTGGATCTGGAAAGTCCCCACGCCGCCGCTACCGCCGTTGATGAATACTTTGCTGCCTCCGGACTGCTGGACAAAAGGCGCCACGGTCTGGAAGGCCGTCAAGCCCGCAACGCCCAACGTGCACGCATCCTTCAATTCGACCCCGTCAGGTACGGCCACACACCCCTGCCTCCCGCCGCCCACTACGACATACTCGCCCAGCGTGCCTCCGAAAGGCGGCGCCAGCATTCCGAAGACTCGCGCGCCGGGTTTGAAGTTCTGCGCGTTGCTGGCGACTACTGTTCCGGCGAAATCCATCCCGGGGATGCCGCTGGAGAAGACGAAGCGGCCTAGGAGTGGCAGTTCGGGGACTTTGTAGTCGACGGGGTTGAGGGCTGCGTAGGAGACGCGGACCAAGGTGGAGTTTGGAGGGAGGGAGTGGGCGGTTTTGGGGAGCGGGTGGGTTATTGTTGCTTGCAGGTTGTTTTCGATGCCGCCTGCAGTGCTGTGCCAGGCGGCGGCTTTCATCGTGGGCGGGAGGGTGGTGGACATGTTGTTGATGGTTTTTTATGTTGAGCTTGAGTTCGTTGGTTTTGATGGTCTTGAGCCTGGCAATGCGGTGAGAGAGAAATGACTCTCGTCGGATCTTGCAAGGTGTCGTTGTTATGAGGGATAACGTTGTGAGTCCTACCTTCTGAAAAAGCAAAAAGGGCTTTAGGCGGGGGTTATATATGTATGTAGATATACTTCATCACTGCAATAATGGATTGAAGTGAAAGCATGAGACAAGAAGCAAGGGCCAACAACCCAACCGGACCGGACATAGATTCTCAGTTCCAGCTTCCGTCCTGGGTGGGGCTCATTGATGACCTAAGCGGCGTGCGTGCTCGTAATCAAGATACGCATAGAATATTCGTTCGCCCGGCCGGACGTAGCGATCAGAGACTCGGTCGTACTGTAAAACTCATCTGTAGCTGTTTAGGGCCACACGATACGCTGATGACCTACAAGGTAGGCGAGATCATCTCGGCGCTGGTATTTTTGTGATGTACCAACGCTGATGGTACTACCGCGGGATCTTGTGGGACACCGCATGTTGTTCTCCAGTATCTCACCGGCATAGGGTCGCTTTTGGGATATGGAAGTCGCTGGTATTACTGTATACATCCCACTGTATCAAAATTATCAAGTGAGGCATCACAAACCACTTTGATCTCGGCCTCGAATCAAGCAGCCAGACAACTGCGAAATCAGACTCGGACAATATACAACACAGATCTATCTACTCTACAGACTACCTAAGCTACTGTAACAAATGGAATGACAAGAACGCATCAATGCTACTTCAACTCCGTCATCTCCTCTTCCAACATGAGCTGGAAGCTGAAAGGCTCGAAAGCAATACCCTCGCCGACGAAATGCTTGCTCATGGCCTCGACCCAGTGCAGACGCAGCGAGTGCAACATGGCACTGGTGCCCTCCATGACGACAAGGACGGCGACGGTAAGGAAGAACCAGACGGTGAAGAAGACAAAGATAGCGATGATGCCCTTGACGCCGGTCATGCCGAAGGCGTTGGCAAGGGTCATGGTCCAAAGCACGATCGAGAGCTGCTGGTGAGCAAGGGACAGGGCCCATAGACGGAGGTAGGAGGCAGTGTGGGACACGCAGTTGAGGCAGAATTCTAGTCATTGTGTTAGTCGTGGTTGTTTCTTCAAGAAATACAATCAAATGCGCTTACCGATGGTGTGGATGACCTGGTGAATCATGACCTCGCTGAACTCAAACTCCTCGCCATGCTCTGCGTCAATGTCCTGAGTGATCATAGCGGCATCAGAGTCGGTGGAGGGCCTGCCGTTTGCGTGTGCACTGTGCTCGTCTTCATCGTCGTCGTCGAGAGCCGAGACACGAGTGTTCTCACCAATGCCACGGTAACCCTGAGCGCGAGCGCGGTTGTTCTCCCAGCGAAGGTAGAAGGGCTTGAGGAAGAGCAAGATGGGGACCTGAACAACAGCGAGCAGGAGAAGAACCACTTGCACGAAGGCTTGACCAGAGTAGAGCTCCTCTCCGTCTTGGATATTGCCAGGCGAGAGGAACATGTAGATCAGCATGTTGAGCAGACCAGGAGGCTGCTGTCCAATGCCGTTCCAGTCGATGCTCCACTTGTAGATAATACAGAAGACCAAGTAGCCGAAGATAGACTGGAAGAAGATCATGCCAGGAATGAAGTTTCCCCAGATATCAATCGGCGAACGGAAGTGGCGAGCGTTGATGTAACTGAAGCACAGGTTGTAGGTCATGTGAGCCCAACCCATGATGATAGACAGCTTCATCTTGTAGGAGTTTGAGAAGAGCAGGTCGTTCTCAGTGTCGTGCCAGCGCCAATCCAGACCGAAGGGGTAAGTGTACCCTTCGACGCGGGTTGCGGTAAGTGTCTGCTTAGACTCGGGGTCGTAGCCATCGGGGAAGTTCCATTCCCACATGGAGGGGAACAAGGAAAGCTCCTTGGAGAAGACGTCACAGTAGATCAGACCGGTGTACATGGAGAAGATACCCATCATCAGCATGATGTAGCGGCCGTAGAAAGCCATGCCGAAAAGCTCGTCCTGCTTTCCGCGCTGCAGGGGCTTCTCCCAGTAGATCATGGCGGCGGCGGCGAGAGTCATGATGGCACCGTGACCCAGATCACCGAACATGACAGCGAACAGGAACGGGAAGGTGACGATCGACGGCAGACCAGGGTTGATCTCGGTGTACTTGGCGGTACCGTAGGCGTCGATGATGGTCTGGAAACCAACGGTGAATTTGTTGGTTTTGTTGTAAGTCGGTGGCGTCTTGGACGTCTTGATCTGGTTCACAATCGTCGGGACGCTGAGTCCGGCATGGTCATTGACATCCTGGAGCGTGGACTTGATCAGGCCGAGAGAGTTGGTAGGGCACCAAGCCTCAGCAACCAAGGTCTTGCGTGCAGGGTCGTAGCTGAAGCGGTTGAGAGTTTGGTACACTCCCTTCTCCTTCTTCGTGACGATCATCCAGGCGGCAAGGGAGCGGCCAATCTGGTTGAGCTCAGCATCCAGAGTGCGCTTGGTGTTGCCCAGGACGTTGGACAGATCCTGGAGACGGGAGTTGACCTCGTGGATTTGATCTCTGCGCAGCTCGCCGTTTTCATCAACATTGTAGATGCTTGCGCCCAAGCTCTCAGAAATCTTGCGGATCTTCGCAATGATCTCCTTGCCGTGGGCGAAGATGACGAAGACGTTCTTGTGCACCTCCTCATTCTTCTCGGGGTCAACAATGGGATCCGGGATTTCGCTTTGGTTCATGTACAAGTTGCCACGCAGGGTACGCCAGAGGATGCGCTCAAAGGCGCCCATTCGCTCTCTCGGGATAACACCAGCAACGAAGCCAATGTTCATCACACTGAAGCTCTGCTGTTGCGATGCGTCGTTGTGTCCGTTGGCCTGTTCCATGTCGCGCAGCAGAGGCGCGTCATCGGAAGAGTCGATGCTTTGCCTGATTTCTTCCGTCTGGCCTCTCGCGCGGTCAAAGAAGCCGCCGGCCTCACGCAGCACCCATCGCCACTCGGTGAGTTCAGTTTCCCTCTTCTTGAGTGTCTCGTAGCTCTCGTTCAAGCCCTGAATGCGCGTCTCAAGGCTCTGGCTGCGGTCGGCGAGCTCGTCAATCTCAGAGGCGGAGGGCGCAGCCATGTTGTTGGTGAAGTCGTAGATGGGGCGCATGCCGATGCCATTTCTCTCGATTTGCTGGCGGAAGTAGTTGAGCTGGCGTTCGACGTTGTCGAGGCGGCGAATCTCCTGGGTGAAGGTTCGTTGGAAGGCGGTTGTCTCTGGGTTCAGCTACGCATTGTCAGTCTTTGCACTCTCCATCCGTCGTCTGCCTTGGGTGCATCTCACATCTCTGAACTGCATGACACCCAGCTCTCCCAGGGCCGAAACGACCTCGCGGCCAATCTCGTTGGCCACGTAGAGCTGGGTCAGCGTCATGTCCGCCGAGCGGAAAAGCGAATCCTGTTCGCCTGCCATGTTGCCGGTTCGTCTCTCTATACTGCCGGAGAGGCGACTGGCAGATAATGAGTGATGGAAGGGTGTTGTAGGGGGTGGTGGTCGGGTACTCCAAGGCTCTCCAGGCTTCGAGGTTGCAGCTGCCGTCGTTGGCTGGGTTGGCTGGTGACGAGCTCGAGCATGCCAAGAAATAGGGTAAGGGTTGGGTTGGGAGATACAAAACAATCGTCAACATGCAATATGCAATGCAAGCGAGAGAACTATATGTTCGCTGCAATATCACTTTGAATAATTAATAGTACGCATGCGGAGTCTACTGGTAAAGCCTGCTAATTGTCAGGTAGTCCATGCTCTTACTTGACTTCCATGGCTGCGACGAGATGTTTTCCTATGAAAGCATTGACATCTCGAGCATCGAGATCGAGCTACCAACCACAGGTCGACTACTAACTCCCGATGTTCACAACAAGTCGGGTGATGAATCGAACGCAGTTCAGGTGAGATTGTTTCACTAAACTGATAACAGAGGCTATCGTCACTATCGCCCTACATGATATCCCCTCTCGACACTAGTGCTCACTGTCTTCCTGATAATCATCTGATCACTATCACCGCTCTCCCGCCTCTGAGTCCTCGTATGATCTTCTCTCACCAGAACCGACGGGCTCCTCATCCTGAACGAGTACGTCGACTCGCCAGGCCTCAATACCGGAGCCGAATACTCATCATCATCACCTTCACCTCCAATCGTCAAACGCTTCCCACCCCTACCCGTTCGCGCATCAACCCGAGAAGATTCAGACAGCGACTCCAGCGCGTACTGCGTCATATCCGGTCCATCCAGAGCGCCCCATCTCGTATTGAGAGACTTGACGAAAAGGCCCAGAGTGGGAAAGGTGGCGGCCATGATGGCGTAGTTTGTCTCGACGTTTAGCCAGAGGAATGGCAGCACTGCTTCGACGGGTCCGAATGATGGTGTTGTCGTGGCCCATCTGGCTGCAGTAAAGGCATGGATGCCGGCGAAGATCACGACAAGGAGTCGTGAGGCGAAGGCGATCAAGATCATACTCTTGTAGCTGCGTTGTGTGTGAATGGGGTAAAGGATCCAGACGGGGACCGCGAAGATCGCTAGCTCGAGGATTGAGTCGGTGATGGCAATGGCAATCCACCTCCCGGGCTGAGAGGATGAGACGTCAGCAACATGTGGCCTTCTTCTATGGCCTCTTCCGACTTACAAAGGTGTGGCACGTTCGACCGTACAGTATCCATGGTGTCTTACCGCCGCATCTTGTCCCAGTCAACACCACAACGACAATCACCCAAAGGCCGCAGATTCCAGCTAGGACGTAGCATGCGATTCGTTGCGAGCGACGAGGCGTGATCCGTAAGTGGAAGAACAGCATGGCAGCTTTTGAAATTGCAATCGCACACAAGCTGATTACTGCAACAGCGTACATGTACTTTGCGATCGTTAGCAAGAGGTCATCTGGTCGGATCTGAACGCAACTCGACATGCCTTCTCGGCCAAGCGTGCTTTCGCATTTGTCGATAGTGTAGGTGATTTACCAAACCCGTGAGATACTGCGACGCACATCATGAGTGTTTGCGCTGATCGACGTTAGAATGCAAGTCGAACGATCGCGAACCGACGATTTGCACGAACCGTTGCTAACCCGCACGCAAAATCATCAAGACCCAATGAGGCCCTGATCGTGAAGCGATTATACATCCTGATCATGAAACACAGCAGTGTCCAAGTCATCAGTATGCACCCCACAACAATGATGACCCCACCACGATCTTCCGTCGTTATCGTGAACATCCGCGGGCCCTCCTCCGCCGCTGGAGACAACATCGATGAGTGACAGCAATGCTCGAGCGTAGTTGTCGTCGTATGAAAGATGATTCGTGGAAGGGTTTCCAGGTACGCAAGAAGCGTGAGACGATCACAGATGGCGCACGTCGCTTTGGTACCCAGTGGACAGAGACAGGTAGATCCTCATGCGCAGCGGAAGGACGGGTAAGCATTGTATACGCTGGAGGGTGGGATCATGAGCTTGGGGGACTACGGCGTATTGGTCGCTCAGAACGTGCGACACGCATTCCTGCGCAACATGATCGCATTGCACCAATGGAGACACCAGAGGTGGTTCTGTACACAGCGTCGGGGCACGGCAGGAGAGAATGACCGAGTCTGGTACTTGGTATCGGACGATGCTATCGTCGGTCTCGAGATCACAAGTGAGCTAGGGTGCCATATGCCGTGGTTCGCGATGAACTAGACGAGAATGACAGCAATCGGTCTGATGTCTCGACTTATGTGGCGAGGACAAATATGACCAACGACAAGGCAGAGTACGCAATTATCTGGCAAGAGCACTAGAGTGGCGTGGGCTGGTAACAATAATGCCGCCCCTTGATGACACCAGTTATGGGTGCTCCGGATACTGTAATTGTCAGCCAGCGCTTCTTTTGGTATTCGTACCATCATCGGCTTTCCGTGGCTGAAAAGGTAAGAAAGAAAGATGAATGCCGGATGATGGTATGAGTGCAAAAAAACGCCACGTCTTCGGATAGTCACTGTCAGCAGCAGGAGATGCGAGGGTCATCATAGACCAGAAAGGACAATACATGATTGCACAGCAGTATGGATGCGTACAAAATGGCTGAGCGATGAAAGAGATTGCTCAGTTTGCTCACGTCGCACAGCATGGTCCAACGCACACCAAAAACGCCTCAGTGTCGTGCTCAATTTGTGCGGCTTTCCGTGTCTGGCCGAGCTCCCGGGATGCTTGACTTCATGCAAGCAAACATCATCTTGCTTGCCTGCGTCTCACCAAACGCGGAAGCTTGGTGTATGTGACACGGCAGCTGTCCACAACGCACATCATGCAGCCTTGCCACCTGCACGAGCAGAGCGTTTGGTCTGGCTTCAGGGCATTCGAACGATTGGACTCACGACCCAGCCAATCCCGGAAAACCTCGTGAGATCTGGACGCCATTCGATCGACGCGATACCATTTTTACTAGTGATCCTGCGAGGCCTGAAGCCGTAGTAAAAGCTTTCGGTAATCGGTAATGCCAGCCATCCGACCTGGTTACTACCGCCGGAGTCTTATATGTCCAGGATCCAGGTACTCATGTCTAGTTAGCGTGTACGTAGAGCTTGTGATTTCTGTGAGAGCTCGCTTTTTCCTCCAAGTTCTCTGACTGCTCAATCTTCCTTACCCTTTCGTCATACAACATGTCAAACAGACATTCTGCCATAGCCATGGCCAGCAGCCAGTATGATGTCGACGTGGACTTGAAAGACTCAGCAAAGCCTTACAAGGCGGGCACGATCGCAGACCAAAACGACATGAGACGCGTTGGCAAGACTCAAGAACTGAGGGTGAGCAGAGCAGCCGTCTTGCATATGTCCCAATTCGCCACCATGCTAAATTGCCGCCCATAGCGCAACTTTCGATTGATCTCAGTCCTGGGATTCACAGCCGTACTGATTTGCACCTGGGAGGCCATCCTTTTGTAAGCGATGTGAAGGACAAACGCTGCCTGGCTCCGACTGACGATCTGAAACAGCACAGCTAGCTACATCCTTCCCAATGGGGGTCTTGCAGGCATGGTGTGGATGTATCTAGTCTCGCTCTTCGGCTTCTCGTTCGCCATCCTTTCCATGGCGGAGATGGCTAGCATGTCAGTGACCGCGAGTTTCACGAACTCCTTGACACTATGCTGACTCGTCCAGGGCACCTACTTCAGGAGGACAGTATCGGTACGTGTTGCTGATCAATATTTTGAAAGGGCCCGTGCTAACAGCTTCGCAGTATGTCGTTTCATCCTCCAATCTAGGAGATCTCTCTCTCTTTATCGGAAAGAATACTAGTCAGCTGAACACATCACTGACAAGTGCAATCCAGCAGACTGGGTATCAGAGTTTTCGCCACCACGCGCGCAAAAGTTTCTCTCCTACATCACCGGCTGACTCTGTGTCCTAGGTTGGCAGGTCAACATCAGCAGTGGCAGCTACCTCGTCGCCACCCAGATCCAGGGCATTATCGCACTCAACGACGCAAACTACGTCGCTCAGCCATGGCACGCAACCCTCATGATCATCGCGGTAGCAGCAGTCGCCATCCTCTTCAACACCTTCTTCGCCAAGAAACTGCCGTTGATCGAGGGAACAATTCTGATCATTCATGTCTTTGGATTCTTCGGAATTCTGATCCCTCTCTGGGCACTCGCACCCAGACAGCCTGCGAAGGCCGTCTTCACAGAGGTCACCAACGCTTACTCGTTGCCATCACAAGGTGTAGCCTGCCTCGTTGGAATCATAGGGCCGATGTACTCATTGATTGGCCCCGACTCGGCGGTGCACATGGCAGAAGAGATCAAAGACGCATCGCGGGTGTTGCCGCTGGGAATGATGTGGACCCTCATACTGAACGGAGTCACAGGCTTCGTAATGGTGATCACATTCGCCTTTTGCATCGGCGACTTGGAGTCCGCCATCTCGCCGCATTATTCGTACGCGTAAATCGACGCGTTTTACACGGCCACGAACAACAAAGCCGGCGCGACCGTCATGAGCTCGCTGATCACCCTGATGTGCCTGTGCAGCACGATCAGCAATGTCGCCACCGCTTCTCGCCAGATGTTCGCTTTCGCCAGAGATCGCGGGATGCCTTGTAGTGATTTTCTCTGTCGGTGAGTTCAGTAACAACCTCGGCGGTCTGACAGGAACCAACACAATCTGACGCTTTCAATCTTCGTCTAGAGTCCGTCCAGGCTGGGACATCCCCCTCAACGCCGTCTGCGTCTCCTTCATTATTACCTGCCTGCTATCGCTCATCAACCTCGGTAGCAGTGTAGCATTCAACGCCATAGTCTCGCTGACAGTCGGCGCGATCCTCAGCTCCTACATCATCTCGATATCGTGCGTCGCATTGCGACGAATTCGGCGGCAATCGCTTCCACGCGCTCGCTAGAGTCTGGGCCGCGCGGGACTCACTTGCAACATCATCGCGGTGTTGTTCTTGCTCCTGGTTTACATCTTTGCTTTCTTCCCACTCGCGGCGCCAGTAGAGCCCGAAAGCATGAATTGGAGCTGTCTGATTTACGGCGCGGTGGTGCTGTTCTCGATTTGTTATTATTTTGTATTTGGAAGGCATGCTTATGAGGGGCCGTTGGTGTTTGTTAGCAAGGATTACTGATCGGGTCTGTGTGCTCCATGATCAAGAGGAAGGCACGGAGTTGTATGTGAACGGTTGGGTTGGCCTTCCGTTAGCGCCAGACACTCTTATTGGCTACGGGATCCCCGGCGCTAAGGAATGTCCAGTATCTACCGATAGTCAAATCGGTTCGAAGACAGGTTACAAAACATGTTAAGTTAGAAATCACATAACTCCACCATTTCCGCATAGGTTGAGGTCTCGTTTGATGCAAATTGAAGCTGATGAGTAGCGGTATGTATCTACCTCTTCATAATATTTTGCCAGAATCATCGATTTTGATCTTAGCTGACACCCCAAGCCGCAGACCTCTCAAAGCATCCCGCTCATTTTCCCGTTGCAGTAACTCATGCAGCAGACCAGACCCTTCATACCCATTTTTTCTACCCCATGAATCAGCCCACGTAGTTGAACAGGTCGGCTCCAAGCTCTTCCATGAAATGCCTGGTTGCCGAATCAGAACTCGCCGGTCGCTCTTCGACAGACACGTCAGCAGTCGGAATGGCTGCGTTCTCTGGGAGTGAAACGAGCAGGTTTTTGTCGTAAGGCTGCATTGAGTCTCCCGGAGAGACAAATTCGCGCTCTTGGTGCACAGCTTGCGCTTCGGTCCCGAGCGTGAGACCATCAATGGCACGCTCATTGGTGTGCTCATGAGTGCCCACTGGGGAAGACCTGCGAACCTGAGGTTTGCAGCCCAAATCGAAAGCGGCCGAATCGCTCGTCATGTTCTCGAATGGCCCTGCGTATCTCAGGTCGGTTTGTGGTTCCTTGAAAGCGGGCTGGCGCAGATTTGTGACATCCTGCCCGCCGGGTTCGAACAGATCACCTTCAGCGTCGAAGTCAAACAAAGACTCCCACTCGGCGTTCGGGTTTTGAGCTTTGCTCGCAGATGTTGGGTGAAAGTTATCCTCTTGAGTAGGGACGACGCTTTCAAACATGTGCCCGTTTCCGATGTCAGGGAGTTCACTCCCGGATCGCAACAAAGGGCTCATGCGAGTCGATGGCTGGTCAGCCACTGAATCTTCGTTCAGTGGGAAGTCGTTCAAGTCACCGAAGTCATCAGAGAATGCGCTTTGCTCCGCTTCCCTAGCTACTTCGTTGAATGGGCGAGGCGGTCGATCCGAACTGGGTAGCGCAAGTGAGGAGCCTGTCTTCTGCTGTGTAGCACTGGGTTTGCTCAGGAGCGGGACTTGGGGAGTGTTGGACTCGATGCTGTTGTGCAACGCATTTATGTTGTGAAACTCAGGACCTTTGGGTGGATCTCGACTAGCAGCAGGACCAGGCTTCTGAGTTTGCGTAGACTGGGACGCTGTCAATACATCGGCCTTCTTGTTCACTGACATGCTTAGCTGTGTCTGCTTTGGATCTGTGGCAGCATTGCCCTTCTTGCTGGCTCTTGGTTTCGGCGCCTTCGGTTTCTTGTCCAGGCCTTCGCGACAGCAGAGATGCTTGCATGAAGTCTTGTCTTTACAAGCGTGGTTGCAGGCCCACTTGCCGTTGTCTAGCTGTCGAGGGACAAACTCTGTGGCATTGTCTTCGGCTGTGTGAGACTGCTTTTGCCTCTTCTTAGCGTTGCTTTTGCTGGGACCCAAATCATCGTCGAAATCGTCAATGTCTTCGAAGCCGCCAATCTCAGCAAGCGCCAGATCTGCATCGTCGATGGCAGCGTCACCGTACTCATCGAATCCAGGGTTGGAGACCTTTCTTTTGGACCCAGCTTTCGATTTGTTCGTCACCGCCTTAGCTGGTCCTTTGCTGGGCTGTTGCTTAAGGTCTTCCGCGGCCTTCCATGCCGGAAATGATTGCGGTGGCACGTCTGGTTTCAAGATGGCACTTCTCATGGTTCCAGCTAATCTCGTCAGCGAGAAGACATACTCGGTGTTTGTTGCAACATACCAATGGTATCGCACATCACATACGCCCGCACAGTCTGAGTCACGGTCGTCAACTTCGCTTCAAACATGACCTCCTGTCCCCTGTCCAGCTTCTTTGCGCTAATAGTTGTTAGCTGCGTGTTCATCGTACCCCAGACTTGGTACACACCTGATACGTGCAAAGTGCAGAAGGTGTCCGTCGGATAACTCCGCGATCAAGCACACGTAGACAGCTTTCTTCTGAAAGTACTCGGGAGTCTTCTCATTCATGAAGCCTATGTCCGCGCGGACTCGGACGAGCACATGTTCGCCCACGCGGGTTGTCTGCAGAATCAGCTTAGTAATTGAGGGGTACTGATGGAGCATTGTAGCGAATTCACCGGCTCTCCAACTGTCTTCATTCCGACCCGCAGTTTTGGAAAGGCCTTGGCCTTCTCTTGCAGTTGCCCGCCGAACGGCGGATTGCGAGAGAGTATTGTCTCCAAGCGATGTTGTTCTGTGTTCTCGATATCGTCCACAGACTTTAGTCCGGCAGCTGCGAGCTTACGAACGTAGACCAAGCCTACACCGTCGATCTGCTTCATGTGTAGAGGCGAATCATCCCACACCTGTGCACCAAGGCTTCTCGCGAGTGCCAGAGAGTTACGCGCCGTGATCGAGTCCTGTAGGTACAGCTGACAGTCAACGATACACCTGATGAGACGGTGCACATTGGTGAAGATCATGGACTTTGCTGTCAAGAAGTCAGAGCGCTGCTTTTGGTCCTCTGACGGGAAGTCAATTGCGCCAAGCACTGCCTGGATCACAAGCGATATCTTGTGAGCAGGTGCATCCAGGTTGACTGGGATGGGAAACTTAATGGAGCTGTTTTGGTTGAGTGTTTTGTAGGTGGTCTTTTCGCCGCCTCGAAAGCGAATGTCGCCGAACTCTGAGGCTTGTGCAATCGCGGACAAGATCTCGGAAGTCTTGGCTCGAGGCGGTAGAGCAAGCAGTGTCTTCATGGTCTCGAACTGTATGTAGTATCGAGCCATGACGTCGCCAAACTCCGTGCAGTGTAGCTTCGGCGTGTCTTGGACGAGATCGTGTACCAGCAACAACGAGATGACCTTGCTGCAAATGATCTCCAAACGCTCCTCGAGATTTCGGCTGGTGGTATCGCCATCGATCTTGTAGTGCTCGGGGTTCTCCTTCAGACGGACGTACAGGAATGTTCCAGACAACCACCTCTTTGCCGTCGATACATTGGTGATTGTACCCAGTCCGATTTCTGCGTTGACGTGATCGATGAGATTGCGGTGTAAACAACTTTCGAGGATCTCTTGAGCTGAAACCATCTTCTCGTAGTGAGACTGTTTCTGCAGGCGTGTCAAGATGACGGCCACCGCAGATTTGTCGAACTGAGGGCGTCCAGCTCGGCCCAGCATCTGCATGACTTCGAGGTCCGAGTACTCCTTGCAGCCTCCAGCTCCGCCAGTATAGGAATACGTGACAGTGTTCTTGATGATGACCATATGGCAGGGCAGGTTGACACCCACAGCTAGTGTGGAAGTGCAGCAGATGACGTTGACGTCCCCTTCGAGATAAGCCTTCTCAACTGCGTTGCGATCATTGATGGAGAGACCAGCGTGGTGATATGCTACCCCGGAGGGAACAGTGTCTGTTTACGTGTCAGCATGGGATCCATGAACAAGGTGGAAACCACATACCTCTTAGCTCCTTTTCTTCTACTACCACTCGCTTCGTCGGAGCCTCCCAGTAGCGATCTCTCGGGCCCTTCGTTGCCCACCAATTAGCAAGCAGCTTTGCCGTTTCCACACATGCATTGCGCGTGAAGCAAAAGACCATGATCGGCTTGCGCTGCGACCACCGGGCGATGATATCCGGCAATTTGGCGTTGAGTGTCTTTTCAAAGGCAAAGTCGTTGCCAGTGGCGTTGTAACCGCAGACATGCTTTGTGAGTAGCACTGGGCGAAACTCCTCACCAAAACGCTCTCGCGGCGCTGGAATGTAAGGTGTGACCGAGTCTTTGCCCAGCCACGTCGCAATGTCTTGTGAGTTGGGCACCGTTGCACTGAGAGCTACGAAGCGAATGTCAGAGCCAACCGATTTCATGCGAGAGACAATAGCTTCTAGCGTGGCGCCCCTGTCTTCTTTCAGGATGTGAACCTCGTCAATCAGAAACAGCTTGACCATCTGCATAAGCTTTTGGTGATCTTTCCACTTTCGCGTCATGCTATCCCATTTCTCGGGAGTGGTGATAATGATGGTTGCGTTCTGAACATTGCGAAGTTGGGCGTTGTCAGTGTCTCCGGTGAGCTCAGCAACCTGCAGGTCAAATTGTCCAAACTTGTGCTGCCAGTCGCGCTGACGTTCCGAACACAAAGATTTGGTTGGAGCCTGGTAGATGATCTTGTATGAACCGTTCGCAAATCCGTTCATCAAACGACAGATTGCGAGCTCCAGTATGATGGTCTTGCCGCTTCCAGTTGGAGCCGACACCACAAAATTGTCGTTCGTGTTGTAGATCACTGGGAAGCACTTTGACTGGACAGCGTTGAAAAGTGGGTAGGCGAAGATGGATCTGAATCGGTCAGGTAGCCTTTGCGTCGAGATGAGAGTGATCCCCTGCACAACGGGACCTTCCTGAGGAGTCGGATTGCGTGCTGGTGCTCTGGCGGGTGGATTTGGAGCTCGTGTAGACCTTTGTGCTGGCACAGCCTCAGCATACTCGTCGTCTTCTGCATTCTCGTTGAATGCCATGAACGCATCAATGTCACCGTTCTGTGGCTGACCATGATGCTCTGGCTGCATTGGTGGTTGTCTGGCCCTGTGGTCTGTGGCAGACCTCTGTTGTCTGGCATTCGCGACAGGACTTGACGGCAGTGTCTGATCGTAGGGTGACGAGCTTGAAGTTCCTCCGACATTGCCACCGTAGGAGTACTGGGCTGTTGAAGTCAGCAACCGGACTTGGATACAGCCGACGCGTGTCCACTCACAGAGGTCAAAACGCCTAGCGACAGGAGTTTCCTGTGTCTGTGGCACTTGGGTTCGATACGGCCGCGCATCAAGCTGAGGTGGAAGCATCTGTCTGGAAGGCTGCCCAGCACGCTGATCTCGGTATGAAGCTGTAATGGTATCTACATCATTCGGTCAGCGATAGAAGGGTTCAACGACTTGATGTCTCTCGTACCATTGAACTCGGGCGGAACCATGTTCTCGTCTCCGTAAACGTTCTCTTCACCGTAGTGAGCTGGCGTCTGGTCGTATTCATCGTATTCGTCATAACCTGTGCGTGTCGCATGATGCTGACCATAATCTTGACGCCGCGGCTGGGTCTCGCGGGCTCCACGCTGCAGCTGGTCAAGCTGAGCGAAAATGCGTTGGTCCATGGCGCCGGATGTTCACATGCCCAGGAGTGAACCCGACAAGATAGAATCAGTTCAGGGAATTGCGAGTATGTGCCCGGTGACTATTGCGCGATGATCGGGTGCAGGCGAAGCCAAGCGTGAAGTCAAAACAAAGTTGGGTTGAGATGAAGAAGGCGCGCAGCTCGCTCTTGCCACTTACCGGAGCCACGTCGCAAATCATCTAGCCATGCATACCGTATATCCACCGCGTCCTGGAGTGAGAAGTACAAGGAATACAATGCACTGATAGAAGTCTTCGTACCATTTCAGCTCTGCATCCAGGTATCGTGCTGTGATCCATCCCCAACCCCTCAGAACCCCAAACCTTACAATTACTATGCCCTTTTGTTCGCCGTCAGATGTTCCGAGCTCTTGACAGGTCGTCGCTCGAAACCAGGCGTCCCCGGCCTGCTAGTAGAAAAGCCCTCACCACGAGGCAGAGGCGATCTGTTCACGCTCGCGACGGATTCAAGGTCGAAGTATGACTTTTCGCCGTTCCTCTTGTACTCTGTAACATTGATCGGAGGTGGACGCAGTGAGTAGCTCGCGTTGCCCGTCTCACCGATGCTGTAAAGGTATGTTGCTCCGAGCACTGTTACCGTGCCCAGAAGATACTGCTTCAAATTAGCTGGAATTCACATGACCGCGAGTACTACTTCTCACTTACCAATGTGGTGATCTCAAAGTCGAAAAGAGAAACACTCGCAAGGAAGCTCAAGATGATCGAAACGCTTGTCGCGAAGTTCTTCGCAATGTTGTCGGCATACTTGATCACCAATGCGACCGTAATACCACCCAGCGCCTGCAGAACGACGGCCGTCCAGACGACCGAATTGTACCCAGCGAAGAATCCTTCCTTCGCGATATGCTCTCCATCGTTAAATATCACGCCAATGAAAAGCGCCGGCCACAGCGAATAGAACGATAGCTGAACATTGCGGACCCACACCGAAGTCCTGCGCATGTTGCCTTTCGGCTCCTTGAGTATCTTCTCAAAGTACACCCCAGCAAGACCCGACAGAACACAAGCCACGACGAGCGCAGAAAGGCCAACGCCAGCTTGCACGCGCGGGTTCTGGGTAGCATAATCTTCATCGATCCCAGCATATGTTGCGGAGCGCTTAGCGAGCTGGCCAGCAGCTGCATTTCCAAGCGCCTTGAGATCCCAGATGTTCCGCGGTGCGTGCGGCGCCAGAGTCTCTTTCAGCTCGTTGAGTGTGAGCACAGTCTCGCTACCGAAACCCACAGGGTACGATGCAACTGCCACACCAACCATGAGTAATACCAAGCTCAGCCACTTGCGCGTGTCCAATACCCTACCCAACAACACCATTGAGAAGACCGCGGTGGTCAAGATCTTGAGCTGGCTCGTGACTTGGAACGTCGCGGCGTCCAAGTTGCCAGCAGCAATGTATTGCACGCTGTTTTGGATAGTGTACAGCACCGCAGGTATCGCCATCTTCCAGCTATCTCCCGCGAACACCGCACCGGCCAGCTCTTCAAATATGTCCATTATGGTTGCCGATTGGGAAGATTGCGGGTTCGTCATGATCTCGTACAGCGCCAGCGTGAGCGAGATCACTAGTTTGATGACCTCGTTTAGGAATACCGCTGTCGAGGCGTGGTAGCGCTGGCCATTGACTGGTGGCATTGTTCGGGAGTAGTGCATTACAAGAATGAGGGCTGAGTTTTGAAAAGCAAGCTGGTCATCTTGTCAGCTTTCTTGTCAGCATCGTATTCGAGGCTTACTTGTAGCATACAGCTGTGAGTGATGCGATCTTCGCTCGAGTGTTGTTCACACTCGACGATCGTCGAGCCATATCCGCGACCATTGTCGGCAATCCGGAGGACGCTCCAAATTATCTCCTAAAGTTGTGCTTCACACGGAGTACTGTGGAAGTGGTAAGGAGAACGATAGTGAATACACTGTTCACAGAAGTAAAGGCGAGAACAAGCTCGGTTCCCATAAGTAGTCGTCAGTCACAAGACCTAGAAGGAACGGAAGAAGTATCACGACAGCAGAACAGACCGCCTCGCGAACCACAGGTGATGGCAGTACTTAGGTCAAGGTATAAGTACATGTAAGGGAATGCCACGACCTTGGCACGTGGGCTGGGATGTGACAGCACAGCGCCGTACGTACAGCACAGCGCCAGCTCGGGTTTCGGTTTGAGATGCCGCGGAGTCCATTCAGACGGCTGGTTGGTGCCAGTGTTTTGGAGTGACGTTGGACATTCTTTGCTGGGGCTCGCGACTGGAGTGAGGCTTAGCCGTACGGAACACGCCAAAAACCCACGATCTGCTGGCGATCCCGCGTGCCTCCGAACGTGGCTTGCTCCGATCCAATTCACATGCGGACGTGACCAGCAAATATCATACAGGCGTCCGCGGGATGTCGTTTATGCATTATTTCGAACTCTACTTTGCCGATGTCCTGACGGAAGTCGGATGCCAGTGGAATACAGCTGGTACTCATCTCTCGAGCTTTCGGGCTTCGTACCATCACATGCCACGTAAGAGCGGTCAATAGTACATGCTGTGGCCCGAATATCGACCCAACACATGACCATATTGAACAGTAAAAAGATATAACATTCAGGCAGGGATTATACACAGCACGCCCGGCCCGAAACGGCGTCGGCGCATGCATCGCAAAGCAACACACAAATCCCAGAAAGCATCGATTCCCCCCGTTACGCGCCCCACGCAATGTAGAAAACACAATCAAGTCTTCCTCGCTATATCGCAACGCAAGATGATCGATTTAGGTACTCCTCATTTCTCCTTCCAGTTGGTTCGGTAGAATAGAAAAAGTTGATCCTTCCTCTATTTCTGGAGCTGAGAGTAGTAGAAGTTCTCCTCGGGCACGCGGCCACGGAGGAACTGGGGCTCGGAGCCACGGACGTAGATGTCCTCGAAGAGGACCTCAGGGGTGGCTTCGGGTGCGGGCATGGCCTCGGCCTCGGCGACCTCGGCGTCGACGCTGGAGCGAGCCTTCTTGTCGAGGGACTTGAGCTCCTCCTCGGTGGTGACCTGCCACTCGAGCAGCTTCTGCTTGAGGCCGGCGATGGGGTCCTGGGTGCTGCGCATGCGCTGGATCTCCTCACGTGTGCGGTAGGTGGTGCCGGGGTCGGACATGGAGTGACCACCGTAGCGGTAGGTGACGTACTCGTAGACAAGGGGGCCCTTGCCGGCGTTGCACCACTCCTTGCCGTACTGGACGGCGGCCTTGACGGCGAGGCAGTCCATGCCGTTGATCTTGAGACCAGGGATGTACTGACCACGCTTGTAGTATTCGGTGAGGGCGGAAGAGCGGTTGGCGGCGGTACCCATGCCGTACTTGTTGTCTAGAGAATGTCAGCGTCCACTCCGATGTTTCGTGCGCGCAATGAGTGTGTGCTTACTCTCACAACCGAAGATCACGGGAAGGTCCCAGAGCTTGGCCATGTTGAAGGCCTCGAAGACCTGACCCTGGTTGGAAGCACCGTCACCGTAGAGGGCAAGGGAGATGTTCTTCTTGTTGTTGTACTTGTTGGCGAAAGCGAGACCAGCACCGACGGGTACCTGGGCACCGACGATACCGTTGCCGCCGTAGAAGCCTTCGGCGAACATGTGCATGGAACCACCCTTGCCGTATGCGATACCCTCGCGACGGCCGAGAAGCTCACCAATGATGGACTTGACGGAGGCGCCACGCATCATGGCGAAGCCGTGGCAGCGGTAGGCAGTGATGACCTGGTCCTCCTTGGTGATAGCGTGCTCAATACCGCAAGCAACGGCCTCCTGGCCAGTAGACAGATGGCAGAAACCACGGATCTTCTTCTCCTTGTACAGACGGTCGGCAGCCATCTCCATGCGGCTGCAAGTACGATGCATTAGTCCATGATTCTTGTAGTCCTTCCAAACTAATCCATCCTCAACAGTTGGCGGTTCCGGCCCGAGAGCCTCCTCCTGGGGCAGTGATCACATACCGCGAGGCGACCATGTCGTAGTACATCTGCTTCAGCTCCTTCTTGGTGGTCTCAAGTTCGTATGAGGGCGGGTCGAGCTCGTAGGTCTCGAAGGACTCGTCGGAGAGGCGAACGGTGAAAGGCTTGTCATCCTCCTGCAGCAGAACATTTGTTAGATTTCCGGATTATCCTCTGGTGGCGCATGTCACGCCAATATGATCATTCTCTTCCTGCGGCGGACGTACGGTGGGGACCTCGCTCTTGTCAACGTGGGCGCTGGCGGCGTCGGTGGTGACATGGCGCCTGGCGACCGGGGCGAACCTGAGAGCTCTGGGCGCGGCGGCGGCCCTGGGCGCGAATCGGGAAAGCATGGCGGGATGAGCCTCGTCGACGGCGAGGGCGGTGTGTGGATAAACGAGAGTAAGGAGGGAGAGGAGCGGAGGTGAGGTGAGGTGGAGTGAGATGCGCGGGTGAGGTGGTGGTGGTGGTGCGTTGGTGGTGCTGCCGTCTGTCTCTCTTGAGATCTTCTCCGGCGCCGTCGTTGAGGAAAGAGCTTTGGAGCACGGCCCCCCCGAAATGAATCCCCGATTCCCGCCGGGCCACCACCAGATTCCGATGGGATGTCTCTTACTTTGTACTCTGCATGTACATACTGTCATTGTTCAATATTATTATTTACGTGCACTGCTTGGTCTTACTTGTTCTTTTACGTGGAATATCAACAGCTCGGTTGAATCAACATAGTCTATATTCACACAAAATCGATTCAACCCATGATTCGAGGGGCAAAAAGTACAACGATTGTGAAAACGCCTGTCTCACATTCCTCAAAGAGCCGTGCTTGTGCTACCTGAAAGCTCGAGTCGATTTGGATGTGTTGTATCACAGAGAGAATTCAACTCTGACAGACACTATAACACATGCAGCTAGGTACATATATGCACTCCCGGTCGTGCTGCTCGTCAACGCCGTGCTAATCCCACAGTAAAGGCAGCCTGATCCTTTGTTTGCTATCGTAACCCGAGTCGTCTTGCGGACATCATTTGCCATCATATCCGAGCCCTCTTACGGACGTCGTTGGCCATCGTCTCGTCTTCATCTTCATCCTCCCATTCCTCGTCTTCGTCTTCCTCGTCAATGACCTTTCGCTTTCTGCTCGACCTCTTGGAGGCACCACCAGTGGTCTCGACTCCTTGCTCTCTTGCCTCCACCTTCTCCAGCATGCTCACATAACCCTCAAGAACAGAGTCTAGTGCACTCTCCACCTTCTCCGGACGCTCCTCGAGGTCAAGCTGCAGCAATGGGTCGCGGTTGAAGATATAGAGGCGGTGCTTGGCGTACATCCTCCAGAAATAGTATTCCTTGTCGTGCTCGTTGGTCGATCGTTGCTTTTTGGTGATCCTGTTACGCGAACGGTGGTTGGGAGGGATGCGGGAGAGTGTCTGCATCTCTACTAAACGGCCGAACTGACGTGAGTCGATCTTGGACTGTCGAAGAATGTCGTCTGTGCCCGAAACGATGAGTTCAGTGGGGATTTGAGCATCTGGCTTCAGCTTTCCTGCAGGGATGTTGGTGTTCACCTTCAGACCAGCGAAGGCAGGATTAGTTGAACGCAGATGGCGCAAATCGCAAAGGTCGCGAAGCTCGTCGAAGGCTTCGTTTGGGTCCTCGACAGTGAACTCGCGCACGTTAGGCATTGCTGTGAGGATTGTGTACATGGCGTTGTAGAGTTGTTGACCGTGTCCACCGCCTTGGAAGGTGGGCAGGATGAGGAATTGTGACAGACGCTCACGGCTGGGAAGGTCAAGAGGCGTTTCGACTGTGTCTGTTTCCAACGCTGCCAAGAACTCATCAGACGATGATGCTTTCACCCTCGCCTGTGCAGCCTCATCGCTAGAGAGTAGCTTCAGTTCACGCTGATCAGGATTCTTGCGATCAGGGAAGGTGAAGACTCTGTAGGAAGTTCCAAAGCCCACGAAAGCGTATGGCGATATCCCCTCGGCAGGCTTTTCGCTCACTTGGTATGTCAGGAAAAGCTTCCATCTGCGCGTGGTCCATTCCTGTTCCAGTTGTAGGGTCGTTCCACCTTCAATGAACAGAGGTACTAGAATTTGCATGTTTTGTAGCACCTCCTTCGCGGCATCGTCCGTCAAGCTCGCGCACCAGATCTCGTAGTTTTCTCCATCCCTCGTGTACTCGCGAATCTTGTCACCAGGCGGCTTCCAAGTAGTGGCATTGCTATCCTTCACCAGTGCCTGGTCAAAAGCTTCCGCCGGGAGAAAGTCCTGCAGTGCTTCCTTCACGTCCGTCGGCTGAACCTCTCCAAGCTTGGGGAATTTCTTGCCAAACTTCACTTCTAGGTGTGGTCGCAAATTGTGGGCCGCGAATGTGAGATTGATTGATAGGTCTTGGTAGCCAAAGATGACTTCCTCGTCGCCAAAGATAGGGTATGTGAAGGCAGGCTGAAATGAAGCGTGCTCGCTGCCGTCGCCGCGAACAACGGAGATGTTGAGACATTCGTTGCTGTTCGAGGACCATTCCGCGACCTCGTCCTCGAGCTGTTGCGTAAGCTCCTCGTCGGAAGCCATGATGGCGCGGTGAGCTTTTGTGAGTTGATGAAGTAGCTTTGAGAAATCGAGGATGATTTGGTGTGGGTATGGGTTGTAATTGTAGTGCGGGGTGTCGTAAGCGATGAGCTGGTAGGTAGGTAGGTAAATAGGTATAGTACGAAGCTCATGTTCAACGCGTGAAGCTCTTTAATTACCTTACGCGACGGCCGATCTCAAGTTTCGCGCCATATGGCCCGTGCACAAGATCTCTCTCGCTTCGTTTCAGCAAGGGAAAGTTGAAACCCTGATGAGAGCTGAGAGCTGTGGATCCATCCATCCATCCCCAAGTCGCGACTGTCGTCAGAAGGACAACCTCCATGTAGTGTTTACATGTATTTGTAGTGCCTCTTCTTCTTACTTTGAATACCGCATATTTCGCTCATAGGAGTGCGCGTCGACTACACTATTCCACCAGGCGCAAATCGGCCCGTCGCAAGCATGTGGGACGGCTTCTTCATGCTGGTGCTGCTATGCATAGTGATGGCTACTGCGTGAGTACATAAATGTATCTTACATGAAGCACCACCTGATCGCGCATACTGATCACACCGACATAGATCCATACTCGCCGGCCTACTACCTCTATCGTTTGCGCTGTCACAACGTCAATTACGCTTCATCACTGCCCTAGGAACAGGTGTCCTCGTAGGCACGTCGCTTATTGTCATCATACCCGAAGGAATCGAGACTGTCTATAGCGCCAGTGGTAGCAGTCATGGTCACAATAAGAGGGATCTATCGCTGGATCTCTCAAGGAAACATGCGTACAACACTGGACCTGTCGCCGACGTGGCATGGACATCAATACTGAAACGAGAGGACTCAATGGATGGCTTCGAGAACCGCCTGATCGCTCGTGCCCAGGGAGACTTTGTTACCGGTCCAGACGACGGCTTCAGAACCGAGGAGGAAATTGCAGCAGATCTTGCGAAGCCTGGACACCCTTCCACAGATGCAGGCCACGAAGCGCAGTCCAGCCTACCTCCTAGCGAGCAGAAGGTATCCGGCCACCATGACGACGAAAAAGCAGGGCGCAATCCGCATGCCTATGTCGGAATCTCACTCATCGCCGGCTTCATCCTCATGTACCTGATCGACACTCTCCCGCGCCGCGCCAGTTCCTCTTCGCAACCTCAACGCTTCCAAATCAACCTCACGCAATTCAGTCTCAACCGTGCTTCAACCTCGTCGCCAGATCTCGAATCGCCTCAACAAGACGGAGACTACCACGCGACAAGTAACAATGCAAACTCCTCTCGCCCCTCATCGACAACAGTCGGCTTGGTAATTCACGCCTGCGCCGACGGAATCGCACTCGGCGCATCTTCAACCTCAACCGGACCTTCTAGCAGTGGCCGCAACCTTTCGCTCATCATATTCTTGGCGCTCATGATCCACAAGGCGCCTGCAGCCTTCGGGTTGACCACTACACTTCTGAAGCAAGGCCTCTCCAAGCGCGCGGCACGCGCACACCTCATCGTCTTCTCGCTCGCCGCTCCAGCTGGCGCCCTCGTGACCTGGGCAGCTGCCAGCCTACTCGGCTACGGCGGGTTGCCAGAAAGCATGAGCGCTGAATTCGCCACGGGCGTGCTTCTCCTTTTCAGCGGCGGCACCTTCTTGTACGTCGCAATGCACACGATGCAAGAAGGCGCCGGGCACTCGCAACATACAGGCGATGGATACGCCGAGGTACCAATGAATGGCTACGGCGAGAGCGGCAGCGGTGGTGGCGCGCAAGGCAAAGACGCGAACGAGCATGGAGTCGCAGAGACGTTTGTGACTGTTGTCGGCATGCTGCTTCCGCTTCTGACGCAGTTTGGCCATGCGCATTGATGCGAGCGTTTCGTTTGCTTTGTGTTAGAAGGAATGTAGGATATTTTCATGACACGATAGAAGAAATACGCCAAATGACAATTTACCAACACCACATGTATCCATGCAAATATTATTCATTCAGGGGCGTTTGATCGATGCTAATGCTAAATGATATCTAGCTAAGTGGAGGATGCAACGTTGGTAATTGAAGCATGCGAGCCTTCGACGCAATGCCTTCCGCTTTGGTATGCCAAAAGGGTCAATTCACCATTGAGAGAAGCTTTCTGAACAGCTCGTCTGTCGTTGGCAACGGCCTTTCTCTTTGGTAACATCATCGGCTCTAGAACATCGAGACGGTGGCTTGACCAGCGAGAGAGCTCTCCTTCAAAGTCTGTCTCTCGCTGGAGTGTGCTGTGTCTTGAGGTGATACCATCTGCTCTGGTATACCTAAAGCAGATTCTGCCAGTGAGAGAAGCCGTCTTTGACAACGATATTCCGTTGGGCTCGTTCGTTCTTTGCCTTCATACCATCACCTTTAGATCGTCAAAACGTGACCTCGCCGGACACACCTCAAAGGCTGGAGACGTAAAAGAGGTGATCGAGCGGCCGATATGTGTATGAATCAGCGATGGGCTGAATTGTGAATTGTGGACCGGGTTTGAATAGCAGCATGATCATTCATTCATTCGTTAACAGAGTGTCGAATCTCTCAAGCAATACACCCTTCGCGCGCCTAACCAGATATATGTGTCGTCACAGCCAGTATCTAGTAGGTGTTGTCAGCCCTCGCAGCCTCCTCGCGCTTGGCTCTGCCCTTCTCAGCAATGTTGTCCTTTCCCAGCATGTCACCAGCCTTCTCCATAAGCTTGCCCATGGTGGAGTCCTTCTTGCCGTCCTTGCTGCTGTCACCGTAGCCGTCGGATGACTTGTTGCCGTAGCTGTCGAAAAACAGGTTAGTTGGAGATGAACTTGCGAATGAGTGGTGATCTAAAGGAGACAATCAAACTTACCCAGGGCCGGCAGTTGTTCCGCTGCCGTACGTATCGTTGCGGTTGCTATCGAGACCGGAAGACTGCTTGAGGTCAGCTGTGGATTTCGTCGTTGTGCTTCCATACAACTTTTAAACTTACACCATAGCTTTCTGTGTTACCGCCGAGACCTGTGTTAGTCGTGCGGTCGCTGCCAAGGCCGGAAGACTGCTTCGGGGTCAGTTTCTCATTTACTAGCTCTGCTGTTCGATGGCTTCCAAACTTACACCATAGCTTTCTGTGTTGCTTCCGTAGGCACTGCTACTGCCGCCGAGACCAGTGCCGGTCGAGGAGCTGTTGCCCAAGCCGGATGACTGCTTCAGGGTTAGTTTCTACTTTCGTTGTTGCTTCATTTGCAATTTTCAACTTACTCCATAGTTATCACGTGCAGAGTCAGGACCACGAAGTCTGTCATTGTCGGAGTCGATCCTGGGATCCGCCTTGTTGGCGAGGTTGGAGGAGTGGTGGCCGGCATTTGTAGACCCATAGTTTCCGGACGAGCCGCCCAAGCCGCCAGAAGTGGAAGTGTTTGTATATCCAGAGGACTGGTTGACGTTAGGATCCAGAGCGTTGGCTGTGTCTGTGTGGTGTGGGCCGGAGGTGGCTCCAGTGGTTCCAAAGCCGGCCGCAGAGTTTGTGTTGTGAGCCGAAGAGCCGTAGGAAGATGAGCCGTACTCCTTAGATCGGTCACTGTCCACGCGTGGATCGGCTTTGTTCAACATGTCGGACGAGTGCGGCCCAGCAGTGGTCTTTGAGGAATCATAGGTTCCGGTGTTCGAAGTTCCAAAGCGGCTGTTGTCGCTGTCAACACGAGGGTCGGCACGATTGGCCGTGTTCGACTCGTATGGACCACTCGTGGTCGATCCACCATAATTGCTTTGGCCAAAGCCATCATTCCGGCTCGAATTCGACTCGTACGCCTTCGAGTTATCGGAATCGACCCTCGGATCCAATTTGTTCAACATGTCCGATTTGTGAGGTCCTTGAGTAGACGAGTTGTAGTTATCGTCGCGTCGGACATCAGAATCGAAGTTGCTGTTGGTAGTGCTGTCTCCATAAGTTGGATTGGACTTTAGGTGACTTGTCAGCTATCTCAATCGAATGAATCGAAGGAACGGATGATTGAACGTACACCAAGGCCACCGGCGGTACCGCTGCTGCCGTACGTTTCGTTGTTGTTGTAACCTGACATGGTGAAGATGGTTTGGTGGTTGGTAGTAAGTAAAAGAAGATTTGGTGAGAGGATGAGAATTAGGGAAGAATGGTATGCAAGAGCAGGGGAAGCAAGCTCTTTATAGCTATAGCTACGAGCAGCGGTGGTATCATCATCAGCCCATACCCTACCTCGAACACAGCTCTACCAAATCAAGTTTCTGTCACGAGCAATCTGCAAGACCTTGCAGGACATGCAGATGGCGTCACTGGCATAACTGATAGACGCAGGACAGGTTTGATCTTCAGCCCAGCTCCCTATACAGCGTTGGTTCACAGTGGCTAGTGTGCCACCAGCATGTGTCAGGTGTCCGTACACGTATGCGTCCTGTGGTGTTGTGGAAGCCACTCGATCACTGTGGATTGCCTCATGGTCTGTTTGTTTGTGGGGGCAGGGCATTGGCGAACCCTGAAGTTGATAGTTTACAGCCCTAGATCAGGCGCAGCAGCTCCACTTTGAAGTGCCACATACGCCTCTTGGAACGGCTTCCTGCCACTTGATGAAGCGTGCTGATAGCCTGGAGTCTTACCTGCAACGTTGTTTCACACACCTGTTTGATTCGTCCTGCTTGCATGCATGATATGACGAGGTAGATATGCGTTTCGTGTGCAGGTGTCGTTGGGTATGTCTGAATAAGAATGCAAGGTGGGGTCCAGTTCGTGACAGAAGCTTGCTGTTCTTGCTGTGAACGCATGAGGCAACGTCATCCTTCGTCTGCAACCCCATTGCCTTTTTCGACTTGAAACTTGCATCAATCAATCAAATTGCCAAATTACCTAGGTATGACAGAATAGCATCCAACGCCTACCTAGATCAGCAGCCTTGCCTCTGCACATGTCTGGAACCTGCCACTGCTCAGCCCGCCAGGTCAAACTTAACCGCTCTGCTGCAGGGCAAAGCGTCAGAGATATCTGCAGGTCCATCGATTGATAGCCCTGCCGACTGAGCCGAGAGCGGCCACTTGCGGATGTACTGTAGAAACTTGAAAGTGGACACGAGGTGCTCGTATCCCAATGGCGCCATGCGCCACAGTTTTCTGAAAAGGCCAGGCCGTATAGAACGATCTAGCTCGATTATGGTAGTTGCCATGACCCCCAAACGCCACGCTACACGATGTAGCCTATACAATAATCGCTCGTTCAAAGCTTGGATTTCCTGCCTCCCTTGACACCGCTCACCATGTCTCCGCTCAGCAGGAAATCAGGGTATTGGTAGCCGCCCATATCACCGCCTGCAACCCTCCATGCTCCTCCATCCACTACGAGTGCGTGTCCGTTCACGTAGCCGCCAGCTTCAGAGAACAGGTACACCGTCGCGTCCGCAATCTCCTTCACCTCGCCCCATCTTCCAATTGGAATGCCGGTCTTGCTCCTTCTGGTCGTTTCCTCGTCTGTCTTCGCCAATCGCTCCATGCCCTCTGTGTTTGCGATGGGTCCTGGCGTGATGACATTGGAAGTCACGCCCAGAGGACCGTACTCGAGTGAGGTTGAGAAACTGATCTGATCTACGGCTGCTTTCGCTGCTGAGACGTGTGCTTGTAAAGGCTTGCCTGTGTAGTGGAAAGTCGCCGAGACAAAGATAATACGGCCACCAGTTCCGGTAGGACAGGCCTTGCCGGTGTTCTTGTGCTTGCTGGCACTTTCCACAAGGTAAGGCAGGGTGGCTTTGGCAGTATTGTAGGAACCCAACGCATCAATATCCATAACAGTCTTGAACGCATTGCTGCTCAGCTGCGCCATTGGAGCAAGGAAATTGCCGGCGGCGCCAGCAATGCAAAAGTCGATTCCTCCGAGCTCCTTCGCGCAGCGGTCTGCGGCGTCTTGGAGAGCTTGAGGGTCTCGCACGTCGACTTGGCCGATTCCTATTACTTTGGCGCCAGCTCGCGCGGTGGCGATGTCCTTAGCCATGCGCTCGGTCTTTTCCACATTGCGGCCAATGATGCAGGCGTTGCCTCCTAGAGCGACGAATGCACGAGTCTGGGCGCTGCAGATTGTGCCTGCGCCGCCGGTGCAGAACAGGACCTTGTTGTCGAAGATGCCATCGCGCCAGGTGGAGCTGAGAAATTCTTCGCGTGGCATAGGCATGTTTGAGAACTTGGTATGGATATCCGTATTTACCTAAGTTGAAAGTGAGCTCCTTTCGAGTGGACCAAGTGGAAGTCGGACTGGTGTTCTGAGTCGCTTAATTAACCACTTCCGGTGCGGCCGTAAGGATATGTAGCCTCGGTTGTGTCGCGAAGTAAGCTGTTCCTGAACTTAACAGCTTTTGCTTAGTGATCTCTCGGGTACGGTGAGTATGTAGTATCGGCTTACTAGAAGTGCTGCACTTTGAAGTACGTGTTGATTCTGGATGTCAACGTGTTCACGTGTTTGACATGAGATGTCGTTCGCGAATCGGTGTACCTCGGCTGTAGCCAACCCTAAGGGTTGTGTCGCCGTGAGTGATGAGAAGATATCTACAGCACATGTATAATTCTGAGCTCAACAGTACCTAGCTCTGGCTCGATGATCTTCATAGTACAAATACATATAGAGAGGTAAATTATGTTTAATATCCAGCTGAGATCAGAAGCCCCTTCAGCCAAGGTACCTCGTTCTGCTCACTATACTTAATGGTAAAGCGCTGTATAAACAATCTCGAAAATGAATCAAATCAGTGCAAGTGTGGTATCGAACGTTGGCCCCATCCTCCCAGTTGGAACATTGAACCAGAACAGTAAGCCAAGCCAGGCGAAAGAGTGGAAGGAAAGATAAAGCGGGAGGTAAAGCAGAGCTGATGCGATCGAATCAGAAGCCAAACGCGTAGAGTACGGCACTTCAATGTCCCGGATGGTGCGCCTTTTTGCTAAGCAGGAATTGCGAGACGTGGGTCTCTTTTCCGCGGCCATGAAGACTAGTATGTACAGTATGTACTTTTTGTCTGCAGATGTTGTAGTTTCCCGTTTTATGTCGAGATCAGAGGTCGAAAATTACTAAGTTGACAGAAGAGATCATGATACCGGTCATGAGGTCGTGTTGTTGGTATAGGGTAGTCGAGAGGTCATAACGAAGGTTTTCGGTGGGTAGTTAGGTAGGCGGGTAGACATGAGGTGGCCGCCGGTAGGTGGGTCGGTCAGTTGGTGGCGTCTGTGCTGTAGGTATCCAAGAATCCGCTGAACCAATAAAGAAACATTACGCCCGCGTGCTCGTTTCATGGCGGCCGCGCGTAGCCGCTGCCATTTGGTCATTAAATAGCAAAGAGCAAGAGAGCACCCCTTACATCTCCTCGGCCAGACTCTCGTCGCCGGCTTCGCGCCATTCGCGACTCTGCTCGGTGAGGTTCTTGACACCTGGGATGCGAGCTGCCCAGAGGCTTTCGGAAGGCGTGCGGAAGGAAACACTGCGCTGCGAGGAGATGACGCCGATGGTTTGCAGGACGGCTTTGCGCGAGTCGCGGCTGAAGACGGCCGGGTGGCCGATCCATTCCAGAGCACTCTCGAGTTCGTAGTCGAGCGCGGCCATGGTTCTGCTGTCGATGCCGGCGGCCGGTGTGAAAGCGTGCGGGCCGTCCTGGCGAAGAGGGGATGGAGGGCGAGGGCTAGTGCCATTGGATGCGCTGTAAGTGGATTCGGTGGGCGAGTCCCTCATCTCGGCAGTCTTGGGTGTTGGTGGAAGGGCACCACTGGGTGGTGGTGGGAGAGGTGGAAGTCCACCTTTTCCAAGGCCCTTGAGAATGCTGCGCGTTTCGGCCAGCAGATGATGACCACGCTCGTTCTGCCCGCGAGACACCAGTGTCAAAGAACGAGAAAGCATGTCGGAAGTAAGAAGCTCCATGCGTCTTTGGACGACGTGAGGATGAGGCGGGATTGGTGGCGACTGAGCGCGTGAATTCTTGCGCGCGCTGGGTAGCATCGTGATCGCAAGCAACGATGGTCGTGAGGCGTGCGAAAGGTGTCCTTCACGAAGAATGTCGCCCCAAGACAGATCGGCTTGGAGTAGGGGAAGCTCTTCCACGGAGAGGGTACGCATCTCGTCCTGATCAAATGGACCTCCTAAAGCTTCCAGGCCGGAGATCATGTTCTCCCATGGATCAGAAGGAACGTGGTCGGGTGTTGAGTTGTCCGGTGCGATTGACAGCTGCACCAGGATGTCTCTCTTGTCTCCAAATCGCAAGTCGCCGAGAGAAGCTTCCGCATCGCGGCCAGTAGCGCGTTTCGTTATCTGCAACGCGCCACTGATCTTTACAAACTTCGCAGGGGATCCCTCGGGGATTCGGAGCTTGACTTTGACATTCTGGTGGGAGATAGTCTGGAGCGAGCCCAAGCAGCCTGCGACACATTCACGAAGCATCATCCAGTCCTTGACATAGGTGTAAGAGGCCTTGGTGCGGGTGGACAGTTCTACCATGGTGTCGGGTTTATGAGTGAGGCCAAGACCGAAAGAGTGGATTGAGATCTTCGCAGCCTCCGCACGAGACACGACGAAATCGACGCTGTCCGCGTCCGAAGTTGGGGAGTCGCTGATAAGCATGATGCTGGAGAGCGGGTTTGCAGATTTGCGTTGCATCAGGAGGTCCATGGCAACGTTGGCGCCTTCAACTACGTCCGCGCGCATGCTCTTCTGGCCTACAGGCCTGATCGAGCTCAGAATTTGCGACCAGCCCTTCCAGTTCTTGGATGTCATGCCCACGAGAGGTACCCCGCCAGCGGCTGAGCCGAATGTGACAAGTCCCATGCGATCGTTTTCGCCGAGATGGGATACCAGGAACCGGAGAGCATCACGAAGGAGGTTGATTTTGAGGCCTTGCATGGAAGAAGAAACGGGGATGACGACAACGACGTCGAGCGGGACGTGGACTGGCGATGCACTCAGTCGCATATCCGGAGCGCCTGCGCGAGAGTTTGTGTACTCGGTGGGAGCGGTGGCTTGCGATCGGTTGGCTCCGTAAGTCGACGAGTGGGCCGAAGACGCACGCTTGGGGCCTGAGTAAGAGCGGTTCCTGTATTCCTCCTCATCGGTAGATGTATCTTGTTCGTACTCCGATTGAGGCTCTGGCAGCTCGAAGGTGTCAAGGTTGGCCAGGGCCTTTCTCCAGAGATCGAGCGTGTGGCGTTCTGAGAACATCAGGTGGAAATGGGGCAACTCCGCCACCGATAGGCTGAGAGTCAAGATGCCGTATTCTGGAATTGTCAGCCCTGAGCGGAGGTCTACCAATGGTTCAGACTTACGTTCAACGAACTCCACTTCTTTCAAGTGTTTTTTAATCAAGATAGAACCTTTCAGAGTACACTTTCCCTTCGACTTGGGACTTGTGCCCGCGCCATCCCAGTGCTGACTTTCGTTGGAAGACGTCTTCTTCTCCTTTACGCAAATGAGCATTTCCTCGAACAGATAGCATTCGAGTTCTTGCCATGATTGACGGTCTTTGCCGACACGCATGGTGCCGTGCAGAATGAGACGGCCAAATCGTGAAATATCAAGCCCATGCCAAACGTCTACCCTCCGGAAAAGTTCTGCTTTGACGGCTTCCAAGTTCTCCTTGTGAGTGTATTGCTCATGGACACTGTCGATTGGGCGATGTGATTCCTGTGACTGGAACGATTTGGCCTTGCGAGGAGGCTCGTCGTGGCCTGATTGGTGCGAAGACGCCGCCCTCATATCTTCGGCATTCGCCTGCCATTTGCCATCGACGACCTCGACGGTGACGAGGCAGGTCAAACTTTGCTGTTGACGAGACTTGCTGAGAGTTGGGAACTCGCTACGGACCGTCACTGTTGGCGCAGGGATTGGGTTCTTGGTGGCTAGGCGTCCGCTCAGGCGCGTCTCCATGGACTGAACGTCATAATCATGTCGTCGGGTATTATGCGTCTCTGCATAGTCCGTGGTCGACATCATGCCCGTGTCACCGCTCATGTTCCTACCGTGCCCTTGCGATGACGTGTCGTAGCGTTGTTCATGGCGATGTGTGCTGTTTCGGGCACGCTCTGGGAGAAGATGCTCCCTTGTGTTTCGGTTTTGCTGTCTTGGTCGCGGCGTGTTCGTTGATTCTTGGGGTTGTTGGGGCTCGGGTTGCCATTGTGCCGGTGTGGGTGTCGCTTGAGTATCTCTCGAGGGTTCTCTAGTATGTTCAGGAGCCTGTGCTGATCGTACAAGCTTGTTGAGGTTCTCGAAGTCGATTCCAGCGCCTCTACTCGGATCCAGACCTAAGGGCGCGTCACACGTCGGACAGTTTTGCGCCTCAAATTCCTGGATATATTCGTAGAAACACGCTTCGTGGGCGACATGTCCGCAGGAGAGTTGCAAGATGCGCTCGCCACGAAGCGTATGCTCCAGAGGCTCTTCACACGCGGCGCATTGAGAGCCGATGAACGTGCGTTCACGCCGAGACTCGCGTCCTTTTGCGGCCAACATACTGTTGCGCTGTGCTTTGAGTCGGACGAGGTTACGTTGGTCCGATTGATTGTTCGAAGGCTGTCGTCCGTCCAGGTGGTGAATGTTTGGATGTGGTCGCAGGATATCCCTCTTGCGAAGTACGCGAGGGTCTTCCCTGGCCTCTGATTGTGGTAAGACACCGTCAGTCGTCTGTGTCTCAGGCGGAATCGTTTGGCGCAGCGGTGAGCCGGACTTGGACTCACTGAAGTTGTCGGTACTGAGAGAGAACTCCACGTTCCGGCGTTTCTTTGCTTCGTGAGCGTGAGGTCCAAGCAAGCCGGAGGCGACGAAAGGAGCAAGTTGACGATGATGTTGAGGAGATGCACGCGTCCGGCGCTGGCTCCCCGCTGACGAAGGAGGAGGAGGGATGTCGTGGGCCAACATTATAGTGCCAGGGCTATAGGAGAGGGTCTCATAAAATTGAAGCGGCAGACGGGCCAATCTGGCAGTGCTAGGACCTTAGAGCTGTAACCAGCCGATCGAACTCTAGGTTTACGTCCTACGAGACGACGGGGGTTGCAACGTCAGGGCTTTCTGTGTACAGAGATACCTGCAGCGATTTCATGCCCGAGGTCAGGCCATAAATGTGACAGATTGTCGCAGGCGGGTGGACCGCTCGTAGGGAGTCCCGTCGCCCGACTGCCTTGGAGCCGGCTGTGAGCAGCCCAAGACGCCCTGGAGGCTGGAGCCATGCTGCAAGCATGGAGAGCCTGGACAAGCCGCCATGCACAGTGCACTGAGCGGTCGCGAAAGAGGCACTGAGAGGGTGCCCTTGTCATGCTAGAGCTGCGTGCCCGACTCGCACGCCGTAGGCACCCCTGCTAGCCATCGCGCTACGGCTTCATTTTGACAAACTTCCTAACGCAGCCGGCAGGAATCAGGATCGAGCGCCGAGGCCGCCTCAGGAACCTACATGGCGAGTACATGCACATGTACCTGCAGCCGGACGTCATATGCATCGCCTGCGGCAGAAGTGAAAAGTCGGGTTTGCGGTCTGATTTGCCGGGAAATCTCGATATCTCAAGGGCATCTAAGGCATGATTCCTGTCGTTCGGCGCTCGGCGGACACCCTGGGACCGGACCCGTCTGCCCGCGGGTGCATCCATTGACGTTTCTGCATCGGGCAAGCATTTCGATATCAGGCCTCATGTTATGCTGGTCTGCTATAACATGATCGTCGCTGTCGTTCCCAGACTTACGTGGTCTGGAGCCAGAATGATAACGTCGGGGGGGCTGTGTGCCATCGAGCGAACAGTGCCAGCTGCCCGGCCTTCGCCTGCTCCGCAAAGCATGAATATTCCCTGCACCGATCATGACCGGCACGAGTTCCCCGTTTGCATATAACTCACATGGCAATCCTTGACGGCTGCCCACGTTTGCGCGCAGAACCCGATGTGTCCTCAGCTGCCTCACACCTTATAAGCGAGCATGCCGGCCATCCAAGGGGAGAGTCGACATCAGCCTGAGCCTGAGATCTAGGGTCAAGCCGCTGACATCTTCTCTGTACGAGCGCGCCGACTTGCATGAGGATGTAGGCTGTATGCCACATGGGGCGGCCGGTCCGACACAGCCCCTGTCTCTTCCATGCAAGTCTCCTTCTTCCATCTTCCAACAGGAAGGGTCGCCCCTCTCGTCGGATTCGTACGGCATAACTTACCCTGCCATGTCCACTCTACCGGTTTGTAAACTTGTGCAGCTTCGCCCGTCATCACAGGCATCATCTAGTTCGTGTTATCAATTTAATGCAGATTCTGCACTCTGCCGCGCGGTTAGGATATCCAAACATCGGTATAGCCGCAACAGTGGAACGCATCAGAGACTCGCTTAGCGAATGTTCGACGCGTTCTGCAGTGTACCAGGGGACCTTTGACACGCGGTGGCGGCAGGTGAGACATCAAACAGCTTCACCTCGTTGAAAGCCAAACCTGTGAACGGTAAACAGTCCCTGCGTTTCCCTGTCCCAGCGCCCGACCAAGAAGGTCAACGAGAATTACTGTAGAAAACGGGCTCCGATAGTAGCAGTTCCAGCCCGCACAAAGACCACGCGACAACAAGGATCCAAGCGAGTCAGGGCTGGCAGAACACAAAGTGATCTGTTCCTCCCTCGCGCTCATAAGGCTACAGAACGACGGTTTTCTGTAATCAAGAATCCGTGTCGACTGTCTCGCAGATCTCGCCCTTTGCGATGATTGTCAATTCGCGCACGTATGCATGCGTGAACCCATGGTGTGTCCTCCAACACGAGGTTTTCAGGAGGCAGGCACGGCGTTGAGCCACCTGTTCGTACTATCAGAGAGCAAGACGCCTCGCGTGCAGTAGTCGGAGCAGTAGTCGTAAATGCGTAGGGTTGGCGCTGTTCTCTACCGAATATTCACACACCGCGATAATAATGATTTTGGGGTTTTGAGTGCTTTCCACCAATCAGCGCAAAAGAATCCTGCGCCCGCCTGTCGCATCGCTAAAGGCGGGTGGCTTGGGATCACCACAAGTGGTGGTATCAGCGACCTTCGCATGTCGAAACCATCCTCGTGCCAGTGGGATACGACCACAATTTAGACGATACATTTCGGCATCTCACTGGATGAGACTTGCGCAAGCGGTAGCATCAGCAGCTTTGGTATGCAATGAACACTGCTGGTACCAGTGAGATACTCATTACCACCTCGCAAACGAGGCTCACACGGAGGAGACCTCACTTCCAAGTTTCCTGCTGTGGTGGTTGTTCACGGCAAACAAGCCCAGGTACGCGGTGAGCGGCAGGATCACTACTCTAGAGAGCCCATTGTTTAATATTAGATTCTCCCGCCGCCAGCTCGATGATTATTGAAGCTTAATAGTCGAGGGCTGCGTCGAACTTTCGTCGCGTCTTCTAACCAGTTTCAATTGCCGCTTCCTACGGGTCCACGATAGCCCTGTTCACCCCTCACCGGGAGTGTCTTGTTTCACGAAGTTGCGGCAGGAAGAGAGTTCAAAGTGTGACCGCGTCTCGAGTACGGAAGCCTGATGGAAGCTGTCGGATAAGGAGTAGTCACGCCTTCGGAGCCTGACCAAGAAGTAGCGATCGTGCCCTCGAGTCAGCGCTTTGGGTGGCCGGCCGCACGGATTGATCGCCCTCATGAGCCGCCAGCTTGGTCCTCTCCCCATCTTCACATATGGCAGTTGCTCCGATTCTTTTGATCGCATAGCGTGGTGTTGGAGTCAGTCAGAACGGCCGCGCTATCACATGATCTCCGATGCTAAACGGACAATTTGAATAGCCATCCTTGCCGCTCATCTTCACTTCGCGATAGCAAAGCTCAGCGTCTCTGAAGACAAGTGTCACAGAACGGCCGTCCTGAAAAGGGAGGTGATTCAAATGCTTCTGCTAGTAGTGATGCACACCGGACTCGCTGACCGGGAGGGTCAAACATTACCTGAAAGCTAGGGCGTCGGCTTCCTCTGCCGTGTGTCTTCACAGACAGGAATCCGGAGAAGGCCCAAGGCTTTGCCGCAGCCTGACCTATGACTACTGCAGCCACAGCGCCAGTTCCAGCTCGTCCTCACTACTACTGACCGTGCTAGCAGTACTATCGATGTGATGATGCGTCGCCGTCACGCAGTAGTGGCTTCTTCAGGGCATCATCGAAGTGCGACTTGCGCTGAACAGACTTTTTCTTGCGTAGCAAGGCGTTGCGTGAGAGTTGGCATCGCCAGCGTTTCCAGTGTATCATTGCTGGTGCGACCGGCAATTGTGCGTTCCTCCGAACCTCAAGTCCCACAGCACAACAAACTTCGCGTGACGTCTGCTAGTTGGTCGCCTTATGCTTTCTTCTCCCGAACGATGGGCACGTGGTGTGGGCGATCTGGCAATCCGCACCATACTTGGCCGGTGAACTCTGCAAGAGTGTAGACGCTGCGCCGTTGTGACTTTGTTGTCGCATAAAACCCCGAGGGGTCTGATCGGCCTTCCATTGGGTCGTAGGATTTTGCTCGGCCGTTATTATTAGGATCGAAGTTGGGTTGGAACTTGGAAGTCACATTGAACTTGTGTAGATGTCATCCGGGTAGATGGGCTGTAACGGACGAGTCTTTCTTGGTTGTCAGTCGGATCTCGAGATACGTTCGCTCCTTCCTCGTCTGATGTTTTGCAACCGCGAAGCTGACTTTGATGCCAGGGTTAGGGTTGGGGTATGAACCGATTATCATATCGCTGTTTACACACGACCTCACTGTCTCTTAGTGGTGCCAGAGGCTTGATTATACCTACATATGCCGGTTGATTAGGTATCAGCTCCTTGAAGAAATTATATGGAGCAAGCCAACAGATAATCGTTGGAATGCCCGGAATATCGTTCGAATAGAAGCGATCTACACATTTCAAGACTGAGACGAAGCCATGGGATATTCAAATCGGCCCGCACTGATCGCCGGAGCGATACCTATCGGTGGAACATATATGAATTTGTCGAGACGACGCTTCGATGGCTCCTCCTACGATATGTCGAGCCACCACCACCACCTGCTCTTGCTCTCGTCCGGGTATGCGTTCGCCGTTGCCGCCATCGATCGGATGCCATGACACGGCTAAAAACCACTCTCAACTTCCAGAGCATACAGTACTCATGCCTAGTACCGCATCTTCTCAAGCCCTCAATTGCATTCGTTCTCGCATCATCTAAGACCGGCAAGGACAGCGCTTCTTTGACTTGGCAAACGAGCAACCCGCCTCATTCGCACGATTCTTCGCGTGGATCAGCGGCGGAGTGACATGGGACGCCCAAGACCGCTTCAATTTTGACCTGTACCACCTTGCGTGCCGCCTTGACGCCAAACTCCTGATCAATGATCTAGTTGAATAATATCGGCGTCAATTCCTCACTACATGCCCAAACGCCGACGACATCACCCGTCTCTACGCCCATGACACGATGCGCAGACTCCAGAAATTGAACGCCTGGCTATGGGTGCATGTCGTCAAGGAGGGACAATTGACGCTGTTGTTTGGACACGCCGGGCCCGACAGACGCTTCACATAGGATTTGCTTCGCTATCTGTTCGCGGAATTCAAAATCGTCATCCACCACGAGCCAACCGTACCGCCATCGGAAGACAGACAATTGCTATCGGACTTGGCTCTAGGGATGTTGAGGCTTCGACGTCATGTGTGGGCTCCAGATCGCTACCTGCATGTCGAAATCTGTCAGGCCTTTCATGTGCACAACGACCCAGGGGTTCACTGCGATCCACAATCGTCGAAATGGATATCGCAGTGAAGCTCATGGCTAGAAGGACAGAGAGTTGGGAGGAAATGAGCGAGGACGCAACGAACCAAAGGTTCACTAATTACGCCATCACACCGAGGCGTAGGTGCAATGGACAGGAGTTATCAGGTGTGTGGGAACATGATTTGGCAGAGAGTCTTGCCGCATTCTCTTCATAGCTTGTGTTGACTTACTCAGGCAATCATTTATTGTGACACCACTCGGTGCTTTGGCTTAATGGTATAGAGCATCTTGAACGTGTCGAAGTCATTGATACCTAGATCCAATGGCGGTCAGTATGGGAGGCTGGGATGTCAATCAGGCGTAACACTTGCTATGATGAATTGCATACGGTGTCGAGTGATATTGATGACCAGAGATGTCGTCGGAGTTCGCTGGTCTGCCTCTGCCTCGGCTGTGGCCGTGGTGTTGCACAGGGATCAGTCCGGGGCAACTCCAACCTCAAGAGAACCTTGGAAGGACGTCACCACGATAGAGCTCCAACTCAATTGACTACTGCGGCGCATTGCACGTGAAGACTGATAGCAAGCAAGACCCACCAACAACCACATACAGCTACAGCTACAGCTACAGCTACAGCTCCCTGCAATAATACCTTCAAAGCATTGGCACAGCAGCTCCACTCCACCACAGCTCCCAACATGTCCGCCACAGTGACAGCCTGCAAGTTCGTGGGCACCATCAGTCTCGGCCTCCTCACAGTAAGCTCTATCGCAATTTCCTAGGACACACACAGACTCCAGGACTAATAGTACTCTCCTGCAGGGCGTTTCCTACACCCTCTCGACCCAGTCCCTCCCTTCCCTCCTCACACTTCCCTCCGCCAAACCAGCCGCCTACACTCTCGCGCAGACTACGCGCCTAGCAACCCTGCACATCCGCACTCTCTCGACTCTCGCCAGTGTCTCACTGCTCGCAGCTTTCGCCCTCAGTCCCGCACGCGTCCGACACCCCTACCTTCTCTGGACTGGTCTTGTGGCGGCGGCCAGCGGCGGGCTGAACCTGGCTATGGAGCAGCGCTTGAAGCAGGGCGTGGTTGAAGAAGATGTTGACGATGTCAATGGTGAAGAGGTCGAGAGGAGGGCTAGGGAGCAACAGTGGGTCGAATTTGTGAGGTGCGGTGTTAGCGGGCTGGGCTTCGCTATGGGCGTCTTGGGCCTTTGGGGTGACGGAGCGTAAGCGGTAGGAGTTGATGGTGATGATAATGGGTTATGATCTGGCGTTTTGTGGGTTGTTTTCATGTTTGATTGTTCTTGAAGGGGTGTGAACGATCTGCGTGACTACAGTACGGCTCTAAGTATCAATACGGCATGGTTTTCAATCGGCTTACACTGTTCGTAGCATATCTGGTCCGATTCGCACTTCATATTCTCCTATACCGCGTTTCGAGCGAACGCCCGAACCGTTTCTATCCCATTCTCAGCCATCGGCTTTCTACTCGTCGCCTTCGCCGTCGTAAGGCTGTAACAACTCACCGTCGTCACCATTTTCAAGTTGAACCATCTTCCTGTTCGCGAGGCAACGTGCTTGGAATGAACACCTCAGAAGACTCAAGCCGCAGGCCCTGGAAGTTGACTTCCTCCTCGTCTGGATGTATAGATCAAAAAATCATCCATGCGACCATGAGGGTAGTCAGCACCGTTGGAGACAAGGTCAACACACTGCTTGTCCTGCTACGCCTCTTTCTCACTGTCACTTGCACTTCCCTCCGCAAAGAATGGCATATTTGGAGGTGAGAATGGCGTTCAGTCAAGTTAGGCGGCAGTGGAGCGAGAATAGATGGTGTATAGCACGTGTCCGATGGTAAGCATGTGGCAGAGACCATATGGGAGTTGCTATGTAACTTGCCGCTCGTCTAACATCACTTGATAGTTCACTTCCCCTACATCAATCATCTTCTGATTCACTCACCTCCTCAAGCTACCGACTATCTCACTATACCATTTACCATTGTGGACTCTGTCCGTAATACTTTTACGAAGAGTAGCAAACGCACTCTCATCACGTATGTTCGTCTCACATCAATCTAAATAGTTACAGAAGCCTAACTCACGTTCCAGTATGGCCGACGCATCTGAGAATGCAGACGAGCGGAGCAGCCGCATATCCACGCCGAACAACTACGAGCCTGATCCTCACATTCGAGTGACTGATGGCAACACCGACGTCACCCAGACGTTGGACGGCGAAAGGATGAAGGTGCAAGCACCAGGACGCCTTCCCATGCAAAGAGTATATCTCTTGAAGGGCAGCGCAAAGGGCAGAAAGGACCAGCAAGGCTTGACGAACAGGCCATATGACATCAAGGAAGACGGTCCAACAATGAACCCTGTTGGACAACTTCCATCTGCCCAAGAACTTGTACCCGGCTCCACCGTCGTCCAATACCTCGAGGTTGGAATGGTAATCGGGGACGATCCACATAAGTTCAAACCATCACCTTTGGCCAACGAGAAGAACAAAGAAGACCGCGAGCAAAGAGGCGTTATTTCGCGCCATACGAGCGCCATCCGCGCTTTCATACACATCTCATCGACCGAACGTCTACAAGCGAGATACGTCGTTGGTGTCAAATCGATGGACAGATCGACTCGGAATGCATGTTCTTCTACCCCGAGTTCTGGACGGGCATTGAGAAAGGCCCGAAGGTGACGAGAAGAGCTCTGATGCAAGCTCGAGTGAAGCGACTTGCTACAGACACTCAGATACAAGCTGAGAGTGCCGACGCTGCGATTACGGCAGACGCGATGACAATCCCGCACACCGCTACACCGGACGTGAAGATCTTCTTCGACTTCGATACGGAGCTAGGGCTGGAAGACGCTGAGAGTATTGCCCGCGGATTGAAGGTACGTAGAAGGACGACAAGATTCGAGACTGCCATTGCTCTGGATTCGAACTGACACATACACTCCAGATCGTCACGCCTGTTATTGTGAACGTTGTCCAAGCCACGCACCGTATCATGAGAGAGCAAGGAACAGGCGATCAGCTACCCCCAGACGACCTTGCGTTCTTCCTCGAAGTCTGCAGCAACAACGTTCTGCCAGCCGACATTGGGGAGGAGGTGATGGTGCAAGAGGTGAAGCGAGCGTTGGAGATGGTAGAACTTCACGGCAGACACAAGACTCGATGATTCATAGCGATGTTGCGGTAATGATGGGATTGGTTTATAATTGAGGCACGAGTCGTGCTCGAGGCTGAACAAGGCGGAAGCGAAGAGAGAAGCGTGGCGTTGCAGAAAGTGCTCAACGTTCAGCAAACAAACGAAGGTTGCCTTCTACTCAATGCACAGCAAACTCCAAACATCTCTCACACAGCTACACCACACTACTCCAGCAGCACTAGGCTGTGTCGTTCCGACCAAGACAACCATTTCGCACGCCTGCGCGCACGCCTCTACGACTGGCATGGAGAGCTACTTCGACTTTGATACGGAGCTGAGTGAGCAGAATGCTCAGCTCGTCAAGCGTGAGCTGAAGGTAAGCATGGAACAAAAGCGTTACGCACTTCCAAACATGTCAAGAGTAAGCTAACACCGTCCAGACTGACGTGCCCGCCATGCCCGACCTCGCCATTGACATCATCCGGGCCACACACCGCATCCTGAGAGAGCACAAGCTGGCTAGTCGCCTG
>Ga0265798_10001108_pt1 | contig 42750 bp, 44 predicted proteins | sample P3T30metagenome_FD_192430 | JGI IMG/M metagenome (GOLD analysis project Ga0265798, IMG submission 192430) | Plant litter microbial communities from East Loma Ridge, Irvine, California - P3 T30 | ecosystem: Environmental > Terrestrial > Plant litter > Unclassified | place: USA: California... | reverse complement strand
GTAGGATTCACCCTTTGTTGCCACAGCCTGAAATAATTGCAGAACTGGGTATATTTATAACCATCCGGAAATTCTTTTATATAATCCTGATAGATCAGCTGTCTGGTTGCCCCAGTCCGCTTAAGTTCTTTTTCCATCAGCGGAAAACAGCGTGTGAGCGCTTCCATCTTTGGCTTCACCGATCTGACTTTCATGTTAATCTCCCCGAAAAGGTCATTCAGTTCGGTATCATTCAATGCATCAACCTCCTTCACGGGGAATCCGCAGGCATCAAAAGCAGCGATGTACTTTTTAATTGTTGTGCGTGACACGCCGACATAATCGGCCATCGTCTGCTTGCCCATCCCCTGGTCATACAACCTCAAAATTTGCCTAATTTTATTCATGCTTATCGTAATGTTGGCCATTTATTAAATGGTTATCGATACGTTATATCCAGTCAATTACTATTTAGGCATGGCCCACCATAGCTGGTTCGTGACAGGATGAACGGACAACTTTCCTATATTAAAAAAGCCATTCCTAACGTACCATACTTGTAAAATCCTTAAGCCAAAAATGGGTACTTAAACAGAAAAAAAATCAGATCCAGACCTTGGAAAAAACAGTCGGTGAACTGAAAAAAAACAGTCTTAAATTTAATCCACGGATTACTTTCGCCGAATGAATTTCCGGCGCAGTTTACCGAGGGTATCGGTTGACATCCCCATATATTCTGCAATATATTTCAGTTTTATATTTGGAAAAAGCTGATTGATTTTGGTTTCATGTTTCAGGTATCGCGCTTTGGTATTAAGCTCATTGATCTCCTTCAGATGTATTTTTCTTGCCGTCTCGTAATTGCTGCGGATCATTTCGATCAACCGTTCGGCCTCAACAAAGGAGTCTCTGAGTATCTTCCAGTTATCATAACTAAAGAAGACCACCCTGGTATCTTTTACCACTTCAATGGATACCTGAGAGGGTTCCTGGTCAAAAAAGCCCGGCATGGCATACACAAAGCTTGATTTAAACCAGTACCAACTCGTCTGCGCTGCATAAGTGCATTGATCGAAACTTATTTCTCTTAGCAATCCATCTAGATTAAACCACAGAACAGATTGTTTTGCACCAGAATTCAGAATGTTGATCCCTTTCTTATACGTTATTTCGGATAGCAACATCCGCAGCTTTGTTTTAAAGGCGCTACTTAGAATGAAAAATTTTTCCATGGCTGCTATAATGGTTTCAAAAGACTCATCGCATACCGGTGTGTTGGGAATTGACTTTAAATGTTCGTACATAGGAATGAAGATGCCTCGTATACGAGGCAAATATTTGGTTGATTTTTTATTAAATAATATGTCAGCTATGCGAATATTCACAAAATCTGTGTCGAATCAAATTGGCGCTCATTTACAGGACTTTTTTTTAAACCACTGCCATCTTTCAATTTGGATTTTTAAAACTATTTTATATAGAAGGCAAGCAAACGTTCTTTATGTAAATGATTAGGTTATTGTTTTATCAAACGGATAAATCTCCATCCCGCACAGTCTACAATTCTTATAGCATCAGCGAATTTCATTAACTTGGAAGAGAAATCCACTAAAGCCCGATGGAAATCGAAAACTATTCGACTACATTACTTAATCACCAAACTTAATTCTGAAAGACAACCTACCCATTGGCTGCCAAAAACAAGTAATGAAATTTAACACAACACCTAACCAAAATTTCGGTTTGGAGAGTTTGGAATTTACCTAGATACCGCTTAGATCACTTTTAACTATTTACAATAGGTGCATCCCTAAAAATTAATAGAGAAAATTACAGAAAGAAAACTCTGAGGAAACAGAAGCTGCGAAAAATCAGTATAGATTACTATCTTGTGCATCAAAGAAAACCTCATGAACGCCTCAAATTACAATCATTATTCTCTATTGTCCAACATCCCTGATAAAATCGGAAAAGTTGCAGATGTATTTCTTTTACACCAAAGCATATAGCTTTTATCATTTTCTTCAATTTTAACCGTACTCAGTGGTAACGGAATGATGGGCAAAAAATCAGTTTTCTGCAGGCATTGCCCAAATTGAATTTCCTCAAGGAATTGCCCGGATCCTCAATCACAAAAAATAGAACATCTAAATTTTTCATACAACAATGACACCAAGCCTCTTTAAAATCGCAACAAAGGAACTTTCGCAGGATGCATTTTTCACATGGCTACTCCAATGGGCAGATCAAAAAAATGCAACTTCCAATGCCTCTTTACACAAAATGGCAGTTGAATTTACCAAGTTCCTTATCGGACAACAACAGGAAATCACGGACCTTACAATATCCATTGTGGAAGCAGAAAGACAGCGGAAAAATATCGATATCTGGGCAGAGGTGAATAGTGCCTATCTGATCATCATAGAAGATAAAACCAACTCAGGTGAGCATACCGACCAACTTTCCAGGTATATGGAGATCGCAAAAGAGGAGTACAAACAAAGTAGCTTCAAACACGTTTTTATCTACCTGAAAACCGGAAACGAAGATATCAGGACCTTAAAAGAGATAAAAAAGAAGGGGTACGCGGTAGTAGATAGAAAGGCCATTCTAAACATTTTCAGCAGCTTCAAGGTAGACAGCGAAATTTTTAACGAATTCAATAATTATCTTATCCATATTGAAGACCAGACAAACGCCTTTATTGATTTTAACAGGTTAAAAAATAACCGCAGAGCTGCTGAAGGCTTTTACTTGCGGCTACAGGAAATATTGCCCGAATGGACAGGTTGGAAATATGTCTCAAATCCAACTGGGGGATTCCTCGGTTTTTTCTATCATTATAACGGAACAGAAGATTATACCTTATATATTCAGATAGAGAATAACCTCAGGGGAGACATCAAAGTAGTCGTTAAAATAGACGAATGGGATCAGAAAACCGGAACATTATATAAGATACTTGGTGGTTTACAGCCTTATTCAAAAAAATATGGGCTTGACCTCACAAAGCCTGACCGCTATAAAGCGGGTGGAACATCTACTGTAGCCATTCTAAAGAATGCCTTTAAGGTGGCTGAGTCGGGACAACTTGATATTGAAAATTTTATGGTTAACATCGGCAACCTGGAAAAAGTGATGAATGAATATATAGAACAGGATAAGACCAGAAACTTTAAATCTAACGAATAATGCATTTAGACCAAACAGCCTTTGATGATCGCACGTACCTGATCACCAATTCCGACAGGAATCATAAAGATGAACTTCTCTCGCACTTTAAAACTGCTGATGAAATATGGTTTGCTGTTGCATTCTTGAAAGAAGCTGGAATGTCAGCAATAAAAAATGAACTGTCGGCATTCCTGATATCACCAGCAAAGAAAGCAAATTTCTATGTAGGGCTTGGACTTGGTGAGACCGATCCGAAATCATTGAGTACATTGAATAACCTACTCAAAAAATCAGGAGGAACTTTAGTACTGTGCAATCCGGGTAAAGGAATTTTCCATTCAAAGGCATATATGTTTAGAACGGGCAATAGAGCAAGCATTATTATAGGCTCTGCAAATATGACCCTTGCAGGCTGGTCTGTAAATGACGAACTATCCATTTGTGTTAATGTACCCATTACAGATTCAAGGTATATTGCACTCAAAAAATATTTCAAAGAGCTTCAGCAGCAATACTACACACATGATCTCGATAGAATTATAGAAGACTATGCAGAACAGCGCGAAGCATATAACGATCAAAAAAGACCTCCCTTCAGATTCAAAAAACGGGGGACTGTAACCCATGGTCTTGATATATCCCAGATTGAAGCTTATTACCGGGAATATCAGAACTCAGAATATTCTATTGATGTTAAAGCCAGGGAGGAACAATATTCAGCAGCGCTAAAAAACCTTAAAATCCTTGCATCTGCGAAAGCACTTAATCGGCAGGAATTCCATGATCTATTCGGCCCATTGATGGGACATGCAGGATACCAGCGGCTCTGGCATTCAGGAAGTATACAACGCAGAAGCCATGAAACATTGGAATATCGACAAGGTTTTCGGGAGTTGGTAAGGCTAGCCTTCAGTATACAGGAACTGGACATCGAAACGGCATATAACCGGATCATTGCCCGGGTAAAATCAATGAAGCGAGAAAATACAATCAAAGGAGTAGGCGAAAATATTCTGGCAGAAATACTGATGACCATAGATCCAACCAAATTTGCCAACCTCAATAAAAATCCGATAACTGTTTTAAACTATTTTGGAAAGGATTTTCCCGATGCGACCGCATTCAAGGGATCAGACTATGCTAAATATCTGAAGCTTTTGGAATGGCTAATCAAAAAGCTCAAAATGAAAACCTATCTGGAAATTGATAGTTTCTTCAACTATCTGTATTGGCCAATATATCAAGGACTACTCTAAAAAACCTCAGACATACAACTATGACGGAATTCAATTTTTTCAAAGTATTAGAAAAGGATAACAAAGAGCTCGTGCATTCTGCCTTTATTGCTTATCTGATCGATAGCGACAAGCAGTTTGCAAAGGAATTTTTAAATATTTCAGATAAAGACCTTGAGCTGTCTCGGCTCGAAACCAGCTATATTGAAAATAACAGGAACAAACTCAAAAAACTCCGAATCAGAATTGACATCGAGGTTAGGTCACGGGATGGAGCAACCGTCACCTTTATCGAAAACAAATTCAAATCATTCCCCACAAAAAGACAACTAGACGATTATAACAGGGTATTTAAATCACATTTTGATAAAGTCATCAAGATAAATAAGATACTCTTCTGCTTTGATAAGCGGATCGTAAACTTTCCGACAGACTGGCAAATATATGATTATGCAGATATTCTTTCCTATCTAAAGAAAAACTATCATCTGGATGGCCAGGATGATAAAAGTATTTTTATCAGGCACTATTTCAGATTTTTAGAAGACTATTTCACACGTTATTCAAAGCTAGATCAGACCTGCCACCAGCTGTTCCACCTAGGCGTTACAATAGAAGAAAAATTCTGGATCAGGTTGCTGAATTCTAAAATTGCTATGCAGTTTGAACAGGAGTTTTGCGACAGGGAGTTTTATATGGTTATTAACCCAGGAAACACAGCAGTGCCGCTGTTGAACATCATACCACTGGATTGGAAAACAAAGATGGGAGAAGAAACCCTAATCCAGTTTCAGGGTAACGATCTAAAGTTTTATCTGCATTCGGATAACAAAAAAGCCGCAGAAAAAATCATACTACATGCTGGTCCAAAGCGCTGGAATGAAAGACTAGAATTAAAAACTATTTCCAAACGCCAGGAAAAATCCTGCTACATATTTAAAATGAAAGTTGTTGAAAATCTGCGAAAAGAGTTTACCTACACCGAGCTTTATGAGATTATAAAAGAGTTTTATATTCAGACAAATAAACTGATTGTTGAAAGTTATGTTTTGTGAAACACTGTTTTGCTATCGTTCAAGAAAACTAAGACCAATCTCCACCTGATTAACCATGAAATCATTTCCTGATATCGAACTTTTATTTTCTACCTCATCGAAAATCGCTACCAACCCGTCGTCTATGTGCATCTTTACATATCTGGCAACATCCTTATCTCCTTTATATATATTATAATGAACACAAACAAGAGCAATGTAATATTCTGCATAATCGCCGAATAGCACCTTTAAACTATATTCTTTGCCCGAGGAATCCAAGATATTATCCAGGTCCATCTTAGTATTTTGCGCAAGCGAATAAGTATAGGCAAGTCTTGCAATGACATTTTCAGCCCCAAGGTTTAATTTATTGGTCAGTTTGGTTACCAATTCCTTATTAGTTTTGGAGGTTTTGATACTACTGAACATTTGAGGTCTGATTTAAATGTAAAAAAAGGTCTTTCGGTTGTACCGCTAAAAAGCTGGACTGATACTTAGCGGATTGGTTAATCAGATAAGAAGCCCCCACACTAGGAAGCAACCATTGATACTCTTCCTCGTTAAGTTCTTTCTGTAAAAGTGGGAAGAGCACCACCTGATCTGCAATATGCGGATAGAATTCTTTGATAATATTTCTTGAATGCAGCTTATCGAACTTTTGTAAAGGACTGTCAATAAAAACAGGAAAATGTATGTTTGATTCCTGTATCAATGCGGTCAATAATGCAGTCGCATAAAGCTGCTGTTCTCCTTTGGATAACATATCCTTATCAATGATCTGTTCGAAATGGTCGTACAGATCTATATCTATTAGCTCGCCGGCTATAGTTACACCTACCCTGCCCACAAAATCACTCTTATGCATCAACCGATTCAATTCGCGCTGAATATTTTTTTCCAAAGAGGATTTCTTTTGTGTCTTAAGACGTGTTATAAATTGATTTAACTGTTCAATAGTGCGCTGGGCTAATACATCCTTTTCCTGATCAACTGCTTCCAGTTTTACATGCTTTGCAAGTTCTGAAATCTGGCGGGAAAAAGATTGATTTTCACCATTCAATGTAGAAACCTTAGCATGGAGCTGCAAAATATTTTCTTCCAGTTCAACAATCTGCTGATCAGCCATTACTTTCTTTTGTCTTATCGCACTAACTACCGAATCTTTCTCTTTGGATTCCGCATCGTTTAATTTACGATTTACTAGATTATAACTACTCTGAAGGCGTTTTTGATCCGCAATGAGCTGTCTAAAATATTTACTAAACGAATTGCCAAGGTTATCAAACATCGCTAAGAACCGATTCTGCTGATCAGCGCTGAAGTCCAATAAGACACGCTGTTCAGATACAGCTTCAGGTATAAGTGCGTTTCCTATCATACCAATTAGCCTATCCTTGTCTGCCGCATCTAGTTTGATTTGGGCTGTTTTTCCGTTGAGTAAAGATTTAATAAGCTCAAATTTTTCACTTAATATGGAATGCGAAAGGGCACTTTGGTTCAACTCTGTTTGCAGCTGTTCTTTGACCTGAAGAACCTTGGCAGCTGCAATGGCAAACGGCGCTAGTTCTAGAATATCATTAAAAAGCACTTTGTTTTGAGCAATTTGTATAATAAGATCCTGCTGCGATTCTTTCAACATTTTCAACTGTTCAATGCTGATCCCACTTCCTTCTCTAATCAGCTGCTCCTGGTATTTATCAGAAGCAAGTCTTCGCTGGAGGAGCATTTCAGATTTCTCTTCTAGTTCTTCCTGATGCAAGCTGATCAGTTTTTCATTTTGTACTACTTGGTTCTGCAACTTGGATAACCTATCCCGATCACTTTTATTTGCAGATTTATTCCTTAAACGCATCCTAACGTTTTCCAGATTAGTTTTCAGATCTGTATATTTTTTAATCCCCAATACCTCAGCATAAGCTTGGCTTAGGTATCTCTTTTCTTCAGCTGTTTTAATATCCGAAAGAGATACAATTTTCTCTGCATCAAAAAAGAAAAACTTTGCAATTTCTTTTGGTAGAATAAAATCATTAATAAAAATCTCTGGACCAACACTTTTGGTTAGTTCATTTACAATTCCGTCGATAAAAATTTCTACTTTTTCATGGTGGGTAAGAATATTGTAAGACCTTACAATGCTCACACGTTCGCAGGGAACTGTAGGAATTAAAAGATCGGTAAATTCAAGGGAAACACTGAAAATCTCACCATTCTGCCCATGATGATTAGAACCTGAGGCAGATTTGTTCATCAACTTTTCGCAATACCTCCTGTATCCACCTGATTCATGGATTTCCTGACGGTAACGAAGGTCAACATCAACCATTAATTTACCGTACAATCCCCACACCAGACCGGTCAAGAACGATGTCTTACCAAAGCCGTTATTTCCAGCAATAATAGTAATATGCTGATCTTTGGTCTTAGATAGTGTAACCGGATTTTCACCATGGTAGACCCTAAAATTGTTAAAAGTGATCTTTTCAATGAACATTAGCGAATATTTTTACGGGCATGGGTTTCAAGATGATTCTCAATATCGTGTTGCAGACCATAATTATTCACAAGGATATACCTTGACTTTTGAATCTGTAGAAGTTCATTAATCAGGTCAAAATCTTTCTGTTCGGCACATACTTCTTTAAGGATTTCTTTTTCAAAGATCTCCTGATTATTAAACTCAGATCTCGCAAGATCGGTACCGTAAACTTGATTATAGATATCAGCAACACTATGATTAAAGATCGAGTCCCGGTGCCATGTGACCTGGATCGCTACAAGTTCCTGATAGTTTATTATTACCATGTCAGGCTCACTGCGCTGCACCTCTTTTTGCGCCTGTAGTAGCTTAAGCAACATTTCGGCTCTTTTTTCAGGTATATAAGGGCCCCAACGTTCCTCATCCTCCTCTTCTTCTGTCTGGTTACGTCCCCATTTTTGGCGCCAATCCCTGTTATTTCTGTTTTCTTGCAGAAGATCGCGGAAATCAGCTAGTGGTTCCATCCACTCCTCGCCATTGTCGATCAATGCATCCATCGATTTATCCTTCTTTACAACTGTGCATACCCAGCATCCAAACCTACTGTTTCCACAGCTCGGCGTTGTCGTGTCTATAACCAGTGGACAATCTCCTCCCGTTGCATTGTTATAAAGGGTAACCAGGCTACGGTGTGATCCACCCCAAGGTGGATTTACCTGTAACAAATAGGTCCAAACTTCGGGCGTTTCTACGTCTTTGATTGGTGCAAACACAAATGCATTGGGCAGAACATGTTTGCGAAGACGTTCACTATTTATATGTATTTTGTTATTATTTATACTTCTGGCACGCGTTGAGCTTTCATCACTGCGCGTTCCCAGTAAGATGATTGCCTCGCCAACCTCGGAAATCTTAGCCCGAATAAACTCAGTGGTTGGATTGATCTTTAATCGGTCAGTACACCATCTGAACGTATTATTTGGTGCAGGATAACCTTTGCCCAATAGATTTACCCAAAAGGTATCCTCCAACTTGGGTGTAGTTTGATGAACAGTAAGTGGAAGGCCCTGTTTAGCCGCAGCAATCTGTATTTTGTCTAAAGTCTGATGGATAAAACCCGCAATTTTTGGATTCTCAACCAAGGTATCATTACATACCACATAAATATCGCGTTTGCGGAGCTCAGCTGGAATTTTAAGTAAGCTATTCCATACCATTTGCAATAGCATAGTAGAGTCCTTCCCTCCAGAAAACCCTATTATCCAGGGCCTGGTATTTTCATCATTAAGGTATTGATCCTCGATTTCGGATTCAATCCATTTTACATCTAACGCCATAGTGCATCTCCTAAACCAGAGACAAAACGCAAGGCTTTATCTCCGGCTACAAATTTAGCTTATAATAGTGCTAAACAAAGTCATCCACGAACAATATTTTTCCACCTATTACTCCGGATCGTATATAGCACATTGTATTCGCACCATTTTTCCAGTTCCGTTTTTGAACAATGCATCTCCTCTACCGGCAAGTGTTTCCGCTCCAGCATCATCCAGAATCACTCTGCTATCAACTGCGGTTCTAACCCGAAGCGCAATCACTCCGGGAAGATTGGATTTAATTGCCGAACTAATAATGTTGACAAGTGGTTTTTGTGTTGCTACAATAACATGTATTCCTGCTGCTCTCGCCTTTTGAGCTAATCGCTTCAAGAGAAGTTCAATAGTTCCTTTATTTGCCGGATTCTCATCCAGCAAGTCTGAATACTCATCCAAAACAATTAGCCAGCGCGGCAAAACCAGCTTTTTATCTGCTTCAACAAAATTATTGTAATCATTTACATCCTTCGCTGCGCGTCCAGAAGTCTCTCGGATATTTCTGAATAATCCATATCTACGATCCATTTCCTGCACCGCTTCCTCTAATAGGGATATAGCCTCTTCAGAAGACATACCGTTAGGCCTTGGGGTGTGTTCTAAATCCTCAAAATCAATTAGTTCATTTCCTTTTGGATCAACCAGATAGAGCTGGAGCTCCGCAGGCGAATAAAAATGTGCTGCACTCCGGATCAGGGTATCCAATACTACTGATTTGCCAGAACCTGTCGTACCAGCAAGTAAAAGATGTGGCGAATTGGACGACGATAAATTTACGGTGCTGACATTTCCTTCTATATCAACCCCAAAGGGTATTCTAAAATCCTCGTTTCTAACAAACCTCGACCAGAGATGCTCCGTTGTAACTGTAATTTTTTGATCATCCGATTTGGGCGCCTCTAACCATATTTTACCTAGATCAGAGAATATCCTTACACTGGAACCTTCTGGAAGCTCCAGGGCTATATTTAATTCCTCGGTGGCAGATTTCAACTTTTTAATTAATGTTCCAGGCGCCGGCCTGATCTCGAAACGAAAAAAAGCAGGCCCCTCAAAGAAATTAATATCACCTGGAAGATCTTTTATGATACCAATACCAATCGCGGTCAATTTTTCATATACAGCATTATAGATTTTAATGATATCTCCCTGCGCTAATTTATTAAAAGTTAGGGTCGTTGTTTCGACATCAAATTCATCTCCATCACCCTGATGAAGTTCAATTTCTAGCTGACCAACAGATTTCCCTTCAGATTCATCAATCTCTTCCTTATCTAAATACCGGTAACGAAGCAACGATTTTGCTTTAATAGAATCTAATGTTTCAGTATCCAATTCATTTCGTATAATACTGATACCTTCATGGAGTGCGCGTATCGAATCTCCTTTCAATAAGGTAACGATGCAGCCATCATCATCATAAGCGATCGAACGGCTCATAAACTCACTTGCCCATTTAAAAACCAGCACACCAAAGTAACCAATATGTCTATCTAAGGTATTCAAGAGCGTGAAGTCATCATTTAGCAATCTGGTTTTATAACTGGCAATTGATTGCCATTTTTCATTATAATCCGGCCATATGTTGTACAATGCAAATTTTTCAGCACTAATCAACATTAATTTCGCGAAAAAATTCCGATAAATTTTCGCAGCAAGCTTATCTTCATCCATCAGATATTTTCTAAGCAAACCTGCTGTTTTCGCGCTTTGTTCCTTCGCCTTCACGACCGTCGCAGGATCTACATTCCCTATTTTAACCTCAACAGGATATAAATACATGGCAAGCTCGCTACCAACCTCTTCTAAACCAACAAATAACAAATCATCTGAATGCACGCCTTCACTACCTAGGTTCTTAGCAGAAAACAGCCCGTCCGCCTGCTTTAGTCCCACAGCTCCCGATACCCGCAGGATCTCTTCGAGCGAAATCGGCACCCAGGTAATATCAGAATGGTCAAGAATGGCAAGCATAGACTTAACAGCGCTAAGCATACTCAATTTTTCCATCCTAAAATAACCGGCATTTTTAGTTGGTGTATTCATATCGAGCAACCATTCACCATTGATTGCATTAAACTGATCAATCACGTGGATCAATGCCTTATCCGATATTTCCTCTTGCTGTTGACGGAAAACTTCTTGAATTGTAGCCTTGTATGGAATCCATTTACTGGTAATTGTGATTGCATCATAGCCGCTGGCATTATTATATTGGTCACTATAATGGATAATGACTATATCCTTGAAAGATTTAAAAAAAGTGAGATCAACCTTAGGCTCAATAAAAGTCACCCATTGGCTATTAGAATAGATATCCTCCAGCTGATTGCTTGCGTTTTTGTTGATCACAAAACCTATCGCCTCGTTTGGATTGTATTGATCATGACTATTAACAACCTTCGCGTAGCTATTTAGTTTATTGATCAATCCCAAAAAAGGACTATTTTCCACCTCTTGCCCCTCCGCACCGAATCCCGTCCTAAATGAATCACGCTGGAATACCGATGGCACATCAGCCATTAATCCATCAAGGCTCACCCCTGATGGAATTTCAAAAATATTGTTGGCATTTTTAGCAATTTGAGCTGGTGCAAACTGGTAAAATGAAAGATGAGCATAGGAATATTCTTTTCCATCTTCTACTTTAAAAAAAGTCAGTTTCTTGCTATATAGATCAAATAACTCGTCAGGGTCAGGCACAAAGGGGAGCTTGATCTCAAATGATTTTTCCAAACTCCCCACGTGATCGCAAAGCGTCAACTCCTCAAATTTGGTCATATAGCCCTGAGAACCATATATTTTTACCTGAATGGAAACTGCATCATCAGTTCGCAGCTTTTCCTGTCTAAAGAATTTGGAATAATAACTTAAAATGCCTTGTACAATTTCGCTACAATCCCCTTGGTTAAAAACATTAATTTTTAGAACAGAATGCTGCCCGATAAATAGATAAGCAAAATGTTTTAAGAACTGATCAAGTTTTTTCTGTACCAGATCTGGCACAAATTGTTTGGAAACTTGCTGCGAGTACACCTCATCACAAAAATAATATAGCCATTCCCTTGAACCAGTATGTTCGATAGGTTGATAATAATAGTGGCCATCACCTGATTTCTTTTGATTTCCTTTTATATACGGAACAAGATTGATAGGTCTTAACCTTTTAAACAGATAAGATGCAAGTTCTTCCCCATTTAACTTCTCGCTAACTTTCAGCAAATAAGCGATATTGATAGGATGTAACGGGGATAGCTTAAGCATTTTATTGCCAGAGGTCATCTCGACACTACCAATCCTCAGAAGATCGCCTTGATTATTGTGGAGTGCCTTTCCAGTTTCGATTCCGTCCAAAGCCTGTAAAAAGCACCGAAGGAACTCTGAATACAAACCATGAAGGGTTAATGTAAGCTGGGCAAGACTAGGCAAAAGCTTATGCACCCGGAAATATTCCAATAGAGCAATATATGCTTGGCGCACCGGATGCTCCACCAGTATATCCTCCTTTGGTAGCAGATTATTATCTAAATGCTGATAAAAAGCCAGATAATCTGAATTAATAATCAACTGTTCAAAAGCTAAATTCTCGCGAAATTCTTCCTTAACGTAAAATCGCTTCGTTCCCTGGCTAAGTGTAACTGTAATTTTATCTTTTTCGTTTATGCTCGTATAAGTGAAGGAGCCTCCAAGGATCTTTTTCTCTCTCACCTCCTGTGCAGAAATAAATTGCGGTACATCATTATCAACCGCCAAATGAAAAGGAATTGTCAGCCCATCATATTGGATTACGAACTTAACATCCTCAATTTCGTTATCTGAGGCAACACCATCTGGTTTTAGCAGCACGGTTCGTCCCGCATCGATGGTAAACACTGAGTCTTCTCGGATTTTTTCGCTCAGCACTGATTCCTGACCAGGGTTAAAAGTTATAGCATCCTTTGTTTTAAGTAAAAGATGCCAGTCATTAGGCTTGCCTTTGATGCGGTAAAAGGATTTGATACCCAGTAAGATCTGTGCCTTAAAGGGTACAATCAGGAAATTGAAGACGAATTTTGAAGAAAAGCCCGGTTGCGTATAGGAAATACTCTTCATAGAGATCCCTCCAGGATCACTAGGAATCATTCTCATTTGAATTTTTCTTCCGCTTATGCTATATTCAGTTCCTGTCAGATTCTTTGGTTGGCTAAGGCCTTCTTTTCTAAGGCGTCCATCAAAATTGAGCGAAAGATTAACTTTACCAAGCAACTGGTGATTGAAAATCAATATATGCCTAATACGCTCTTTAGCAAGGCTATCTCCATCCGCGCTATCCCAGCAAGTTAATAGGTCGTCTGTTAGTTCAGTTACATTGTTAGAATAGGCAATATTAGTGGTTTTGTTCCTTTCTGCATTCCAACTGGAAATATCTGTAAGATCCTCCTCCATCCAGGCCTGAGGACGAGACAGTCTTGCCACCCCTTCTTGACTAAACTGCTTTTCTAGAATTTTATCCAGGCCACCATACTGATGTCCATTACTAACTTGATCGAACCATTCTTCATTTTTGAGTAGTCTTTTATAACCATCTTCATCCGAGAAAGTCTTGAGTCCCCGATCAGGGAAAAGGCCAAGTTTTACATAATCCTCTAGCTCGATCTTCTTTTTACCCAAAATACGCAGAAAAATAGAATAATTAAACAGAGAAAAATCGTCATCCCGATCTTCAGCTGAATCATCGATCCGGAAATTGAGCACTAATTTATCGCTTTTAGAAAAATGCTGATCTTGCTGGATCTGGTATTTAATTTTATCACGTACATAATTTACATTCAATGGCTTGGAGGTATCGGACAAACTTTTACAGCCACCAACTATACTATCCAATGAGGTATTATGGATAAAAAGGATAGCAGCCCCTTCAAAATTCTCTTTACCATCGGAAATCTGATTTCTAAGCCCAGTTAGAAAATCTTCGCTGACATCTGAAGCGCTCGCGGCAATAACCAATCGGCAACCTGCTAGCATGATACTATAGGTTTGGTAATCTTCGTGAATAAAGGTTTCTACAACATAACCATCTCTTTTTGCGACATCTTCTAAGGCATTATACTGCTCAAAGACTTGCTCAGCCTGTTCATATTTAATGTGGAATTTTTCACCTGGAGAGATATGGTTCCTGCTGAGATAATCAAGCAAAACCTCTGATATGTAATCGTATATATATTCTTTAGTCTCGATCATAACATTGTAGGGTTAAATTTGCTGATATACTGGGCATCGCCGCTATCACTTTTCTTTTCCAATAAGTTAATTTTTTCGTAATAACTTAACACATGTTCCCTGGAAACATTGTCAAACCGTACACCCCTCTGTTCCAACTCTTCCCAAAGCTGATTCAAACGGATTCGGTCATGATTTCCCACACACAACCTTGTCAATAAAAGCAACTGTTCTTGATTCAACGCTAAAGACAGCCCTAATTTACCACGCTTTCTAGAAAAGTTGAAGTTGGTAAAATCGATCATCCATTGTTGATAAGCTTCTTTTGCTCTTTCTCTGTTACTTTGGGCAAATTGAAATTCGATCATCTCAAAGAGTTCAATAATTGCTGACTCTACCGTTGAGCCATTGTCAGCTAACTCAGAAGACGAAAAATTACCCCAAGTAACATCGTTAATGCCTTCCCTATACATCTCTTTGAGTTCGTTCAACGCACCTTTCAGCTCTTATTGTTCATCTTGTCCAATTAAGGCAAGCTGAGCGAAGATCTCTTGATAAGTTAAGGGACCATCCTGAAAACCATCTATATAGTTGATCATTTCCAGATTCACAGCATGAGAAAAAATCTTTTCTACGTGATTTTCAAACATCTTCCAGCCGTTGGTAATGGGTAGCCTGAAGTCCTGCAGTTTCTCCCATTGTACTGAAAAAAACAGCTTATCTGTAGGCTGATCAAAAAAACTGTTTAATTCAATGGTAAGATCAGTGATATATCTGAAAAAATAGAACTTGAGTAGCTGATGAAAGCTGTTAACAAAGAGATCGGGCTGCGAAAGCAAAGTCTGAAGATCTTTTTTAAACAACTGCTTCGTTTTTTGGGAGGCCGCTACATAGCTCTCATGTACATTTTCTTCTTTCTCATCTGCTGGCAGGCATAATAAAATCAGTTTATAGAGTAGATTATCTGGATCTTTATTGGCTAGGCTCTTTAAGTTTTGTTGCTCGTTGAAATCAAAAAAGACAGAGTATAGGCATTTTGCGATATTAGTCAAAGTTGGATTAAACTTTGAATGTCTGATGTGCGGATAAACCAGCACATCAAAAAGTACCAACTGCCCTTGTTCATCAAAGGCTACGCTTTCCAAAATATTTTTTAAATTCGGATCTCCAGGTGCTCCAGCCTTTTCACAGACAACAGCAATAAATTTGTCTTTATCAAAATCAACGTTTTGAGACAGCCCCATGGCTTCCCTGAAGCATGCACCAGCAACCCCTTTAAAATCTATGAGCGCTAATTTCACTTCTTCTTCACGAAGAGAGGTAGCATTTGCAATAAAAGGAAAAAGCTTAATAACCTTGCCTGGCTTATGCCTAAAAGTATCTTTAAGGAAAAGATTTTTCTTAATTCCTTCTTTATCTATCTTAAATCTCATGCGTTTTTCTTAAATTGGAAATCGTCAAAACCCGGAGTAAACTGAAGGGTAAAGACCTCCTTATTTTCACCAGTAAATTCCTGAATCATCAGCTCTTTATTTTGCGCTTCAAATTTGCTGACATCATTTACAAATTGCGTAAACTTTACCTGAAGGCTCTTATCGATCCGGTTTGGTCTATACCCATTATTGATCTTCGCAATCAGTTCATATAAGGGTAGATCAATGGAAAGCGGAAAAACATCTTCATGCGGCAATACCTTGAATGCCAAGCTAAGACTGCTAGAAAATTTGCTTGCATCAGGCATCGATAAAATTCTGGCAGGAACAAACTGTAATTCTAACTTTTGGCTGATTTGGAATAGGCTATGTTTACGTCCAATATTCAAATTAATTCTGGCACTGCTTCCAAAGGTCAACCCATTCCACAGATAGATGGCATTCTGTACCTCTTTATAAAGTGGCAGCATAGCTTTGATATCACCAGAATTGTAAAGATATAGGTATTTGATATAGAGATCGAAAGGACTCGCGACCACTTTTACCCTATCGGTTTTTATAAATCTTAAGCGCAGGTAAAGCGATATAGTCTGCGAAGTTTCCAAAAGCGGTATAATCCTAAACAAGGGATCTTTATCCCGCAACAGTTTATCTATCACAAAATAATCTCTTCTATTATCGGATGTTCCAATTTTAATAATTTTTTCGTCCAGTTCCTCACTACCCCCATCTACAGGATCTTGACCAGAAATACTCTTAAGGATGTTCGAAGTTGAACCACTTTCAAACAATAATACAGGAAGTGTATGATTGTAAAAATCTTTCTGGTATTTTGATTCCCCAACCCGCTCACAGATCTCTTCATCGGTCATTTGAGCAAATTCAGCCGGCACGATTAGGTCATAAATCAAGTTCATCAATAAGCGGACCGATATAATAAGTTTGTCAACCAAAACTGTTTTGACGATTAGCTCACTAAGTGCAGTCTGCACATTAGGCGACCCAAGCATTTCAAAATTATAACGGATCGGACAATAACTGTCAGAATCGTCTTCGTAATAATCCTGCAAAAAAGCCTCATAGAAAGGGTTTTCGCCATTTTTAGCAACAATGCGTCTCACCACCTCTAAAAGAACATTAGATTTAGCCCCCTCAGGCTGGAGATCAAAAATTTGATAATCAGTAAGGTTGACTGAGAAAAAATGATCATTTATTGGGGGAGGTGAATCAATGTTTTCGGGATCAATCAATCGCCAATCCTCCACATATCGTCTGAGCCCATTGAACTCTTCCCCAACATGTTCGAGAAAATTCGCAAGGGTACCCAAATTGATCGCGATAATTGTCTTCACAGCCTGTTTTTCAGAAGAAAGCTCTCCATCGCGATATGGAGATAATACCTCAGCTAAATTTTCAAGGTAAGTTTTATGCTTAGAACGACTTTCAGTAGCATCATTGTATACCTTAAAGGTATTAAGAATTACTTCATGTTTTTCCCACATTCTGGCCAAGAGATGAGATTTTCCATCACCCACATTTCCCAAAACTAAGATTAAGCTCGATCGTTCTTTAGAACCAGTTTCCAGGATCAATGCACTAAGATCCTTTTCAATTTTCCTTTCGACGTGGAGATAGCGCTTCAATTGGCTTAGGGAAGCATGTTCACCATCCACAACGGCTTCCTTAGCTGACAGCTTCAGCGTATCTAGTAGTTTTTTAAGTGCCATAAGAGCGTTAAGTTAAATAGAGTCAATTTTAGTGATCGAAACCCTCGCTAAAAAATTCTTTTAGTGTAATTCCAAGTCCATCCAATACTTTACAGAGCGTTAAAAACTTGAGATTATCGCCATGTTCATACCGGCCATATTGGGTACGGGATATGCCACTATCATTGGCAAAATGTTCGTAGTTGGAATATCCTTTTTCAATCCGCAGCGACTTAATCCTGTTAGCCAGGTTGATTAAGAGCCGCTTTTCCTCACTTGATATTTCCTTCATTTATTAAATTAGGTTTTAACAAATGTTGTAAAATAAACCAAGGTAAATTACCGCTCCAGAGTGTCTTTAATCCAACGAGTAACATCGGTTAGGATAAACAGTTTTGATGAACCGGCGACTGGAAGTGGCGAGCCGCAAATAGGCTTTGCTGATCGAATAGCTTATATTGACATTACACAATATCAAAAATTAAAGCAGTTCATTTTTATTGAATAAAAACCAATAGGCCGGTCCCTAGGATAAATAATCCTTTAAATGCAACCGTTGCAAAAATTCTACACCAGGTATTGTTTTCTCTTCTTCTTCAAATTCCCAGTTCGGCTCAATTTCAATATTAGAATCTTTATTTAAGGAAAGTAAGAGCATTTGAACGGTTATGAGTATAATCCTACAGCTAATATGGATTATTCTAGTGTGATAAGAGGTTGAACTGCTATACTCATCTGGGGCACCGAACTCAAAGGCTCCGTGAGCAAAACCATTTCGGATCTTATAAACCAAAGTTAACCCTTCCCCAGATTTTCCTGCACATTTGCTAGGGTTAAATAAGTTGCTATCCGCATTAAACGATGGCGTTTGCTTTAGATAATGAATCAATAGGGTAACCAGGTTTCTGTAATATTCAGGCATTTCAAACTCGCTCTCATATTTAGTTTTTAGATAATGAGCTACCTTATTAAATTTTCCCCTCTGATCAGGGCAGTCTTCTAAAGCCAATCCATCCACTAAAGATTCAAATCCACCCCAGATATAGGTAAAATAAGTCAGGTTAAGCAACAACTTTTCCAGGTGTGCAGATACTGCATCATCGTACTCCCCTGCTGGCCCGCACACAATCCATGCATTATCGTGTAAACCCTCCGTATACTCAACCTTTGTTATACCTGAGCATATCTTAAACCAGTCTCGTGTGGGGTCTATGTCGTAAGGATTTTCGGCAAGTAAAAATCTATAAATATTATAGGCCTGTTCCGTTAATGGTTTAAGTACCCCATGTGTTTTGCAGATTATCGGATTTTTACACTCCATAATTGATATTTTTAAATTTTTCACCATTAGTTACCTAATAGTTTTGTATTTATATGCTTCGATGAGCCTGAGGCAATAAAAAATGCATTTACAATTAGTTGACTTGTTTTTCACCATCGATTTATTCAGCCTAAAGTGCCAAAAATCAAAATAAAGCCGTATAGTGCTAATAAATTTTTATCCTATACTAAATGTTGGCAAAAGCACAGCATCTTTAATAATTTGGACAACCCAAACAGTTAATAAACACTTGGATCAAGTTATCTATAAAAAGCTGAAAAGCCAGGCCCAAACCGAATAATATAGCCAATGAATAAACTATAACAAAAGGCAGTGCGCCAAGTGCAAAAAATAATGCAGAAAGAAAGAAGTCCATATCCGAGAATGTTAATTAATCAAATATAATGAAATGACTCCTTGAAGTAAAACAGATAAAATCGAAGCGTACGATCGAATAAAAAAATTGGATACAACAAATTGAAAACCAACATATTTCATTCATGTTAAATATTGATTTCAACGAAAACAATTAGCGAACTGCACTCTCCCAGCCGCTTTCATTTTTTCCTACGTAAAATTACAGCTACTAGTGGTTGGGACTAAAAAGATGCAGAAACACCATAGAAAACCACACTTGATTTCAATATCATAAAAAACTATATTTGAAAAAATCTAAATGCTCAGTTCATGAATAACACCATTTTTAAAGCGTTAAATGGCGATCCTCTAATTCCATTGTGTTCACTTTTTATAAGAATGAACCATGGATAAGGAAAACCCAAAAACTACATTTTCAATACGAAAAATTATTTTCAAGAAAACCGAGATAGATATCTTAGAAAAGATTGAGAAACACGTTTCAGAAGACTTAGACCTTTGGAAGTTGCCTAATCTAATACATCCATTAATTTTAGTGGGCATTTCAATGGTATGTTTCTACCTCTTTAAAGACCCACAAAAGGTAACTCTAATCAACTTCGCCAACCTTTTGGTAAATGGAAGTTTACCCATGTTTGCCTTTAATCGGATGAGCTCTTTGAGCACCAATCTGTTTAAGACCAATAAATCTGAGGAGGAAAAGGTCAAAACCAAAACCTATTCGATAAGAGTAAAGATAAATGACTGGTCTAAAATATTGATATTCCTAATCGGCATGTTCTATATTTATCAGGTTATTAAGACACCTTTCGCTTGTTTGTGTTCAATCATGTTTATTCAGATTCCATTTACGGTGCTAATGATTTATTGCTCTGTTGTGCTTTCGCGTGACTCCTTTCTTTTACAAGAACAGTTTATCAGCAGCACTTTTGCCGATTTGATCAATGATGCGGCAAAAGAAGACAAAAAACATTTGGAAAATAAATACCCGGAGGAAGACAATGGATAATTTGAACAATACTATTACAGCACGACGCGTTGAACAAAACAATCAAGAGTTTTACCTGGGAGTTTTTTCTATTGAACAGATACTTACCTTTACAAAGTTCACTGAAAGGCTAATTGTTAACTATGATGAAGAAAACAGACCAATTTACAATGAGCAAATCCAAAGAAAAGTTGAAGGCCCCAGGGTCGAACGGATTGTAGACTTTTTACTTGATGACCCAGATGCCTTGTTCCCTACGAATCTGGTAATTGCCATTCCTAATGCGGTTATTGAAACCTTTGAGGAAACTAGTCCAGGTCTACACGAGATAAAGTTGAGTCAACAGGTATTTACGGAAATAAAGCGAGCCAACGGAGATGTATTTTTGACAATTATAGATGGGCAACATCGGATTAAGGGAATTGAGGCCGCAATTACCAAACTCGAATCTGAGATAATCAATCTAGGCCAAATTGCCCGAAGCTCGGAAGATTCTCGCTTTAAAACTGATTTAAGCCGAAAAACCACGGCCTTACAAAATTTGAAGAAAATTCAGCTGCCCGTTACTTTTTTTATTGACCCGACTCTCGAATTTCAGGCTATGGTTTTCTCAACAATTAACAGAACACAGAAATCCGTTCCGCAAAGTTTAGTTTACAGTTTATTTGGGCTTAGAACCGGTGATTCACCACAGAAAACAGCACTACAGACCGTATTAACACTAAACAGCTTTATCAATTCTCCATTTCACAATAGAATTAAGCTATATGGTGGAAAATACGAACGTAATCAAAGTCCCCCTCTTACCCAAGCAACGATGGTAAAATCAATTATTGATTTTATCTCAACAAACCTAAGAGAATCAGAGAAAGATCGTTTTCGGGATCGAAAAGACCTGAAAATTAACATTAGCGATGACTTTCCATTTCGCAAATATTATGCTAATGATCGTGACACGTTTATACTGGATATTATTTACTCTTTTTTCAAAGCTGTACAAAAAACCTTTAAAAAAGATGGATTATCTCTTTGGGATTTTAATACAATTGAAACTAAGCCAACAAATATCCTACACACTTCAGTTGGTTATTATGCGTTACTTGATATTTTAAAAGATATATTAAAAGAGGTGAAAATTGACGATCAAAGAGATAAGGTCCTGACCTACGAAAATTATCTTGAGAAGGCAAGCGAGATAAACCTTATTGACAATGCAAGATACCCCTTTACCAGTAAGTCGAGGCGGATTTTTTATCTGGATTTAAGTTTAGCCATTTGGCCTCATCGAGGCTCTGATGATAACCGACGACAATTGCTAGCAGAGGCACTAAGGCAATAGCAATCCGATTATAAAATGAAAATCCTAGATAGTTTTAGCAGAAGTTATTTCAGTTACGCTCATCCGTAATGTAGTTGCGTAGCTATCACCAAAAAGCGGTTCCCTCCATCCAGAAGGAACCGCTCATTAACTAAAACCTAACTCGTGTCACAAAAATGATGACTTTCTACGAAAAAACTAACGGGGACATCACGCCCCGCGAACTAAACCAATAAATGGCCTAAGTATTTTAATTTCTTACTCTGCCTGTAATACCCAAAGGTTTTCAAGCATTTCCCTAACCATACCCCTTATATTATAACTGGACTTCCAGCCCCAGTCTCTCCTGGCTGCGCTATCGTCGATACTTGCTGGCCAGCTGTCTGCAATAGCCTGACGGAAATCAGGTGCATACGACATCGAAAATTCCGGAATGAAGCCTCTAATTTCCTTTTCCAATTCCTTAGGGGCAAAACTTAAGGCGCTAAGGTTATATGCCGTCCTCACCTTGATACCTCTGTACGGAGCATCCATCAACTGTAAAGTTGCATTAATAGCGTCCTGCATGAACATCATGGGAAGAGCGGTCTGCTCGCTCAAAAAGCAGGTATAGGACTCACCCTTAATGGCATGGTGAAAAATATCGACAGCATAATCCGTTGTTCCGCCGCCTGGAGCACCTGTGTAGCTGATCAGCCCCGGGTAACGCAAACTCCTGACATCCAAACCGTATTTCTCGAAATAATATTTGCACCACTGTTCACCTGCCGCTTTACTGATGCCATAAACTGTTGATGGTTCTGTTACACCCTGCTGAGGGCAGTTCTCTTTTACAGAATCCGGTCCAAAAACAGCAATACTGCTCGGCCAGAAAACTTTGCTTATTTTATGTTTAACAGAAAGGTCAAGCACACTGAGTAAGCTGTTCATGTTCAGGTCCCAGGCTAATACCGGATTACTTTCTCCTTTTGCCGATAACACTGCGGCAAGGTGATAAATCTGAGTGATTCCAAGATCGACAATCAGCGCCTCCAGGGCATCGGCATTCAAAACGTCAAGTTTATAATAGGGTGTTATCTCTGGGGATACGTTTTCCCGGTAATGGATATCTGTGGCAATCACATTATCATGACCATTTCTTTTTCTGAGGGCAACGACCAGTTCAGTGCCAATTTGCCCGCAAGCGCCGATAACCAATATTTTTGTGTTGTTCATATCTCTTTTAGGACAAGTGCCAGTCTCCTACCCGCTCGCCAGATTCTTTTATTTGGTTTTGAAAATGCAAATTTGGAAAGTCCTGAAGAGAAACTCTTGCAGTTCTGATTACATCGAAAATTATCCGGCAAAAACCAAAGCACACCAAACTAAATTCTGAAGTAAAGATATTCAGGGCAAGCAAGCCAAATAATGTTCAGTAAATTGCATGCCATGCATAAACTTATTATGTTTGCATCATCCGATGGCACACTCAGTCGGTGATCATTTACCTATTATTTATTGCAATATCACATTATCTAAAAGAGCTGCATGATGCAAGACGATATTTTGGATAAGCTGGACTATGAAATATTGGCCCTGCTCCAGATCCAGGGAGATTTACATTATAAAGAGCTTGCTTACAAGCTACACAGATCACCGAGCACAATTTTTGAGCGGATCACGCGCATGCGGGAACGGGGATTTATAGCAGCAACCATTGCCATCATCAACCGTGAAAAATTCAGGGAGCTAATGGTTTCCTATTCTCACGTCACTTTGAAGGATCACAGCAGTTGCGCACTACAGAATTTTCAGCAGCAGGTAGCCTTATTCCCGCAAGTAATGGAATGCTACCATACTACAGGAGATTATGATTTCCTGCTCAAAATAGTGGTTAGGGATATGCAGGAATATACACACTTCATCACCAAAGATTTAATGACATTGGATAATGTACTTAAATCCCATAGCAGTTTTGTAGTGAATGAAGTGAAGCGGAACCTGAATTATCCGCTTTTTAAACACAGTTCTTAAATCAGTAACGTTGACTTTGCGGTCAATCAAACAAAATTCCTTTCTGCATTATGCTAAAATCAGCATAAATTTTACTTCATCCATCACTTAAAGCGCCGCAAAAAAAATAGCCATCTACCCAAAAAAGCGGTAACGGCTATTTTATGTATTTCACCATCATTAATTTACTTCATTGTAATCCGATCCCGACTCCTTTCTATTTTTTAACAGGTTTAACTTGATAAAAATATCGCGCCAATAGGCTTGCCGCTTCTGATCAAAACGGTGCATATCCGGCGCATCATCGCTGTGCAGGTAATGGATATAATCGGCCACCTGATAAATGGCTGCCTGCAGGTCATCTATTTCAATTAGATTTCCTTCGTTGTCTGTGATATATTGTTTCATGGCCCACCCGTTTAAGTATAAAGAAGTTCTACCGCCTGTTTAAATTTCTCACTGCCCGAATGGATAGCGTATTTTACAATGCGGTCACCTATAAAAAGCGCCGCATACCCATAAAAAAGCTGATCGGAAAACACCTTGCTATTTTTACGCATCGTGTGACCGTGCTTTTTTAGCAATGCCGCACATTCTTCGGAAAGGCTGAACCAATAATCAAAGGGCATAAATCCGTTATCCCAATTCTTTTTATATTCTTCACGGTTTGCCCTGAAATCAGCGCAGACTTCTGCAAGGTGATCCAACAGCGCTGGCACTTCATCTGGAAAAAGTTCAAATAAAAGTGTCCCTTTCATCGTATTGGTCAATTCATGTAAAGCTTTCATATTCTGATAAATTAAGCTGGGGGCAAGCCCCAGCTGGTCCAAAATTAGTTTACTTTGGCTGCGATCAGCTTCGCCCAATAAAGCGCATTAGTTGAAATATGGCGTTGCCAAGCCCCTTGCGAACCGCTCCAGCGGAAGCCGTGGCGTTTTAGCTCTTTGCGGATTTCTTCCACCGGTTTACCCTCAAAAACCATTTGCAGCCGCCCTGCCTCCTTGTTCTCCCATACCCGAACGCTGCCAATCCGCATATCAAATTCTGCTCTCGCCTCGATTGCTTCCAACATTTTAATGCGGCTTTCTACCGTTTTGATCTTTGCATTGTTATTGGTCAGACTATAAGAAGGGAAACCAACAAAATTACGGCAGCTGGTATCATTCAGCTGTGCCCACATTTCAGCCGTAGCCGAGGGCAACAGTAAAAAAGCTGCTTTATTCTGTCTGCGCAAACACCTGTTTGCTGCTTTCATAAAATTTTGCAAAGCCTGTAACTTGGCAAGCTTATCTTTTAACTTCGATAGTGCCTCGGGATCATCGGAAAAAATAGCATCATTTGAGGCGATCGTTTCTGCCTTTTCTGCATAATAGACCGCCTTTTTCTGCTTTTCAACAGAGCTCCCCATTTTGTCATGTATTTTCTGCCTGTACCTGCGGTCACGTTGTTCGCTGTGATGACCGACCAAAATCGGTTGCCCCATGGGAATAACCGAAGCCATATCAGAAGCCGAGTTATAAAGCTGATCGGATTCTTTTTCGTTTTTAGCAGCTTGGGTTCTCGCATAATTGATGCGGTTTTCCCTGCGCTCATTAAAATCGTGTTTCATCTTTTTAAAAATTAAATCAAAAAACAAATGCCCTCTGAAACCTGTCAAAGGGCATCATCATTTTAAGCAGGGATAAAAATTTCGCTTTCAATCTCCGCTAACTTATCCACGCAAAGACGGTTAACATCCGCTGCCACCGCTTTAATGATAAAAGGGTTTTTGGTCGAAAACTCCCTGCCGTTATCATCTTCAATGGTCAGCGTACAGCCCTGATAAAAATTAACATCCGTTTCCTCCGCATCATCCTGCTGCGCCACCTCAAAAGCCTCTAAGGTGCCAATGGTTTCGAGTAGCTTGCCCCTTTGGTTGATGCGGCGAGTCAGATCCAACGCCAGTTTAATCGTAGAATCCAAATTCCTGACAGGCTTAACCTCTACCACAGGCGTTTTACCCTCGGTTTTCTCCGCAGCCTCTGTTTTCCCTTTTTCGGCATCCATTTTGGCTTTCAGGGTTTCCACTTTCGCCCCCTCGTCTGTTTTTACCTCTGTTTTACCGTTACCCGACGGCTTATCAAAATCCTTGTTCGGCACAATCGCACTGCCACTGCTACCACCAGTAGCCGCAGGAGTAGCACCATCGCCAGCCAAACCATTAGCTTTATTATCAACTGAACCATTATTTGCAATCGCACTGGAATTAATTACTGTAGTTTTCATAATTTTTAAAATTTAAATGTGAATGGAAAAAAATTTGAACAGCCGCCCAATCGGGCGGCAAAACCCCGCACGCGCAGCGTGCAGGATTAAAAATTGCGCCCTCAGTAGGTGGGCTTCTGCCTTTTATTGTATTCATGGTACTATGGGTTTAAAAAATATCAGTCGGCAGGAGCCTCCTGCCTTTTTGATAGTCACCCTCACTTGAACACAATCCATTTTTCAAGACAAGACTTTGCGGAAAAAAAAACCTCGTGAGCGAAGCGAGCAGGGAAGATTTTTTTCCAGCAAACCCGCAGGGCACCGGTCTTGGCGGAAAAGGGATTGTTCAGAAATTTGTGCTCAAAAAAGGTAGAAGCAAAATTTTGTGCAGTTAAAAGCAGCTTAACCGATACATTCTATCCTCATTCATCTCTGGTCCATCATTCACTAAAAACCAGACATTTTTAACCATAAAAAACACAGAATAAAAAAGCCCCCAACAAATGCCGGAGGCAAAAAATCAGAAAACAATAAATCTAACACCCTCCCAAACGCCTGCCCAATTCCATCGCAGCCATAATCGAACTCGATTTGGCAATCCCCATCCCTGCAAAACGGCACAGGCCAGGAAAATCCAGCTCAGATAACTCAGTCAAGCTCCCTTTCACGCTGCCCAATATACGCCAAGCCAGGTCAATTGCCGATTCGCTGGGTGTGCCCGATCCGATCAGCATCGCCAGCAGTTCTGTATCAGTCATAGCAGCCGGACCATTCTCCAGCATTTTCTCTCTTGGCCGAAGCGAGACCTCCATCCCTTTAATCCCGCGCTGCTGTTTCTGCTGATTCAAAAGACGCATATCCTGCACGGATTCATAACCTTGCCCGTAGTGAGCGGCCATCGTCATCAGCGAAGAAAAGCTTCCGATCAGCATTTCAAAGTCCTCCTGAAATACACGCAAGCGCTCCATACTGTAAGTACCATCCTGCTGGGCATCGCTCCTAGTAAAACAGATATAATTACTCTCATTTCTGGCAATCTTATAATCCAAAAAATAACGCCTCTTTCCGCGGGAGAAGCTCTCTGAGACCAAAATGTTGTGTTTTTTCATAATGTCTAAAATTTAATTCCAGACCAAAATTGCCCCACAAACAAAAAATTACAGCAGAAAATATCAACTTATCTGATAGCAAAAACGCTTAACAGATTCCGGGAAAAGTCAACCGTTTCCAAAAAACAATAACTGTTTCCAATAAAAATTATCCGATATTAGTAAAGCATAACCAAAGAAATAGCAGGCAGGAATCAACATGGCCTCCCCTCATTTCAACACCAGTATGATCAGTAAAAAAGTCCAGGAATACATCCAGCAAATGCTAAGCGACGAACTTAACGACCCAGATGGAAGTAAAGAAGCTGAAGTAATACAGATCCTTCGTCTTACAAATGAAAGGGAGGAAATCGCCCAGATATGTGATGCGATTGCCAAAGGAGGAAGTTGGTTTTCCCTTCCGGTACTTTTTGCAAGATTTAAGGATCACGCCCAAAGCGCATCCGGACTGTTGATCTCCAACACAATCCTGGCCTTACGCGACCGACAGCCCTGGCCAGAAGAATTCAAAGCGCTCTTTTTCGATCCACTTTTCTGGAAGATCCACTGGAAAACAGGCCATGGAAAATTCCTGAGTTTTGTGAGCATCATCTCAAGTATAGAAGGGAGTCCCATACAGGAGCACATCGGCGATGAGATCATTAAGGAAATTAATTACGACACCAGCCCCTATCAAAACTTCAGAGAGATGAAATTACTGGAAAAGAACTGGGATCCCAGTTCAGACTTTAATGAAGTGCTTTCCAACACCATCAGTACACGCGCAGTCGATGAGATGCTGGAAGAACTGAACCTACCCAAAGACCTGGAAAGCACAACAGCTAAAACTTTTATCTCCCTTAGGAACGATTACCTCATTACCAGACTTGGCCTGGCCCAGGACTTTTCCTTTCAGCTCACCCTTTTCGACCAGGCCATCAAACTCAATGAGTATCACCGGGAATAATCCGCTAACGAATTGAACGGGGACATCATCGCAAAATAACCAAAGCAAACAACACTATGAGCCAGCAAACAGTGCCAACAGAAAAACCGCAATGCCGTTACTGTGAAAAAGAACTGCACGGAAGGACAGGAAAAATGTTCTGCAACGTAGATTGCAAAAACAACTACAATAGCCGTATCCGTTCCGTAAAACGGGCAGAGGAGAACAAACTTTTTCCAGAGGTGATCAAAACCATCAAAAACAATTATAGAATATTATTAAGCTACGACCTCAGCAAACTAACAGAAAATGAATATATCACCATAAAGAAAGATGAACTGCGGTCAAAGGGATTCGATCACCGATACTGCACTGGCGCAGGTATAGATACTGACCAAAAGCTATGGAAATGCTGCTTCGCCTTCTGCTGGCATGAAAACGAGGATTCGCTAACCTTTACATATGCCCCACATTTAAATAGCAATAATCATTTTCACCAATACCCTGTGGAATAAAAAATCTCCAAACAAAGCCTTCAATCCATTATCAAAAATACTTACCCACACACGAAACAAGACCGAAAAAAAACGGTTCCTTAATTCATCATGCAACAAATCAACGCGATATTAACCTATGGATTTTTCCATAATTCTGAAATTATGCTAGAAAAGAATATTTCTAGGCTAATCGGTTTCGATAGAAATGCCACGCTAAAATTCTTTATAATGCTCAATCTAGCGATTGAAGAAACAAGGCTTTCTAGAAGTTCACATACTTTTATTAGTAAGTTCATCAGAATGCTTCCTATCGGATACCAAAAAAGAGCATCATCATTTATTTCATCCCATTACTTAAGTACTGCACCAGTGGTAACAGAAATATTGGTTGATCTTTTAAATCTTACAGCATCTCAAAATACACTTGAAGAACCAGGTAGTTCATTTGCGGCCAAGGCATTTGACACCATCCTAATTTACAATGAGCACCGGTATAGCGAACTTGGTGTTGGAAAAAGAAGCGATAGCATTGAGCTGATATGGGAAATGCTCATCATCCAAGGCCTGAATGCGGAAAACGCTTCCGCATATCACCGATCTGGCATTTCAAAGCAATTGGCCTTTATAAGTTTTATGAAGGAATTTCTAAAGGAAGATTATCCAACTTTTGAAGAAGGTCTCTTGCAACAAACTGGATTTAGTTCGATATATGACTACCCGTTTATCTTTACCAATCTTATTCTAACTTATCAAAAGGCAATTTTGGAAGACAGCCCACTAATAGTTGTTCCTCCAGATCATGCACTCTACAATATTTTCCACGATATTGATGTTGTTACCCAGTGGAAACCGGAAAATGATAAAATTAGCCTTGCATCACTCACTGCCATGCCTTTTATAAAACTAGCGGATGGCGTACTTTACCTCACTGGCATTTCGAATTTTGGCCTGATCACTGAAAAATGTTGGAATTATTATCTCTTTACAAAAAAGCTCCTCCCGCAATCTTTAAAAATCTCGAATTTTAGTGATCTACAAGCCCTATGGGGAAAGCAATACATAGAACGCTATTTGATGCTTGGGTTGTTGAAATCCATTCAAAAAAGTGGCATTAGAGTAATTGGATCAGACGACAATAACCTTCCAGACGCCACTATTATCGTAAATGAACGTGATGTATTCTTATTTGAAATAAAATCATCCTCATTGGTAAATAGGGTCACCATTGAGAAAAGCGTTGAACAGTTTAAGGATTTTATAGACCAAAACTTTGTTATTGGTAAAAAGGGTGCGCCGCAACTCAACAGGATAATCAAACTTCTTGCTCAAAAAAACGGAAGTGACTACAAAATCACTCAGAATCTAAAAAAAATCAGGATTTTTCCAATCTTGGTCTTTACCGAAAATCACCTTATTAAAAATGGGGTTAACGAATATGTAATACGGAACGCACCACTACTTGGCGATGAAATCACACACAAATTTCAAAAGATAGCACCTCTGACAATGATTCATTATGACTTTTTCATCGAAAACCTTAGTGAATTGAAAACTAACCGGAATCTTCTCAAAAAAACCATTGAAAGCTACCATAGTAACGTATCGAAATTAAAGAAGAAGTATCAGAGATTCAACTCAACGAAAAATTATTACGATAGTCTGATCAGTTTCGATGATTTTGCCGCAAATGGCAAACAGCTCCTCTATACAGCAAGCCACACTACCATATTAGAGGAAATGAACAATGTGTTTGATTTCCGCAAGAATGCAGCATATACCAAAAGTAAAATAGATGAACTTAGCTAGGGACAAACATGTTGGGTAGTAAATATACTAATTGTTTTTAAAAGACTAGGATAACAGGTTTTCGACAACTGAAAAGAAATCAAACTAATATATAGCTAACTTCTAGGTTTGTTCACAAAAGGCGATAGAGTTTTATTTTAAGCAAATCTTCAAAAAGTTTATGCTATCATTGTATCCTATGCGGTATTGATCGGCATTTTTGTTAATTTTACTGTTTTAATCCAACAATAAGGTTTTATATTCCAAATGTCGAAGCTCATCAATTTCCGTCAGCCAAAAGAACTGCCCTACAATCCCAGCAATGTAGATATCAGGCAACAGACTTTGACGGTAGGAAATATTGTATCCATGATTGTACATGAAGAAATCGAGCTTTGGACAGAATCAGACTTCCAGCGCGCTAAAGGGCTGTGGACTTCAAAAGAAAAAAGCAGGCTGATTGAATCCTTGCTCATGCGAATCCCTTTACCAGTTTTTTATTTGGATGGAAGCCGCCGCCCCTGGAAAATCATTGATGGTCTCCAACGTCTCAGCACCTTTGTAGATTTTATCATTTATGGAAACTTTGCGTTACAAAACCTGGAATATGCCAAGGAATTCGAAGGCTTTACTTTTAATGAACTTCCTTTTGCACACCGAAGGATCATCACTAATACAGAGTTACTAGCCTATATCATCAATCCTGGCACACCAGAAAGTGTAAAGTTTAATATATTTCAAAGGATCAATACCTCAGGGGTAAAACTGAACAGACAGGAACTCAGAAATGCCTATTTTTCGGAATTCCCCTCTTTATTTCTTAGAAGACTAGCGTCTCATCCGTTATTTATAGAAATGATTTCCAGCCAAATAAGTCTAAAAAGAATGAAGGATAAGGAGTTTTTGTTGCGCTTTTTTTCTTTTCTCAAATATAGGCCTCTTTACCAGCCTCCAATGGATGATTTCCTAGATATTTGCATGGAACAATTAGTTGCACAAACAGATTCAGAAATAAAGCAGATCGAAGACACCTACGACCTGGCACTGCAGACATGTAACCGTCTTTTTGGATCAGATGCCTTTAAAGTCTGGAAACCCAAACTCAACAGGTGGAAGCCTGCGCCGAATATTGCCCTTTTTGAAGCCTGGACTACAGCCCTGTCTAATCTTCCACGAGCCTTTCACCGAAGACTAATAAACAACCGTGAATTCCTCATTAACCGCTATAGAGAGGCTTTTGACGAAAAAAACTTTGTTAATTCTATTACCTCTGGAAAAACTTCGATCGAGGGTGTAGAAATTAGATTTTATATAATTAATAGTTTGATAGAAATATCTTTATGATCAACCAGTTACAATTATTCCAGTTTAAAAGTTTTAAAAAGGAGACTTTTAATTTTTCTAACCTGACCTTGCTCACAGGAGTAAATGGAATTGGAAAATCCAGCATCATACAATCCCTTTTAGTTCTTCGCAACAGTTTTGACCGGGGTGAGATCAAAACCCGGCTTACTATTCAGGCGGATCAACTTATCAACCTGGTTAGCCCGGACGACATGCTCTCTTCAAGCGCCGAATCCAGTGTAGTGGGAATTACTTTAGTTGATGATCAGCTTGGCGCCGCGCAATGGGAAGTTCTTTCTGAAGGCGAATCCAACTCACTACCGTTAACTAAAGAAATCAACAATGAAGAAGCAGAAAATTTTTCACTTTTCCAGCCCACCTTCCAGTACCTGAATGCTGAACGTATCGGACCAAGACAGTCTTACGATAAACTAAGCGTAAAACGAAATCACAGCCCACTTGGATATTTCGGAGAATATACAGCCAGCCGGCTTTCAGAAACCGTGAATAGCCTGGAGATATGTATCCTAAAAGGTTTGCATCTTGAGAAAACGAGTGAAAAAGTTTACGACCTTGTCTCGGGTTGGGTTTCCAAAATAATCTATCCTGGCACCAAGGTAAATCTGGATGATACCAATCCTTCTAGGATTACCCTACAATACTCTTTTGAAAATGACAAAGGCAAGAAATTCAGTCCTGTTAATATAGGATTTGGCTTTTCATTTGCACTACCTGTAATCCTAGCTGTTCTGACGGCAAAACCGGGAGAAATGATTATCGTGGAAAATCCCGAAGCCCACCTTCATCCAAGAGGACAGGCCGAAATGGGAAGGTTTTTGACTCTAGCAGCCAGTTCTGGCGTTCAGATCATTATTGAGACCCATAGTGACCATATCCTAAATGGAGTACGCCTATGTGTAAAAAAAGACAAAATTTTTCCGGCTTACACCAAAATTATATACATTGGAACCTACCAGGACAAGGATCGTCAGGTAACTTATGCCACTGAACCTGCTATTGACAAGGAGGGAAAGATTGATGAATGGCCGAAAGATTTTTTTGATACTTGGGAATATTCACTAATGGAGCTTTTGTAATGCTGGAAATATCTTTTAACGAACTCAGCCTACAAAGCATCTCCGCAAACCAGGCCCACTCCGACGATCTTTACAAACAGTTTTTTGCGGCATGCGATTCGATCGCAAACTTAAAGATCGCACCCTTGAGGGTATTATCACATATAGATTTTAAAAACTCTACATTACAAAACACTTATTTCACCATAGGACAGTTTCTTGATGGTTTTAAAGATGATCAGAAAAAACGATATCTAGGCTACATCTCCCAGCAAAAGAATATCTATAAAAATCCTTACTATTCTTACGACAAAAAAGAGGTCAGTGGATTCGCTTACGCACATGAGAACCAGGTGATGTCAATCAGTTTTAATAATAAAAATAACTGGGCCGAGCATCAATACGAAATCACAAGCGAGACACTTGATGAGGCAGGTGAAGAAATTATCCCAGGAACTCATCAAATTAACCACTGCTGGCATAAGGAATCAGTTGAGCATCACCAAAATTGGATAAGAAACTCATACACAGACAAATTTGATAAAATCGGCCCGCCGGAAGACCTAAAGAAATTTTGGAAAGAACTTGAAAAACGTTTTCCTATGTTGATTTTCCCGCCTCATGTCGAAGAAATGCTGAACTATTATGGTTCTGTGAACAACCCTAATTTTAAAAAAGTCGCGAGCTATTTGAAAAGATTAAATGTCCATCTTCTACAGGTTAACATGGGAAGAGCGGCCTTCGATAACATTCCAGGCGATGTATCTTTGGAAAGCGAAAAAACATTAAATAAACATCCAGGCACAAGAAACTTCAAAGTGCTAGACGGCTCAACAGAGCTATTTTCTTTACATGCAAAGCCAGGTGGCAATGTAAGAATTCATCTTTTCCCCATTCCGGATGAAAACAAATATGTCGTTGGATATATTGGTCCACATCTAGCTATCGCTAGTGAAAACTAGCAGAATCCACTTAAAATACATCCTAAAAATGCCTGGCCAAAACAGCCAGGCATCCAAACAAACAAACCATAAAACCAATCCTAAACTAAGCCTTCTTTTTCTTTTCGCTGACTTCCACCCTGATCTGCTGCGCGAGCTCCTTAACCTTCTGCATAGCAATACGAACCCTGGTACCAGCCGCATTGTTACCCTTAGCAAAAAACTTCAGTGCATCCTCTTCCGCACCCAATACAACTGCTTTTAATGAAACAAATGTTTTCATAACAATAATTTTATAGATCAAATAATTAATGAATTAAATTAGCCCGTAGTCATTCCACCATGTTTGCCCACACCCAGCTGACTACCCTTAATCGATACAATATTTACCCCGTACTGGCTTTCAAATTCCGCTTGTTTTAACAGTAGCCAGCCCACATCCCGTGAAATATTATCCATTTCGGCGACTACCAAAAGATCGATCCGACCACCTGCATTCTGTACCATTCCCTCCAGAATCTGCCAGGACATCCTCCTTTCACCTTCCTCGGACAATACGACCTTCAATACTATTCCATGTTCCTTGCAGTAATCATAGATCTTTTCAGCCTGTCGGTCCAGTTCACGGGGATCCCCAAAGCGCTCAAACCGGGCGTAACCAATAGCAACCAGTGTTTTACTCTTCTCTTCCATAGTAACTATCAATTTTCCTGACCAATCAACACAACTCCCAGTAAAAAAATCAGTAAAACCGCTTTAGTTTCCTATCCCCATTCCAGCTTCCTGCTGTTTATCCTTGTTTTTCGCTTTCTCCTGCCCGGCATCAAGCAGATTAGCCAGTGCTTCTTTGGTCATCAGCAGTTCACGTTTCTCCATCTTACCATCAGGGGTAAAAAAATTCATTTTACCATACCTGGGCACCGCTTCAACCAAAAGCTTCAATGACTTTCCATCTTTTTCAGCGCTTACTAATGGGGTTAAACCATTACGCAGGTCCATCTCCAGTTTTTCCCTTTTCTCAGGAACCGCAAGCTCTGCAATCTTATAATTATCCAATACCTTGGGCAAATCAAAACCATACTGGGGATCATGGTACTGTTGCAGATTGAAATTACCGTTTGCGCCAACCCCTTTATCCATATCAAATTTTACCCAGGCAGCGTAGGGTTCACCCGAAAGAAAATTTACCAGATCATTCCGGTAAACGGCATAGCCCTGGATCATCTGTGCGGACTGTTGAACAGTAAAGCCTTTTCCACGGTCAGGCCACAGGGTCTGCGATGCAGGCTTTCCATAAAAGGCTCCCCTAAATTCTTTGGTTACAAAATTCACCTTGCCTTCTTCCATTGTGGCAACAGTCTGTTTATGCGCCGCATCCTTACCGATTGCAAGTTCCGCGGAACCATCGCGTTTTTTAAAAGACTCAACCGCCTCAGTTACCAGATCGAACTGTTTAACCGAACCAGCCTTACCTTTTTCGCCAGGCGTAATAATCAGGTAATGCTGATCCTGCTCTAATGGCTTACCCAGATTATGGGCAACCGTAAATTTATTGAGGAAATAATACTCGGATTTTGATGACTGCTGCAAATAAAATTCCACATCTACCTGCCCTTTATTGGCCGGCATCACCTGATGAACTTTAAATTTCGCCACACCGGTTTTCATCAGTTCCTCCATTTTAGCGATGGTCTGCTCCGATGCACCAAGGGCCTTCATTTCGTCCTTTCGGTCTTCTAAGTTGTTTAAATTCATAGCTTTTGTTTTTAATGATGTTTTAGGATTATTTAATTTCTGATCTGAGGCAGACCTAACTTCTCCAGCTTCTTAAGCTGGTATATCATATCTGAAATGGGTATCGACTGGTGCCAGTTAAAGATCTGCTGATACTCCCGTTCAAAAGCAAAGGCAGCAGTGGAATCTACAAAACAGCTCAGATCAAACTTCGAGAAGACTGGATTGTCGCTATCATAGACCACCCATTTAAAGCCCAGGGCATTTTGTTCTTCGAGATATTCGCGGAGCTGCGTTGCCAGCCCTGCTTTAGTACCAAGTTCAACCATAAGAAACCTCTTTTATCTACTGATGCCCAATACCAGCTCCTTTGATTGATCGAGTTCTTTAACTTTACCTAATTCAAAAGAAGGCTGCAATTTCACTGGCAGAAACATTTCTTTAAGCTGTTCAAAACCAATTTCCTTTTTTGCTGAATCAAAGAATTCCAGCCTGTTTTCAAACGGTCCGGCACGGATATAAAATTTATCCCTATCTGGGACAGCAATTTCCATCCTGTTTCCCTGCTCCAGTCCCCGCAATACCCGATCAGCACTGATCGCATAACATTCAAGCGCAATGGCATGATCCAATAATTGTTTTTTCAGGTCATACCCCTGTCCAATTCCAGCAGAAAACAATAGCGGCGAAGCAGAAAAATCCTTGCCGGTGTCATTCACCCTTACCCAGGTTTTCTCCCATTTGCCGTCCAACCCTTGATAGTTTTTAAGTACCGATCCGCCACGCAATAGGTTTATCGCTTCAGTTAAATTGATGCCACTGGCAGGAGAAAAAAAGCAATCTCTTTTCGATCCATCTTCCATTAAAAGCTGGGCGTTAACCCCCGTAAGCCTATAATTCCCTAAATCTTCCTTTTCCAGCGAAACCTGTAACGATAGCTTTTCTCCAGTATTTAGCCCGCTAGCAACTTCCAAAATAACCGACTGCCGTTCATAGTCCAGCCGCTCTTCAAGCTTCACGCCTATACCACCTAACCCCAGCGAAGAGAGTTCAGACTTTAGTGAATACATATTTTCTTCACGGGCTCTGGCAAATCGCCGTAGATGTACTCCCCTATCATACACGACCCCTTTAAGCCTCACCAATGCCCTCAGAACACGATTTGGATAAAGCTGTCTTCTGAGCTTAGTTGTAACGAAGCGAAGTACCTGGATATAAAGCCGATCCATTTCCGTAGGCCTGAGGGATACCCTAAAAAGCCCCTCGGAAAGAAACTGATATTTCAATTGCCGCATCTTCTGCTCATCGAGTCCTGCGCCCATTAGCCCAGTAAGGGATTTCTGCCGATCTTCCCAGGCCAGATATAGTTGTTCCGCTCTGCTTATTCCCGGATCCACGGCTAACGCAGCTTTAGTTTATTGTCCCTGAGCAGAACAGCCTGCCCTCCTTTTAACTTCACTTTAATTTTGCGCAGCTTTTTAGTCAGCATCGACTTTGCCGCGTCTATCCCAGCCCCTGCAACCTGCGTCACCAGCGACTGATCAAACGTATTCAGAGCCACTTGCCCTACCGCATTGCCAGCCCCGTCATTTACCGTTTCGTTCAATACCGCTTCCGGTGCATCAAGCCCTAACATCCCATCATAACTATACAAAGACAAGTCAGAAGGAATAATCGCATTACCCAAACGGATCTGTTTGATATCGAGGAGCAATCTTTGATTGGTAATCTTACAGGCACCAAAAAGCTCATGTCCTTTTGGAATCAATACCCCGTTCACACGCAAAGTATCCAGCAATAAAAGCTTGATCGTTGCACCCTGAACCACTTTCTTATCCGAAGCAATTACTGCAGGGATCGCTTTAAACAAACTATCAGTATTCACTTTTTTAACTACAGCCATTTTTTGTTTTACCCGCTCTGGATGCTGGATATCGATAATATTCTCCATCATCGCATTCAGCTGTTTCATCTCAGGATCCTCGCCAGCGTTTTTGTTTTCGACCATCATCTTCATCAGCGCCTCGAGCCTATCCACATCGTTTTTCATGTTTCCTGAACCAGCTGTAGCAGAAGCTCCGTAACCTGAACGTATTCCTGCAACTCCGCTCACCCCACCAGCATTTTCAGCCGGGCGGTCAATTTCGCGTTTCAAGGCTTCAAGTTTCAGCGAAATCTCTCCGGTCTGCTCATCCTGACTATTTTTAAAACCTAAGTTTTCGCTCATACGCGATAATGAAGCAGATCCCCGAGTAGCTGAATCCCGATCCGCCTGCTCATAAAAAGCCATTTTATCTGCTGGTTGCTGCTTTTTAATTGCCGCATCCGGTAACGAAAAATCCACCTTTCCGCGAAGATCAGCAGTGTCCTTGGATGCCCCCTTGCCACCGCCCAGCATAAAAAAACCGGTGGTCAGTACAGCTGCAGCAAGCAATGGTAAAAACACCAGCAGCACTTTCTTTTTGTCTATTTTTTTCCTATTTTCCATCGTGATTGTTTTTATTGGTTATAATTTTATTAAAGAAAAATCAGCACTGCTGAGAGGATCAGATACAAGCAATAAATTACTCCCGCCATCAAAAAGCCCACAAACAATAGCCGCATTTTAAACTTTGAAATACCCTTGGCTTTCATATTCAAAAAAGTCGCTACTGATTGCTGACCTTCAAGTATTTTCCCAGCCAGGCGGAATGATATATCGTCTTTATTTATTCGCCCGCCATTTCGCCCAGCTTCAGGCAAAGTCCCATCCTCTATAGCGCTACCATTTTTAGCCCTTTTGCCCCTTAAGAAATAGCTCCAGATACTCATGGCGCTTCTGGTTTTAACTGTTCAGCCCTGTTTTCCAGCAACTCAAATCTTCGGATCAGAAATCCGTGAGGATTGTTATCCGTCTGGTTCTTCAGATCATCTATCACACCCTGACTTACCAGCTTTCTAAAAACCGTTGAAGAAGACCTCACCAACTTTTGCGTTGCGAAACACCTGAAAGGATAAGGAAAGCGGTCTACATCCAATTGTATACTATCTATGATAATTTCCTGCGAGATATTGGCCGCAATCAGGTTATTGTAATAACCGTTTTCCTGAAAGTTATCGTATTGCTTTTTGGCGGACTCATCGGCCAGGTACAGCGCCCTGGTTACGCTCGCCTTGATCGCTTTATCATCAGGAACCAGGGCAAAGAAATACTGGTGAAAGGTGCGGATATGGTCACGCAATTCTACGGGCAAGTTGCTCTTGCGGTCAGATGCCAGAGCAGTTAACAGCTTACCATTATATAATATGTATATACGCTGGTCCTTCAGGTTATAAAAACGGTAATACTGGTAAATGGCAAAACAGCTGATTACCATACAGCATACGATCAGAAATAAACTGAACAAGCGGATATGTTTGAAAGCAGTATCGATATTTTTAAACTGGCTGAACATAAAAATGAAATCATTGGTAAACACTGAATAAATAAATTATAGCAAGGGCTAGCCCTGCGGCTACTTTCCTTCAATTCGCTGCTGCTGGTGTGGATTGTCCGGAAAATAATCCCCTTGTGCGCCGGAAGAAAAACTCTGTTTTACATTGCGGTAACCATCGCCCAGGGCATCTATTACCATGCCCCCGCCTGTCTTCCCGGCCTGCTTTGCCGTACGCGTCGAAGAAGACACTATGGAATTCACTTTTTGCAGGATCGTATTGCCTCCCCCAGCGTGCACCACGTAATTAGCCACATTCGGCACGCAGAAATAACCCACGATGCCGATGATCAGAAAAATCAGGTAAGCGGTATCCAGACTTGAAAAGAAAGTATCCCCCTGCTGCTCGATCTGCGATAAATCCAGTTTTAACATATTTTCCTGCACCTTACCCAGTATACTCGAAAAGATATTACAGATCGGTAACCACAGAAATATGTTCACATAACGGGCAATCCATACCGTCAAAGTATTCTGAAACCCGTCAAAGACCGCAAATCCGAATACCAATGGTCCCAGAATGGCCAGCACGATCAGAAAAAACGTACGCACGGTATTGATGCAAAGCGCTGCCGCGGCATAAAGAATCTCTAAAACCTCACTCAGCCACTGCTTGATGGAATTTCTGAAATTATACGAAGCTTTGGAAATATTGAATTCCAGCCCACGCCCCAATCCATCCAAGAACGTCTCATCTTCGCCGTTTGGATCCTTCGGATAGGCGTATTTATGCCATTTATCCATATCCCCACTACCATCTTCCCCAACATACATTTGCCAGTAACGGCTCTTCTTAATTGCAGCTTCCTTCATTTTAAGCAATCTCTCTATGGCCTTATTACTATTAGAAACCATTGCATTTGTCGCCGATACTGTGGGCTGCAATACCCCATTGATCATACCGATCACCGCCGGAAAAAGCATTACCGCCATTCCAAGAGCAAACGGCCTGAGTAGTGGGTAAAAATCGATGGACTCGGCGGAAGCCAATTGCCGCCATACTCTCGAAGCAATGTACCACAGCGCCCCAAAACCTGCCAGTCCCCTGCCGACATTGATCATGCCCGAACACAGCGGCAACATTTCATCGTATACCCGGTCCAGCACCGGCTGCAGACCTGAAATGCTCTGGGCTGCAGTTTGGGCATAGCTGAAGACCGGCAGCATTAAAAAAGCGATGAAAACACATAAGAATGAGTTAAACCTGATATTCATTTTATCCTAAATTTTATTGATTTCTTTTGAGCCTGGCCTTCAGCCAGGCCACTTGCAAAGCGCATAAAACCCACTACCCAACCTTGCGGTAATTAATTCCTGCCCCGAAGTACATCCGACAAACCCTTTACATCTGCTCGTTCCTTGCTTCTTTGCAGATCCAGCATTGCCGCCTGATCATTAAATGCCCGCAAGAACATCAGCTTTTCTTCGGTATCCGCAAAAATCCGGTCAATGGCCGCTAACCGCTCCTGATCACTCATTCGCAAGTTTGAGGAGGTGATCACCGTGAGCAGTTCATCCAGGTTATCCATACTCAGCTCAAAAAGCTGTTTGTACACCACAGAGAGATATGCAATATCGTTTTTAGAAAAATTGTCCGATGCCTGAAAACGCTTAAATGCGCGCTTGTATTCAGAAACAATCCTGCCTTGGTCTGTGATGATATCCGCTACCTTATGGTACTTTTTAATCTCCGGGCTCACCAGCATCATTCCGTCCAGAAAGACCTCATGCAGCGAAAAATTCCCTTCTGCGATATCCTTCACCGCCTTATAACCACTGGAAATCAGCAGGTAGCCTTTTTTCATATCGGCTAAAATGTTCTTCAGCTGGCTGAGCTTTTCGACATTCAAAAGCAACTGCTGCGCTTCAGTAGACTGACTGTAACTGCGAAAAGAAAACAATATCATCAGCGCGCAGATTGCCGACATTTTCAGGATTCTTATTGATGCGCCCAGCACTTCGCGGGCCAAAAACAACTTCGCAAACCTATTCAAAACCATAAGCCCCCCTCGATTCTAAAATGTCCAGATGATCTCTTTCCCTGTTCATGATCAATTGTTCCACTTTACCCATAAAATCAGCAGTAAAAGCAGCCTTATCCTGCATAGCTTCATATAACAGATCAATGCGCCTGATCCGTTCAGATTCGCCCATCTCCAGCCTGCCCGAAGTCACCACCAAAAGCAGCGATTCCAGATCACGCGTGCATTCCGCCAGCACCCCTGCTTTCACTTCCAGGATATACAGCTGATCACCAGGCGAAAGCATGGCATCGCCTTTAAACTCCCCAAACCATCTTGCGATACTGATCTGGTAAGCCAGGATCTCCGCCACTTTTACATTTTTTCGGACCGACGGGCTTACCGTTTTCAAAGAAGAAATAAAGGCCCCATGCAGACTGAATTCTCCTTTAGTGATATCACGGACCGTCTGCAATCCCCCATCGACCAACTGATAACCTTTCTTTGCATAGCCCAGGTACAGTTGCAAAGCAGCGATCTGTTCAAGCAGGTATTTTTTCTGCGTTTTCTTCTGGTTAAAAAACTCACCAAAGGTCTGCCCATGAGCTACGCCACCAAAGCAGAAAACAGCCACCATCAACGCCGCAACCAAAGGCCTCACTTTAATAGCCGAACGCTTTACTAAACTGGCAGCCAATACCGAAACCTTTCCGGCCTTAGCGCAACACTTAATTTTCGATTCCATAGATTTCTTTTAGTTTAGCGCTTTCCTCCATCGAAGAAGCGCGTTGAATACTTAATACTGCATTACCCCGGTTAAAACTTTTCAGATCGGTATAATTGATATCCATCTTTTCCGAAGCCTTTGAAATAATCTCGAGCCTTTCGGCATCACTCATCTGCGTTTTAAAGGAATTCACCACCAGCAGCAGCTGATCAATATTTTTGATACTTTCATCCAATATCCCCGAATAAACCTTTTGCATATAATCCAGCTCTGAGCTTTCGAAATGTTTGTCCTGCTTAAATAAGTTCCAGGCCCATTTGTATTCATCCACAATGGCCACCTGTTTCGCCGTCAGGTCTTTCACCTTTTTATAATAAGCAATGGCTGATTTGATTTTCCAGAGTTCCTCATAGTATTCCCTATAAAGCTCTTTTTGCCGCTGCGTCCAGTCCGCAATTTCGGTCAGTTTTAATTTAGAAAGCTGGTTTTCTAATACCTTCTGCGCATTCTGCAGCCAGATCGTTTCATTTTGCAAACGCTGGATTTTCAGGTCCACCGCTTTGATCACCTTTTTCACACCCGCCTTGATCACTTCCAGCACTGCGATCTGCGCATCCGCTCCTTTTGGAAGCCCCACGATCAGCGTCACCGTGCTAAGTGGCAGAATTACCATATATTGTTTCATCGTCCTCTGAATTTTAGTCCATAGTTTTCCCATCCAGCCGACAGGGCTGGTAAGCAATAAATTTCTCATACCTAATTATTGATTGTTTTTCCTTTTATATAGCAGGCAAATGGCTTTGCTTTCCAGCTATTCAGCGCCCAGTTTCCGGTACTCTCTTGCCCCCAGCAGTAGCACACCGGAATCGGGGTAAAAGCTGATGATCTTTGAATTCCTGGGCACTTGGATCGACTCACTTTCCTTATCCCAGATGCCCAACCAGCGCTCAACCTCATATTCCAAACGTCCCGGCTTCCCATTGTCAAACCGCCTGAAACCCGTCTTTCGGATAATGGGGTAACTGCCCTTTACCTTGTTAAAATCCCCGATAATCAGCGTATCCCAAGATTCACTGTATTCTCCTTTGGCATAATCCACATAAGTACCCGGAATAAAAGATTGCAGGTCCGAAGCATCTTTACATGCGACTAAACCCAGAACGCCTAGTAATAAAAAAAAGCTTTTTGTTTTCATGATTGGTTCATATTTGGTTAGCATTGTTTACGATATGATCGGTTTGTGAAGCGCATCTTTTAGTTCCTTTGCTTTGCTCTCATCTCTGCCGCCAGTACAGAAATCCCCTTCTGGATACTGCCATAACGAG
>Ga0265798_10001107_pt1 | contig 42751 bp, 47 predicted proteins | sample P3T30metagenome_FD_192430 | JGI IMG/M metagenome (GOLD analysis project Ga0265798, IMG submission 192430) | Plant litter microbial communities from East Loma Ridge, Irvine, California - P3 T30 | ecosystem: Environmental > Terrestrial > Plant litter > Unclassified | place: USA: California... | reverse complement strand
TGGTGCTGTCGCCAAAAGTATTCGGCGATGCCCGCGGGTTCTTTTTCGAAAGCTTTAATGCAAACGATTTTCGTGCGGCGACGGCCTTGGAAGTTGAATTCGTTCAGGACAATCACAGCAAGTCGGCAAAAGGTGTACTGCGTGGCCTGCATTACCAGATCCAGCATCCCCAAGGGAAGCTGGTGCGTGTCGTGCAAGGAAGTGTTTTCGATGTGGCTGTCGATCTTCGCAAATCCTCTCCCACGTTCGGGCGCTGGGTTGGCGAAGTCCTCAGTGCCGAAAACAATAAGCAACTGTGGGTGCCGCCAGGCTTCGCGCATGGCTTCGTGGTGTTGAGCGAATCTGCAGAATTCCTCTACAAGACGACCGATTACTGGTATCCCGAGCACGAGCGCAGCCTGTTGTGGAATGACCCGACCGTGGGCATTGCATGGCCTATCGACTTTGAGCCGCAGCTGGCTGCCAAGGATGCAGCGGGTAAGCTGTTCGACGAAGCTGAAACGTTTGCTTGAGTATCCGCGACAAGGAACTGTCGAAAGAAAAATGGCTGCCCGTGGGCAGCCATTTTTTTGACCAACCTCGCCGGGGCGCCGAAGCGACCCGCCACGCGATTAGTGGTGAGTGGTGGTCGAGTGGTTGGTGGTCGAATCGTTGTCCGAAGCAGCGACAGCGACGGCAGCCACAGCGGCGCCGATAGCGACCAGGGTGCCGGTCGACAGGCCAGCGATAGCGCCGGTGCCGAAGAAGCCGCCCGAGGTGGTAGCACCAGCAGCGGTGCCGGCGGTACCAGCGGTCTGGCCGGCAGCAGCAGCGTTACCTGCGTTCGAGGTAGCGGCTTCTTGTGCCAGCACTTGTGCCGACATCAGGCTCAGGATGGCGCCAATGGCGATGATCTTTTTCATGATAGTCCTTAGTTTCAAATAGGGGCGGTGCAGCAATACTTTGTTGCTAAGCGATTATAGCAACTATGTGTTGCCTTGCTTCACTAAAAGCCTGCTTGTTCGGTAATTATGTGCAAAAAAGTGTGCTTAATTTTCCACTTATTTACAGTGCATGCGCCCCAAAAAAAAGCGGCTCCCGCGATGGGAGCCGCTTTCATTCACCAGAACTGAAGGCAGGACGCTACAGCGTCCGCCATCCGATCAGTGGTGGGTGGTGGTCGAGTGGCTGGTGGTGGTGTCGTTGTCCGACGCTGCAACGGCAACGAAGGCGATCGCAGCGCCGATGGCGACTGCGGTGCCGGTCGACACGCCGGCGATGGTGCCGCCGGTCAGGAAGCCACCGGAAGTGCCGGTCGATGCAGCGGTGGTCGATGCGGCGCCGGTTTGGGCAGCAGCAGTGTTACCTGCATTAGCCGAACCTGCGGTGTCTTGTGCCAGAGCTTGTGCCGACAGCAGACCCAGGATTGCGCCGGTAACGATAATCTTCTTCATGTTGATCCTTTAATCAGAAAAATTGCAGCAATGACGGTCGTAATGACCTTTTGCCAACGGAGAGTGTGAATACACTATCACTTATCCGTAACACATCAGTGTACAGCAATTGTTGTTGAACATGCTCACACTTTTTAACGGTCCCGTCTCTCCGCGAACGAAAAGACCTGTCTTTCCCCGCCTGTTCACTCTATAGCCTTGCGGCAACATCTGGAATAATCCCATCCTGAACCAAGGAGCGGGAACGGGACATGGCGGAAGCAAGCAACGCAGAAAAGACAGAACCAGCGTCAGCCAAACGGCTGAGCGACGCACGCAAGAACGGCGACATTCCCCGTTCGCGCGAAGTCGCTACCTTCACGGTCCTGATGACTGCCGGCGCCGGCCTGTGGATGCTGGGCGGCGGCGTCGTCGACAAGCTCTCCACCACGCTGCAGCGCGGCCTCTCGCTCGACCGCGAACAAATCTATAACCCGAACGTCCTCATCGAACGCGTCACCGCCGACATCGGCAGCGTGATGCTGGCCTGCCTGCCGCTGGCGCTGGCCATCATGCTGGTGGCTGTGGTCTCGCCGCTGCTGATCGGCGGCTGGAATTTCAGCGCCAAATCCTTCCTGCCGAATTTCGGCAAGCTCAATCCCATGAACGGCCTCGGCAACATGGTCTCGACCAACGCGCTGGTCGAGCTGCTGAAAGCCGTCGCCAAGACCCTGCTGGTCGGCGCCGTTGCCTGGTATGTGGTGATGAGTGAGAAGGATGCCGTGATCGGCCTGGCGGTCGAGCCGCTGGGCACCGCCACCGCCCACCTGGGCGGCCTGATCGCGCGGGCCTTCATGATCATGGTCGCCTCGCTGGGCGCGATCGCCTTGCTGGACGGTCCGTACCAGAAATGGCACTACGCCAACAAGCTGAAGATGACGCGCCAGGAAGTGATCCAGGAATCCAAGGAATCGGACGGCAACCCGCAGATCAAGGGCAAGATCCGCCAGATGCAGCGCGAGATGGCCAAGAAACGCATGATGAGCAACGTCCCGACCGCTGACGTGGTCGTGACCAACCCGACCCACTTCGCCGTGGCGCTGAAGTACGCCGACGGCCAGAAGGGTGCGCCGAAAGTCGTGGCCAAGGGTACCGACGAAGTCGCGGCGAAGATCCGCGAGATCGCGAAGGAAAACAAGGTCGTGCTGCTGGAAGCGCCGGCCCTGGCCCGTGCACTGTACAAGCACACCGACATCGACGACGAGATCCCGGAAGCCCTGTTCTCGGCGGTGGCCGAAGTGCTGGCCTACGTCTACCAGCTGCGCGCCTACACCAAGGGCAGCAGCGACCACTATCCGGACCGTCCGAACAAGCTGCCGGTGCCGCCGGAAATGGACCCGTTCAATCCGGCTTCGCAGCAAAAACATTAAGTAGGGTGGGCACCCCGTGCCCACGTTGCGCAACAAATAAAGTAAGCAACCGAGGAATCACGCAATGAACGGTTTCAAACTGCCGGCCTGGGCCCAGGCGATCGCAGGACGCGGCAACGCGCTGGCGGCGCCTATCCTCATCATCCTGCTGCTGTCGATGATGATCCTGCCGCTGCCGGCATTTGCGCTCGACCTGTTCTTCAGCTTTAACATCGCGATGTCCGTCATCGTGCTGCTGACCGCGCTGTACACGGTCAAGCCGCTCGACTTCATGGCCTTCCCGGCGGTGCTGCTGGTGACGACCCTGCTGCGCCTGGCGCTGAACGTGGCCTCGACCCGCGTGGTGCTGACCGAGGGCCACACCGGCGGCGCCGCTGCCGGCAAGGTGATCGAAGCCTTCGGCCACTTCCTCATCGGCGGCAACTACACGGTCGGCCTGGTGGTGTTCATCATCCTCACCATCATCAACTTCATGGTCGTCACCAAGGGTGCCGGCCGTATCGCCGAAGTGGGTGCGCGCTTTGCCCTGGATGCGATGCCCGGTAAACAGATGGCGATCGACGCCGACCTGAACGCCGGCCTGATCGGGGAAGCCGAAGCCAAGCAGCGCCGCTCGGACGTGGCGATGGAAGCGGAATTCTATGGCGCGATGGACGGTGCCTCGAAGTACGTGCACGGCGACGCGATCGCCGGCATCCTGGTCACGCTGATCAACGTGATCGGCGGCCTGATCGTCGGCATGATCCAGCACGACATGGCCTTCGGCGACGCGGTCAAGAACTACACGCTGCTGGCCATCGGTGACGGCCTGGTCGCGCAGATCCCCTCGCTGATCATCTCGATCGCGGCCGGTATGGTGGTCTCGCGCGTGGCCAGCGACCAGGACGTCGGCGACCAGGTCGTCGGCCAGCTGTTCGGCCGTCCGATCGTCATGTACATCACCGGCGCCATCATCGGCGGCATGGGCATGATCCCGGGCATGCCGAACCTGGTGTTCCTGCTGCTGGGCAGCGCCCTGTTCGGTGCCGGCTACCTGGTGGAGAAGCGCCAGAAGAATGCGCCGGCACGGGCCCAGGGCGCGGCGGCGGGGGCAGCCGGCCAGGCCGGCGGGGCAGGGGGCGCCGCGGGTAGTGGCGCCGCGGCGGCCACCACGCCTGCCGAGCAGGAAGAGGCGACCTGGCAGGACGTCATGCCGGTCGACACCCTGGGCCTGGAAGTGGGCTACCGCCTGATTCCGCTGGTCGACAAGGGCCAGGCCGGCGAGCTGCTCAAGCGCATCAAGGGCATCCGCAAGAAGTTCGCGCAGGAAGTCGGCTTCCTGGCGCCGCCGGTGCATATCCGTGACAACCTGGAGCTGAAGCCCACGGCTTACCGCATCACCCTGAAAGGCGTGGAAGTGGGCAGCGGCGAGGCCATGAACGGACAGTTCCTGGCGATCAATCCGGGCATGGCCAGCGGCACGCTGCCGGGCCTGGTAACTACCGATCCGGCCTTCGGCCTGCCGGCGATCTGGATCGACGCCGGCCTGAAGGACGAGGCGCAGAGCATGGGCTATACCGTGGTCGACGCCGGCACCGTGATCGCCACCCACCTGAACCACCTGATCACGACCCACGCCTCGGAACTGCTGGGCCGAATGGAAGTGCAGGCACTTCTTGACCATTTGGCAAAAGATGCGCCGAAGCTGGTCGAGGACCTGGTGCCGAAGGTGGTGTCGCTGTCGACGCTGCAGAAAGTACTGCAGAACCTGCTGCAGGAAGGCGTGCACATCCGCGATATGCGCACCATCATCGAGACCCTGTCCGAGCACACCGGTTCGACCCAGGATCCGAACGACCTGACGGCGCTGGTGCGTATCGCGCTGGGCCGCGCGATCGTGCAGCAGCTGTTCCCGGGCACGAATGAACTATCAGTGATGACCCTGGACAACCGCCTCGAGCGCCTGCTGGTGCAAGCCCTGAACGCCGGCGGCGACGGCACCGGCATCGAGCCGGGCCTGGCCGACACCATCGTCCAGCAGGCTGCCAATGCGGCCCAGCAGCAGGAAGCGATGGGCCTGACGCCGGTGCTGCTGGTGCCCGGTCCGCTGCGCACCTTGCTGTCGCGTTTCCTGCGCCGCGCGCTGCCGCAGCTGAAAGTGCTGTCGCATTCGGAGATTCCGGAAACGAAGACGATCCGGGTGACGAGCCTGGTGGGTACGGCCTGATAATCGGCTTCCAAAATCCTTCCACGGGGAAATAGGTGCTTTTCCCCGTCCTTTTCCTCCGATGGTTTCCATGAGGCATCGTCAATAATCCTGTTACGGACGATTAACCTGCAACACCTGCCTGCAAGAGCGGAGACCAACGATGAACGTGAAGAAATTTACAGCCCCGACTTCCCGTGAGGCCCTGCGCAAGGTGCGCGATGCCCTGGGACCGGACGCGGTCATCCTGTCGAACCGCCCGGTGGATGGCGTGGTCGAGATCCTGGCGCTGGACAACGACGATGTCGCCTCGCTGTCCTCGCCGTCGCCGGAATCGGAGATGGCGGCGCCGCGTCCCCAACTGCACCACATGGACGATCTGCCGGCAACCCAGGCCGCGCCCGCCGCACGCACCCTCCACGAAGCAGGCACACCGCGTCCCTACGACGCCCCGGCAGCCCGCAGCTTCAGCAACATCCAGGCCGAGCCCGCACCACGTACGGCAGCCCGCCCGGCCATGCCATCTTTCCAGGATTTCGAAGAACCGGCACCGGCCCCGCACACCTACGCCAACCGCCGCGCGCCGCAGCCGGAAACGCCGGCCTTCGACATGGCCGCGATGACCGCGATGATGTCGGCCGCCATCGCCCAGGCCAAGGAATCGGCGGCTGCCGAGATGCAGGGCATGATGAGCGAGCTGCGCGCCATGCGCGGCATGATGGAAACCCAGCTGTCCGAGCTGTCCTGGGGCTCGACCCAGCAGCGCGAGCCGCAGAAGGCCGCCGTGCTGCGCGAGATGCTGGCGGCCGGCTTTTCGGCCAGCCTGTCGCGCTACCTGATCGACAAGCTCCCGGCCGGCAAGGATGCCGCCGAATCGCTCCGCTGGATCAAGACCGTCCTGGCCCGCAACATCACCACCATGTCGGACGAGGATGCGATCCTCGACCGCGGCGGCGTGTTTGCCCTGGTCGGCCCGACCGGCGTCGGCAAGACCACCACCACCGCCAAGCTGGCCGCGCGCTGCGTGATGCGCCACGGTCCGGAAAAGCTGGCCCTGATCACCACCGACGCCTACCGTATCGGCGGCCACGAGCAGCTGCGCATCTACGGCAAGATCCTGGGCGTAATGGTGCACTCGGTGAAGGACGAAGCCGACCTGCGCATCGCGCTGAAAGAACTGCGCAACAAGCACACCGTGCTGATCGATACCATCGGCATGTCGCAGCGCGACCAGATGGTGACGGAACAGGTGGCCATGCTGACCGAAAGCGGCGCCAACGTGCAGCGCCTGCTGTGCCTGAACGCGACCTCGACCAACGAGACCCTGAACGAAGTGGTGCGCGCCTACCAGGGCACCGGCCTGGCCGGCTGCATCATGACCAAGCTGGACGAAGCGGCGTCGATCGGCAACGTGCTGGACGTGCTGGTGCGCCAGAAACTGAACCTGTACTACATCTCGAACGGCCAGCGCGTGCCGGAAGACCTGCACCTGGCCGACCGCGCCATGCTGATCGACCGCGCCTTCCGCAACAAGCGCGACGCCGCCGCCCAGTTCAACGACGCCGACCTGCCGCTGATGATGTCGGGCCTCGGCAACCTGAACAACGATCGTTCGCTGCGCGAGGTGTACGTTGGCTAGTTTTGACTTCGACCAGGCCGAAGGCCTGCGCCGGATGCTGGCGGGCCCCAAGCCGCGCATCGTGACTTTCCTTTCCGCGACCCCGCAGGACGACAAGGGCGCCATGCTGGTGAACCTCGGCGCCTCGCTGGCGCAGAGCGGCAACGACGTGCTGATCGTCGACGCCTGCGAGCGCGACTACGGCGTCGCCCAGCGCCTGGGCGTGGACCGCAGCCCGGGGCTGCTGCAGGTGGCGCGCCAGGAGTGCGCGCTGAACCAGGTGATCCATCCGGCGCCGCAGGGTTTTTCGGTGGTCAGGATGAGCCCCGGCCGCACCGCCGACGAGACGCGCCGCCTCGCCAAGACCTTCGACGTCCTGGTCAAGCAGTCGGCCGGCAGCATCGTGATCGTCGACGGCGAATTTTCCGACGACGGTTCCTTCCCGGTGCCGATCATGGAATCGTCCGAGATCGTGGTGCAGGTCTCGACCGGCGCCACCTCGATCACCAACGCCTACGCGCTGGTGAAGCGCCTGTCGCAACACCTCGGCCGCAGGCCTTTCGGTATCCTTGTCACAGGCGCTACCGAAGCCGAGGCAAAGGTGGTATACGATAATATGTCATCTGCGGCAACACGTTACCTGGCAGTAACGCTGAGCTCCATGGGCTCGGTGCCTGCCGACGAGTACCTGCACCGCGCCGCGCGCCTTGGCCGCGCCGTGGTCGACGCGTTCCCGCTGGCGGGCGCTTCGGTGGCATTCCGCCGCCTGGCCGGCCGTTTTGCGACGGGCATGAGAGCTATCTAATAAAAATGTACACGGTCAAAGGGAAAGCGGACAAGAATCATTTGCTGACGGAGCATACGCCGTTGGTGAAGCGTCTCGCCCACCAGATGAAGGCGAAGCTGCCGCCATCCGTCGAAGTCGATGACCTGGTTCAAGCTGGCATGATCGGCCTGCTCGATGCGATCCAGCGCTACGAAGAAAACCACGGCGCCCAGTTCGAGACCTATGCGGTGCTGCGCATCCGCGGCGCCATGCTCGACGAATTGCGCAGCAGCGACTGGATGCCGCGCTCGACCCGCCAGAACATGCGCAAGGTGGAGCAGGCGATGGCCACGCTGCAGCAGCAGCTCGGCCGTCCGCCCAGCGAATCCGAGATCGCCAAGTCGCTCAAGCTGTCGCTGGCCGACTACCAGGAAATGCTGGGCGATTCCGGCGGCCACCAGCTGGTCTATTACGAAGACTTCCACGACGAGGACGGCAACGACAGCTGGCTCGACCGCTATGCCGTGGACGACGACGATCCGCTGCGCGCACTACTGGAAACCGACTTCCGCCAGGCCGTCATCGACGCCATCGACAACCTGCCGCCGCGCGAAAAGATCCTGATGGGCCTGTATTACGAGGAAGAGCTGAACCTGAAGGAGATCGGGGCGGTGATGGGCGTGTCGGAGTCGCGCGTGTCGCAGCTGCACAGCCAGGCCGTGGGCCGCCTGCGTACCTATCTGCGGGAGCTGGCGTGGACATAGCCAGCCTGCTCGGGCTGTTGCTGGCCGTCGCCGGCATCCTGGTCGGCCACACCCTCGACGGCGGCAAGTTTTCCTCGCTGGTGCAGCCGGCCGCGTTCGCGATCGTGGTGGTCGGCACCTTCGGCGCCGTGCTGCTGCAGACGAAAAAATCCGCTTTCATCCGCGGCATGCGCATGCTGCGCTGGGTATTCGCGCCGCCGCCCGACCGCCGCCAGCAACTGGCGCGCGAAATCCACCTGTGGAGCCTGTCGGCGCGCCGCGACGGCCTGCTCTCGCTGGAACAGTACATGGCCAAGGCCGACCCCTTCATCCAGAAGGGCCTGCGCCTGGTGGTGGACGGCATCCATCCCGACAAGCTGCGCAGCCTGCTGGAAACCGACATCAACAGCTACGAGATGCGCGAGCGCCAGGCGGCCCGCATCTGGGAATCGGCGGCCGGCTATGCGCCGACGGTCGGCATCCTCGGCGCCGTGCTGGGTTTGATTCACGTGATGGAAAACCTCAGCGACCCTTCGCGACTGGGCGCCGGCATTGCGGTCGCCTTCGTCTCCACGGTGTACGGCGTGGGCCTGGCCAACCTGCTGTTCTACCCGGTCGGGAACAAGCTGAAGGGCATCGTCGCCGAGCGCGTGCTGCAGTACGAAATCCTCACCGACGTGTTCCACGACATCGCCACCGGCGACTACACGCGCGTGCTCGAGGAGCGCATCGCCTGCCTGACGGCGCAGCACTGAGGCCGGCCCCGACATGGCGCGCCGCAAACCCTTCGTCGAAGACAGTGAAAACCACGAGCGCTGGCTGATCTCCTACGCCGATTTCATCACGCTGCTGTTCGCCTTCTTCGTCGTGATGTACGCGGTGTCGGTGGTCAACGTCGGAAAGTACAAGGTGCTGTCGGACGCCCTCGGCGATGCGTTCGGCGGGCGCGGCGCGGCCACCACGACGAACACGGCCATCGAGGTCGAGGCGCTGCCGCTGTCGAACATCATCGCGCGCAAGCGGGCGGAGGCGGCCAGGCGCGACCGCGAACGCCTGGACCTGCTGGCCCGCCGGCTGAACAGCGTGCTGGCGCCGCTGGTCAACAGCGGGAAGGTGCGCGTCACCCAGACCGCGCGCGGCGTCACCGTCGAGATCAACGCCAGCGTGCTGTTCGACGAAGGCGATGCCGGCCTCACCGGCAATGCCCGCGAAACCCTCGGCACCGTCGCCTCGCTGCTGAAGGACGATACGCACGCGATCGAGGTGGAAGGCCACACCGACACCACGCCGATCGCCAACGCCGCCTTCCCCTCGAACTGGGAACTGTCGGCGGTGCGCGCCAGCAGCGTGGTGCGGCTCTTCGTCGAAAGCGGCGTGCAGGAAGGCCGCCTGGCGGCGGTCGGGCGCGGCGCCAACCAGCCGATCGCCCCGAATGACGATCCCATCGGCCGCGCACGCAACCGGCGCGTGGCCGTGACCATCCTTTCCGGCAGCTAGTAGTAGAATCGTTTCAACCCGACAGGAGCTGTCGATGCGAAGACGAACGATGCTGGGCGCCGCGCTGTGGGCCTTGGCCATGAGGGCCGCGGCCGCGGGCGCCGATGGAGAACGACCGATGAACGTGCATGCGAGCCTGAGCGTCGACGCCAGGCATGACAAGGTGCTGGTCACCTTCAAGATCGAGAACCGCGGCGAGCGCCGGGTCGGCCTGCCGCGCGAGATCGCCGCCGACACCGAACTGTCGCGGCGCCTGTTCGACCTGCGCCGCCATCCCGGCGACGCCGAGGTGCCCTATACCGGCCGCATGGTCAAGCGCGCGGCCCTGACGCTGGACGACTACGTCGAGCTGGCGCCGCATTCGGCCCACACGCACACCATCGACATCACGCAGGCCTATGCCTTCGAACCGGGCACGCATACCTATGTGATCCGCTACGAAGGGGTGGCGCTGGGGGACGTGCGGCAGCTGGCGTCGGCGGCGGATTTGTCGACCGAGGCGGTCATGTTCAGTTTTACGAAACGCTAAACGTGGGCACGGGGTGCCCACCCTACGATGCATTGCACACTGTAGGGTGGGCACCCCGTGCCCACGCGTGCGCGCTTACTGCAGCGCCGGGGTATTCTCGCCGAAGTACTCGTGCGAGTCGGCGTTGTCGATCGCCTTTGCCGGATCGCTGACCGCCAGGCTGGCCGCGCCCGACTGGCCGTAGACCCAGTCGTCGGTGCCTGCCACCACGTTGAAGTGGCTCATCTCGTGCACCAGCGTGCCGCCCTTCGAATCGGTGCCGGACATCGGCGCGCTCCAGAAGGCCTTGCACACGTAGATGGTGTAGGGCTGGGTCGGATAGACGTAGGCGTAATAAGTCTTCTTGCAGCCGCAGTCGACCGTGATCGGCTTGGTGGCGAAGGCGTCCTTGATCGCCGCGAAGTGGGCCTTGACGGTCGCCACGCGGCCGCTGTCGACCGCGCCGAACCACTTGGTGTAGCGCGTGCCCATCGTGCCCTTGGCCATGTAGGCGTCGCCGTTGGTCGCCATCGACAGCGCGGTCGAGACGGCGGTGGTGATGTCGGCCTGCTGCGAGGTCGTGCATTTGTTGAAGGAGAGGGCGCCGCCCGCCGCCGTCACCATGCCGGCCTGGGCCTGCATCTCGGCCAGCGACTTGGTCTCCTGGTTCGAGCCGCGCGGACGGATGCCGTCGATCCAGACGCTGGCAGCCTCGGACTTCAGCTCTTCGGCGGCCTTGCCGCTGCCATTGCCGATCCGGTAGCGGATCGCATAGTCGCCGGTGGTGGCCATGTCGTACAGCGCCGACAGCTCGACCTTCGCGGTGTAGGAGGCGCCGGGCTTCAGGACGAAGTAATCGGCGGCGGTGGGGGCGCCGCGCTTGGCGATCGCGCCCAGGTAGCGTACCGGCTGGCCGTCGCGGGTGATCTCGAACAGCGGCGCCTCGATGTCTTCGAAGGGCGTGCGCGATTTCAGCACGTATTGCGGGCTGTCCGAGGTATTGGTGAAGGTGACCTTGACGACCACGTCGTCGCTCTTGCCCAGCGAGGCTTTTTCGGGGGCGACCGAGACGGCGATGCCGGGGGCGGCATGAGCGGACAGGGAGGCGCACAGCGCGGCGGCGCCCGCGGCCAGTTTCAGCAGATTGCCTTGCATATCGATTCTCCATGAACGTGGGCACGGCGTGCCCACCCTGCAAAGTTGCGGTCAAGTTGGCGCGTAGGGTGGGCTCACCGAGCCCACGATTTGCCTTAATTCAGCGCCGGATTGTTCTCGCTGAAGTACTCGTGCGAGTCCGCGTTATCGACGGCCTTCGACGGGTTGCTGGTCGCCAGGCTGGCCGCGGCGGACTGGCCGTAGGCCCAGTCGTCGGTGCCGGCCACCACCGTGAAGTGGCTGGTTTCATGGATCAGGGTGCCGGCCTTGGAGTCGGTACCGGTCAGCGGCGCGCTCCAGAAGGCCTTGCACACGTAGATGGTGTAAGGCTGGCTCGGATACACGTAGGCGTAGGAAGTATCGGTGCAGCCGCAGTTCACGTTGATCGGCTTGCTCGCCAGGGTGCTCTTGATGTTGGCGAAGTGCGACTTGATGGTGGCCACGCGGGTGCTGTTCACGGCGCCGAACCACTTGGTGTAGCGCGACCCCATCGTGGTCTTGGCCATGTAGGCGTCGGCGTTGTTGGCGTAGGTCTGGGCGGCGCTCAGGGCCGAGGCGATGGTGCTCTGCTGCGAGGACGAGCAGCTGGTCGTCGACAGGCTGGCGGCCGTCACCATGCCGGAGGCGGCCTGCATCTCGGCCAGCGACTTGGTCTCTTCGCGCGAGCCGCGCGGGCGGGTGCCGTCGATCCACATCGAGGCGGTGTCCGACTGCAGTTCGCCGGCCTTCTTGCCGCCGTCCTGGGTGCCGCCGGCGCTGGCGGCCGTCACGTGCGCGCCCAGACCGCCGTCCGCGAACAGCTGCGGAGAGGCCGCGTGGTAAGTAACCGCGTAGTCGCCGGTGGTGGCCATGTCGTACAGCGAGGACAGCTCCACCTTGACGGTGTAGGAGGCGCCCGGCTTGAGCAGGTAATAGTCGGCGGCGGTCGGCGCGGCGCGCTTGACGATCTTGCCCATGTAGCGCACCGGCTGGCCGTCGCGCGTGACCTCGAACACCGGCGCGCTGACGCCTTCGAACGGGGTGTGCGACTTCAGCACGTATTGCGGGCTGCCCGAGGTGTTCGTGAAGGTGACCTTCACGAACACGTCGTCGCTCTTGCCCAGCGAGGCCTTCTCGGGCGCGACCGAGACGACGACGCCGTTGTTGGCGGTGGCGGCCTGCGCGCCCATGGACATGGCCAGCACGGCGGCGCCGACAGCCAGTTTCAACACGCATTTCAACTGATTCCTGCTCATGTGATTTCTCCGTAGATTTCGTTATTGCTGCTTAGCAGCGCTTGTTGTGATGGGCCGCCGCCACATCCAGAACTTGCTACGGATGTAACAGAAGCCCGACAACCATCCTCGTAGAATTCATGAGCACACGCAAACAAAATTTAACACTGTTGTATATACGTTTGACAATTATCAAGACCTTCAATCGTGCGCTGGCAAAACTGCTGAGCTCGTGATAGGCGCGTGGGCACGGGCTGCCCACTCTACATCGATACCCAAGGTGGGCTCGCCGTGCCCACGCGCGATCAACGCAACTCTAGATGCGGCGTGTTCTCGCCAAAATACTCGTGCGAGTCGGCGTTGTTGATCGCCTTCGCCGGATCGGTTGCGGCCAGCTGCCCGGCCGCCGACTGGCCGTACGCCAGGTCGTCGGTGCCGGCGACCACGGTGAAGTGGCTCATCTCGTGCACCAGCGTGCCGCCCTTCGAATCGGTGCCGGTCAGCGGCGCACTCCAGAACGCCTTGCACACGTAGATCTTGTAGGGCTGGTTCGGATACACGTAGGCGTAGTAGGACTCCTTGCAGCCGCAGTCGACCGTCACCGGCTTGCTCGCGAAGGCTTCCTTGATCGCCTGGAAGTGGCGCGTCACCGTGCCTGAACGCGTGTCGTCGAGGGCGCCGAACCAGCCGGTGTAGCGCGCGCCCAGGGTCTTGGCCTGCAGGTAGAGATCGGCGTCATGGGCCATCGCCTGCGCGGCCTGGACCGCGCCGACGATCGTCTCCTGCTGGGCGTTCGAGCAGCGGCTGAAGGACAGGCCGGCGCCTGCAGGCACGGCGCCGGCATCGTCGAGCGCGCCGCGCGCCAGGCGGCCGTCGATCCAGACCGATGCGGCGGCCGGGTCGGGCAGGGCGGTTGCGCGTTCCTGCATGGCGCCGCCACCCTTCAGGCGCATCACGCCGGGACGGTTGAACAGCTGGGTGGCGCCAGCGCGCCAGCGCACGCTGTAGGCGCCGGTGACACCCATGTCGTACAGCGCCGACAGTTCGATGCGCCTGCCCAGCGAGGCCCCGGGCTTGAGGGCGATGTAGTCCGCGGCGGTCGGTGCCGCGCGCTTCACCTGCACGCCCAGGTAGCGCACCGGCAGGCCGTCGCGGGTGACCTCGAACAGCGGCGCCTCGATGGCGCCCAAGGGCGTCTGCCACTTCAGCAGGTACTGCGTGACGGCGCTGGTATTCGTCACCGTCACGTTGACGACCACGTTGTCGCTCTTCGCCAGGCTCTGCCGCTCCGGCGTGACCCTGACCGTGACCTCGCCCGCAGCAGTGCCTGCCGCGGCAGCCCGCGCGCTGCCTGCACTTACCAATGCGCCGGCCACAAGCAGCGCTCCCATCGTCATCGACTTCCGGTCCATGTCTGCCTCCTGTGCTTGTCCAAATGTCGGTTGTAGCAAGCTGGAGGTCAGCAATATTGCCGCATCGCAAGAAACCAGGCTGACTGTGCAGCTTTCCTGCAACAATTCGTGAGAATTGATTGTTTGTTACAAACAATTGTTCGTTTGTATAGACAACGGTTGATAGAATGTAATGATGCTGGAAGAACACAAGAGTTTCACGACGGTATAAAACGTTGCCGCTCATGCGCCGCCGGACGAACGGCGCCTGGCCCACACGATGCGCCCCACAGCACCCGGAACGCTGCGACTACGCCTGCCGCAGCCGCCGCCGCATGTTTCACCGCGGCGGCCCTATCCGTGGAAGAACGCCAGTCCCCAGGGCGGCGCGCGGGCGCATTCATCGAACGACGGGTTTATGAGCGGAACAGACAAGACAGTGGCAGCAAGCGCCGACGCAGCTTTTCACGACTACCTGCAGCAGATCATCGACGGCATGCCGGCCGGCCTGCTGGTGGTCGATGCGGACCGCCGCGTACGCTCCATCAACGGCACCATGAGCGCCATGCTGGGCATCCCCGACGATGCGCTGGCCGACTCGCCGCTGCTCGAGTCGCTGATCCCGGCGGTGGAGCTGGGCGAGCGCGTGACGGCCGCCCTCGCGACCGGCGCGCCGCAGGATGCGGTGATGGTGCCGGTCGACGGCCATGCCGACGGCGTGCGCTGGTTCGAGTTCAACATCCGCCGCACGGCGCAGGCGGGCGGCGAGATGCTGCTCCTGATCGGCCAGGACGTGACCTTCCGTCGCCAGGCCAGGCTGCGCCTGCAGGAAAGCGAGGAATTCTTCCGCCTGACCTTCAGCCAGGCCGCGATCGGCATCGCGCTGCTGTCGCGCGAAGGCCGCTTCGTGCGCGTGAACCGCAAGCTGTCGCAGATCGTCGGCTACACCGAGATCGAACTGCTGCAGCGCTTCTTCCACCAGGTCACCCATCCGGACGAGCTGGATGACGACAAGGTCCTGCTGCAGCGCCTGGTGAAAGGCGAGCTGCGCGACGTCCAGCGCGAGACGCGTTACCTGTGCAAGGACGGCCGCACGGTGTGGGTGGCGCTCAGCGCCTCGACCATGCGCGAAGCGGCGAGCGGCCAGCTGCGCGTGATCATCGCGGTCGAGGACATCACGCGCCGCAAGCAGGCCGAGGAAGCGCTGCTGCGCATGGCCACCCATGACGCCCTGACCGGGCTGCCGAACCGCCTGCTGCTGCAGGACCGGCTGGCGCAGGCGATCGCGCAGGCGCAGCGCGCGCGCAGGCAGGTGGGCGTGATGTTCATCGACCTCGACCGCTTCAAGCACGTCAACGACAGCCTCGGGCACGAGGCCGGCGACCAGTTGATCGTCGAGGTCGCGCACCGCCTTTCCGGCGTGCTGCGCGAGAGCGACACCGTGGCGCGCCAGGGCGGCGACGAATTCGTGGTGGTGCTGGCGGACCTGAACGGCGCGGAGGATGCCGCGCTGGTGGCGGCCAAGCTGCTCGAGCGCCTGTTCCAGCCGCTGCTCCTGTGCGGCCATGAGGTGTTCCCATCCGGGAGCATCGGCATCGCCATGTACCCGGGCGACGGGCGCGACAGCGAAGCCCTGCTGAAAGCCGCCGACAGCGCGATGTACCGCGCCAAGGCCGGCGGCGGCAAGCAGTACGCCTTCTACGCGGCGGCCATGGAAGCCGAGTCGCAGGCCCACCTGCGCATCGAGCACGGCCTGCAGCGCGGCCTGCTGCGCGGCGAATTCGTGCTGCACTACCAGCCCCAGGTCGATGCCGGCAGCGGCCGCATCGTCGGCGTGGAAGCGCTGGTGCGCTGGCAGCCGGAGGGCGGGGCGCTGGTGGCGCCGAACGAGTTCATTCCACTGGCCGAGGAGACCGGCCTGATCGTGCCGATCGGCGAATGGGTGCTGGGCGAGGCGCTGCGCCAGCAGGCCAGGTTCGCGCAGCTGGTTGGCGGCACGCCGCCGCGCATGAGCGTGAACATGTCGGCGCGCCAGTTCCGCGAGCAGGACGTGGCCGCGAAGGTCGAGCGGCTGTTGCTCGAGACGGGATGCGAACCGTCCTGGCTGACGCTGGAGATCACCGAGAGCGTGCTGGTGGAGAATCCGTCGGCGGCCGCGGCGACCATGGCGCGCCTGTCGAACATGGGCGTGCACTTGGCGGTCGACGACTTCGGCACCGGCTACTCGAGCCTGGCCAACCTGAAGCGCTTCCCGATCCACTGCCTGAAGATCGACCGCTCCTTCGTGTCCGACATCGCGGCCGGCAGCATCGACGACGACGACGCGGCCATCGTCAAGGCGGTGATCGCGCTGGCGCGGTCGATGAAGCTGGAGGTGATCGCGGAGGGCGTGGAGAGCGCGGCCCAGCTGGACTTCCTGGGCGCGCACGGCTGCAGGCAGATGCAGGGGTATTACTTCAGCAGGCCGGTGACGGCGGCGCGGGTGGAGGAACTATTGAAGGCGCAGGCTCAGCCGACCACATAGCGCCGCGACGGCCCGGTCTGCATCGCCTGGCCGCCGGGGCCGTAGACGCTGGTACCGGCCGCGGCCGGGCGCAGCGCGTTCAGCATGCCCTGGGTGTGGGCCATCTGCTTGTTGACCAGCATGCCGTTCACGCGGTTCAGCTCCTTGGCTTCGCGCGTCAGTTCCAGCAGGCGGTTCCAGTGGCTGCGCAGCTCGTCGTTGCCGCCGACGGCCAGCCAGGGCTCCATGCCGCTTTCCGATGCGGGGAAGCCGGCGGCGCCGAGCGCCCTGTGGCGCAGGCGCGACAGCTCGGCCATCTTCTGGGCCAGCTGCAGCTTCCTGGGATTGATGGTGGCGAGGCCATCGGCATCCGCACTGACCAGGAACTGCTGTTCCGATTTCATCAGCTCCAGGATGGAACCGATCAGTTGCTGTTCGTCGCGCAGGGTAGCGCCGGGGGATGCCATGACCATGTTTGCTCTATCGTTTGCGGGAGTGCAGCAGGTCGCGTACCGTTTCCAGCAGGCCGTCCGCCACTTTCTCCGAATTTACCTGGAACTGGCCATCGGCGATGGCCGCCTTGATGCGTTCTACTTTCTTGCTGTCGAACACCTGGTTCGTGCTGCCGGCAGCCAGCGCCTGGCCTTGCTGCGACAGGCGCACGGTGTCGGTGGCGGCAGGCTTGGTCGCGCTGGCGGCGGCCGCAGCCGCGTTGTCGGCGCTTTTCGCGTTCGCCGGCGTCGTCGTATTCGGCTGAACGGCTGGGTTGTTCTTGAGGGTATCGTTGATTTTCACAGCATCATCCTTTGCAGGTCGGAACAGAAAGCCCGGGATCTGCGAGGGTTATCGGCTTTTCAAATCAAAACTTTAGTCTCAAACCATTTAAAACGCCACCTCGACCATGCCGCCGGCCTTCGCCGTGCCGCTGACCACCGTGCCGGACGCGGTGCGCACCTGCACCACCTGGCCTTCGCCGGCGGTGCCGATCGCGCGGCCTTCGGACGACACGGAAAAACCGTTACCGTTCAGGACCAGGCGCACCGCCTGGTTCTGCTGCACCACGGGCTTGCTCTTCAGGGTGTCCAGGCGCAGCGGCGTGCCGGCCGCCAGCGAGACGGTCGGGGTACGTCCGATCGCCTGGCCCATGTCGGTGATGATTCCGTTCGGCATCGCCGCGATGTCGCCTTTTACCAACATGAGCTGGCCTTGCTCGACCGGCTGTCCCTGCGCCAGCGGCACCGCCGCCGCCACGTAGTCCGCCTTCACGTTCACCTGGGCCTGGATGAAGATGGTCCAGACGGAAGGCGCCGAGCAGCGCACGCCGACCGTGGTCTTGCCCCAGGCGCGCGCGCCCGGCTGCAGGAAGGCTTCCGGCGCCGGGCAGTGGGCCAGCGCGGTGCGCGGATCGACCGCGCCGACCTTGACCGACACCTCGCCCGGCAGGCCGGCGCCCTGGGTCAGCAGGAACTGCTCGGCCACGGCGCGCAGCGCGTTCGCATCCTGGCGCGCCGGGGCGGCAGGGGCGGCCTGGGCCAGCAGGGGGAGGGCCGTCAACGCGGCAAAAAGAATACGGGTCAGGCGATTCATAGAAGGGAGATCCTGTTCGACCCTGCCATCTTAGGCGCCTTGATTCCGTAGTGAAACTTGGAATAGCCGCGGTTTGGGTCTCTTTATTGCCCGATTGGAAGAGTCCAAGGACCCGTATGATCGATCCTGTCCCATAAAGTACAAGCCCCGGAGGCGGCATGATCGGCAAACTCGACGACTACCTGCGATTCAACGAAACCGCGCTGAGCCTGCGTTCGCAGCGCCAGGAACTGCTCGCCTCGAACATCGCGAATGCCGACACGCCGAACTACAAGGCGCGCGACATCGATTTCTCGAACGCGCTGCAGGGTGCGCTCTCGCGCGGCCAGGGCGCCATGGCGACCACCAGCCAGGGCCATATCCCGAACGGCCCGGTGGCGGCGGACGGCAAGGTGCTAACCGACGGCACCCCGGTCCTGTACCGCACCGTGTCCCAGGGCGCGGTCGACGGCAACACGGTCGACATGGACACCGAGCGCACCCAGTTCGCCGACAACGCGCTGCGCTACGAGGCAGGCATCACCATGATCAACCACCAGATTCATAACCTGCTCGCCGCCATCCAGGGAGGCCAGTAATAATGTCCTTATTTAATGTCTTCAACGTTGCAGGTTCGGCGATGAGCGCCCAGTCGCAGCGCCTGAACACCACCGCCAGCAACCTGGCGAACGCCGACAGCGCCACCAGCGCCAGCGGCGAAGCCTACCGCGCCAAGCAGGTCGTGTTCGAAGCCGTGCCGGTAGCAAGCGGCTCGACCGCCGTCAAGGTGCGCGAAGTGGTCGAGGACCCGTCGCCGATGAAGCAGGTGTACGACCCGAAACACCCGCTGGCCGACGACAAGGGCTATGTGACGATGCCGAACGTGAACGTGGTCGACGAGATGGTAAACATGCTGTCGGCTTCCCGTTCCTACCAGACCAACGTCGAAACCATGAACGCGGCCAAGACCATGCTGCTCAAGACCCTGACCATCGGTCAGTAACCGCTGAAAGTTCCCCTCCATGACCACCGTTAACACCACCGGCTCGCCCGTCGCCATCAACGACCTGATGGCCACCATGAACGCCAAGCCCGCGACCACCAGCGGCGACAGCGTCCAGGCCGACACCGACAAGTTCATGACCCTGCTGGTCACCCAGCTGAAGAACCAGGATCCGCTGAACCCGCTCGACAACGCCCAGGTCACCAGCCAGCTGGCGCAGCTGCAGACCGTGACCGGCGTGAACAAGCTGAACGAAACACTGAACACGCTCAAGGCCAGCTACCAGAGCTCGGAAGCGATGCAGGCGACCAACCTGATCGGCCACGGCGTGCTGGTCGAGGGCAACAACATCACCCTGTCGGGCAGCAAGGCCATCATGGGCGTGGAGCTGGCCGGCGACGTCGACAGCCTGCAGGTCGTCATCAGCGACAAGAACGGCAAGGAAGTGCAGACCATGGACCTCGGCAAGCAGAAGGCCGGCGTGATCCCGCTGGCCTGGGACGGCGTGCCGGATGCCGACGACGTCGACAGCAGCGGCAAGCCGGTCGCGCTGGCCGACGGCAACTATACCTTCCAGGTGGTTGCCACGCGCGGCGGCGACAAAGTGGCCCTGAACGACGCCAAGGCGCTGTCCTTCGACAGCGTGGCTTCCGTCACCACCAACAGCCTGGACGGCGTGAAGCTGAACCTGCCCTCGAAGGGCGGGGTCACGCTGGCCGACATCAAGCAGGTCCTGTAATCGAATTCTTTTAGGAGCAGAACATGTCTTTCCAACAGGGCCTGAGTGGCTTGAACGGCGCCGCGAAATCGCTGGACGTCATCGGTAACAACATCGCCAACGCGAGCACGGTCGGCTTCAAGGGTTCGACCACGCTGTTCGCCGACGTCTACGCGCGTTCTCTGAACGGCGCGGGCGGCAACCAGGCAGGTATCGGCGTGTCCGTGGCCGGCATCGCCCAGCAGTTCACCCAGGGCAATATCGAGACCTCGGCCAACCCGCTCGACATCGCCATCAACGGCGCCGGCTTCTTCCGCACCGAGACCTCGGGCCTGGTCCAGTACACCCGCAACGGCCAGTTCTCGCTCGACAAGAACGGCTTCCTGGTCACGCCGCAGGGCGCCAACCTGACCGGCTACAGCGTCGGCCCGAGCGGCCAGGTGCTGGCCGGTTCGCCGGTGCCGCTGCAGATCAATACCGCCGACCTGAAGCCGGTGCCGACCTCCAAGATCGACACCTCGCTGAACCTGGATTCGCGCGTCGAACCGCCGACCAACTACCCGTTCAACGCCAACGACCCGACCACCTACAACAAGCAGACCCCGGTCGACGTCTACGACACCCTCGGCAACGCGCACGTGATGTCGCTGTACTACGTCAAGACCGGCGCCGGCACCTGGGACGTGTACGCCGGCAGCGACGGTACCGAGCTGACCAACGTGAACGTGGCCGCGGCAGGGCAGAAGGACGCCACCGTGAGCGCTGCGCGCGACGCCTGGCTCAACGCCACCAAGGCCGCACCGCCGGACGCGGCCGACATCGCCGCCAAGCTGAAGGACTACGGCGATAAGGCCTCGGCCGCCGTGGTGGCCGCTGCCACCGCCGCCGGCGCCAGCCCCGAGACCATCGCCGCGATCCAGACCGCCGCCGCCAGCGCCGGCGGCACCGCCGGCTACAGCCCGGACCAGATCGACAAGGACATCTCCGCCGCCGTGTCGGTGCCGTCCAAGCGCGTCGGCCACCTGAACTTCGACACCAACGGCGCGCTGTCGGCCACCCTGATGAGCCCGCAGACCCTGCCGCTGACGGTCAACCTGCCGATCTACCCGCCGACCGGCGCCAAGGACAGCCTGTCGATCAAGCTGAACTTTGCCGGCACCACCCAGTACGGCGCCGACACCAGCGAAAAGAAGACCACCCAGGACGGCTACACCGCCGGCCACCTGCAGCGCTTCTCGGCCGCCGCCGACGGCACCATCCTGGGCCAGTACAGCAACGGCCAGACCAAGCCGCTGGGCCAGGTCGTGCTCGCCAACTTCACCAACCCGAACGGCCTCGAGCCGCTGGGCAACAACGCCTTCGCCGAAACCTCGGCCTCGGGCACCCCGCTGGTCGGCACGCCCGACACCGGCAGCCTGGGCGTGCTGCAGTCCTCGGCCACCGAAGCCTCGAACGTCGACCTGACCGCCGAGCTGGTCAACATGATCACGGCCCAGCGCGTCTACCAGGCCAACGCCCAGACCATCAAGACCCAGGACTCGGTGCTGCAGACGCTGGTGAACCTGCGTTAATAATCAGGTCGTCGTTCCCGCGCAGGCGGGAACCCATGCTGAGGCACCGAAGTCGCAAACGATGCGATTCCTGGGGCTCAGTATGGGTCCCCGTTTTCACGGGGACGACGTCGGAGACGATGGAGAAAAGTTAAATGGACCGGTTAATCTACACAGCAGCCAGCGGCGCCAAGCACCTGATGGAGCAGCAGGCGACCACCTCGAACAACCTCGCGAACCTCAGCACCACGGGTTTCCGCGCGCAGTTCGATACCTTCCGCGCGGTGCCGGTCCAGGGCGAGGGCCTGCCCACCCGGGCCTTCGTGGTCGACAACACGGTCGGCGCCGATTTCTCGTCCGGCCCGCTACAGGTCACGGGGCGCGACCTCGACGTGGCGATCAAGGGCAAGGGCTGGATCGCGGTCCAGAACGCCGACGGCACCGAGTCGTACACGCGCAACGGTTCGCTGCAGCTGAGCCCCAACGGCATCCTGCAGACCTCGAACGGCCAGACCATCGCCGGCGAGGGCGGTCCGATCACGATTCCGCCGGACGTGACCGTGTCGGTCGGCAGCGACGGCACCATCTCGACGCTGTCGACCACCACCACGCCCGCCGCGCCCACCGTACTGGGCCGGATCAAGCTGGTGAACCCGAACGAGGCCGACCTGGTGCGCGGCGACGACGGCATGTTCCGCCTGAAGGACGGCGCCACCGCCCAGGCCGACCCGTCGGTGACAGTGGCCGGCGGCGCCCTCGAGGGCAGCAACGTGTCGGCGGTCGATGCGATGGTGAACATGATCTCTTTGGCACGTTCCTTCGAAACCCAAATGAGCCTGATGAAGAACGCCGAGAATAACGCGGCGAAAGCCACCCAGATCCTCGCTTTGACTTGATTGCTCCTGGGACATAATTTCATGGTGGGCGATGGGTTTCCGTCGCCGTATGGAGAACACCATGATCCGTTCCTTATTCATTGCCAAGACCGGCCTCGAGGCGCAGCAGACCAATCTCGACGTCATCACCAACAACCTCGCCAACGTCAGCACCAACGGCTTCAAGAAGTCGCGTGCCGTGTTCGAGGACCTGCTGTACCAGAACGTGCGCCAGCCCGGCGCGCAAAGTTCGCAACAGACCCAGTTGCCGTCCGGCCTGCAGATCGGTACCGGTGTGCGCACCGTCGCCACCGAGCGCATCCATACCCAGGGCAACCCGCAGCAGACCGGCAACTCGAAGGACGTCATGGTCAACGGCGCCGGCTATTTCCAGGTGCTGCTGCCCGACGGCACCCAGGCCTATACCCGTGACGGCGCCTTCCAGAGCGATGCCAACGGCCAGCTGGTGACCTCCAGCGGCTACGTGCTGCAGCCGCCGATCACCGTCCCGAACAACGCCCTGAGCCTGACCGTGGGCCGCGACGGCACCGTCTCCGTGACCACCCCGGGCCAGACCGCACCGACCCAGATCGGCTCGATCCAGCTGAACACCTTCGTCAACCCGGCCGGCCTCGAATCGCGCGGCGAGAACCTGTACGTCGAAACCGGCGCGTCAGGCACCGCCAACGCCAACACCCCGGGCACCAACGGCGCCGGCGTGCTGATGCAGGGTTACGTCGAAACCTCGAACGTCAACGTGGTCGAGGAAATGGTCAACATGATCCAGACCCAGCGCGCTTACGAGATCAACTCGAAGGCGATCACCACTTCCGATCAGATGCTGTCGAAGCTGGCCCAGTTATGAAAATGGTTAAGAAAGCTTGGATTCCCGCCTGCGCGGGGTCGACGGTGGTGAAGATCGCGGCGATCGCGGCGCTCCTCACCGGCTGTGCGACGACCCCGACCTCGATCGTCAAGGGCCCGACCTCGGTGCGCCCGATGATCGCCGATGCCGGCACGCCCACCGAAGGCGCGATCTACAACGCGAACTCCTTCCGTCCGATGTTCGAAGACCGCCGCGCGCGCCACATCGGCGACATCCTGACCGTCAGCATCGTCGAGAAGACCTCGGCCAACAAGAGCGGCGCCAGCACCGGCAACAAGTCGGGCAGCGCGGAATTCGGCATTCCCGGTCCGCTGGCCGGCCGCCTCGGCGCGAACGTGAAAACCAGCACGGGCACCAAGTTCGCCGACGGCGACACCCAGACCGCGTCGAACGCCTTCACCGGCACGATCGGCGTGACGGTGTCCGAAGTGCTCCCGAACGGCAACCTGATCGTGGTCGGCGAGAAGCAGGTCGCGATGAACAAGGGCGTCGAATTCATCCGCTTCTCGGGCATGGTCAATCCGGACACGATCCAGCCGGGCAACGTGGTGTCCTCGACCGTGGTGGCCGACGCCCGCGTCGAATACCGCACCAACAGCCAGATCGACCGCGCCGAGATGACCTCGATGATGTCGCGCTTTTTCCAATCGATGCTTCCGTTCTGACATGAACTTCAAACTGATCGTTCTCGCCGCCGCTTTGATTAGCCCGATCCTCTCGACCCCGGCCCGGGCCGAGCGCCTGAAGGACATCGCCAGCTTCGGCGGCGTGCGCCAGAACCAGCTGTCCGGCTACGGCATCGTGGTCGGCCTCGACGGCACCGGCGACCAGACCACCCAGACGCCGTTCACCGTGCAGTCGATCATGGCGATGCTGCAGCAGAAGGGCATCAGCCTGCCGGCCGGCACCCAGCTGCAGCTCAAGAACGTGGCGGCCGTGATGGTCACGACCTCGCTGCCGGCCTTCGCCCAGCCGGGCCAGACCATCGACGTGACCGTGTCCTCGATGGGTAACGCCAAGAGCCTGCGCGGCGGCACGCTGCTGATGACGCCGCTGCAGGGCGCCGACGGCCAGGTGTATGCCATGGCCCAGGGTAACGTGCTGGTCGGCGGCGCGGGCGCGTCCGGCGGCGGCGCCTCGACCCAGGTGAACCAGCTGGCGGTCGGCCGCATCTCGGCCGGCGCCACCGTCGAGAAGGCAGTGGCCTCGAATCTCGGCGCCGACAACCAGGTCAAGCTGGAACTGAACACCACCGACTTCGCCACCGCCAGCCGCGTGGTCGAAGCGGTCAACGACAAGTTCGGCCCGGGCATCGCCACCGCGCTGGACGGCCGCGTGATCCGCGTGCGCGTGCCTTCGTCGAGCGACCAGCGCGTGTCCTTCCTGGGCATGCTGGAGAACATGGACGTCAGGCCGGCCGAAGCCGCCGCCAAGGTGATCCTGAATGCGCGCACAGGCTCGGTCGTGATGAACCGCGCGGTCACGCTGGACACCTGCGCGATCTCGCACGGCAACCTGACGGTGACCATCGGCGCCGACACGCAAGTCAGCCAGCCGGCAGCCGGTTCGCGCGGCGCCACCGCCATCACGGCGAACCCGAGCGCATCGGTCAAGAAGGACGGTGGCAAAGTCATCATGCTGAACAACGGCGCCTCGCTGGCCGAAGTCGTGAAGGCGATGAACGCGATCGGCGCGACGCCGCAGGACCTGCTGTCCATCCTGCAGTCGCTGAAAGCCGCGGGTTCGCTGCGCGCGGAACTCGAGATCATTTAAACGCACACGAAGCACACGTAACAAAGGCCCATCATGCTCGGTTCGACCTCTGACCTGTCCAGTAAATTCGCGCTCGACACCAATAGCCTCGGCGACCTGAAACAGTCCGCCAAGGCCGGTTCGCCCGAAGCGCTGCGCGGCGCGGCGACGCAGTTCGAATCCATGTTCGTCAACATGATGATGAAGAGCATGCGCGACGCCACGCCGCAGGACGGGCCGATGGACAGCCAGGAGACACGCACCTTCACCACGATGCTGGACCAGCAGATGAGCCAGAAGCTGGCCAAGCGCGGCATCGGCCTGGCCGACGTGCTGGTGCGCCAGCTGACGGCGCAGCAGAGCGGTGCGGCGCTGGCCAAGGAAATGCAGTCGGGCGCCCTTGGCATCGGCCAGAAGCCGGGCGCGGAGCAGGGCGCTAGCCCATCGCGCCTGAAGTTCGACGCCGACAGCATGCCGACCGACGGCGCCGCCGCCGCATCCGGCCTGACCGGCAGCGCCCGCAGCACCACCGACAGCGGCAAGCCGGCCCACGTGCGCGCCTTCCAGGACAAGCTGGCCGACGCCGCCGAGGAAGCCGAGCAGGCCACCGGCGTGCCGGCCAAGTTCATGCTGGGCCAGGCCGCGCTCGAAACCGGCTGGGGCAAGCGCGTGATCCGCAACCACGACGGCAGCTCGAGCAATAACCTGTTCGGCATCAAGGCCGGCCCGGGCTGGAAGGGCAAGGTCGCCACCGCCGTCACCACCGAATACGTGAACGGCAAGCCGCATACCCGCGTCGAGAAATTCCGCTCCTACGCCTCGCACGCGGAAGCGTTCAAGGATTACGCCAAGATGCTGAGCAATAACCCGCGCTACGAAAAGGTGCTGAACCACGGCGGCGACGCGGCCACCTTCGCCCACGGCCTGCAGCGCGCCGGCTACGCCACCGACCCGCAGTACGCGGCCAAGCTGTCGCGGATCATCAAGCACTCGCTGGCATAAAGTTTCGGCGCCGCTTGCCGAAAACGATACAGAACTAGGAAGAAGAGCACATGTCCCTCCTCACCATCGGCAAGTCCGGTCTCTACGCCGCCCAGGCGGCGCTGTCGACGACCGGCCACAACATCACCAACTCCAACGTGGCAGGCTACAGCCGCCAGGTGGTGGTGCAGGAGACGTCGATCGCGATGGGGGGCAGCAACGGCTACATCGGTACCGGCACCCAGATCGCCCAGGTCAAGCGCTATTCCGACGAGTTCCTGAACGCCCAGGTGCGCACCGCGCAGGCGGCCACCAGCGGGCTCGAATCCTACCAGGCCCAGGTCACCCAGATCGACAACCTGCTGGCCGACACCACGTCCGGCCTGTCGCCGGCGCTGCAGGATTTCTTCTCGGCGGTGCAGAACCTGACCGGCGACCGCGCCGGCGTGCCGTCGCGCGGCGCCCTGATGACCTCGGCCGATACCCTGGCGGCGCGCTTCCAGAGCATGAACGGCCGCCTGGAAGAAATCCGCAAGGGCGTCAACACCCAGATCACGTCCAGCGTCACCCTGGTCAACACTTATGCCTCGCAGATCGCCGAGCTGAACGACCAGATCGGCAAGCTGTCCGCCGGCGACAACCTGAACCTGCCGAACGACCTGCTCGACAAGCGCGACCAGCTGATCATGGACCTGAACAAGCAGGTCAAGGCGACCGTCATGCCGGGCGATAACAACATGCTCACGGTCTCGATCGGCAACGGCCAGCCGCTGGTGGTGGGCGCCGACCACTTCTCGCTGGTGGCCATGAATTCGCCCACCGACCAGACCCGCGTCACGATCGGCTATGCCACCGCCAACAAGGTCGCGCCGATGCCGGAAAGCGCCCTGACCGGCGGCGCCCTGGGCGGCGTGCTGGAATTCCGCACCAAGTCGCTGGACCTGGCGCAGAACTCGCTGGGCCGCATCGCGCTCGGCCTGGCCCAGACCTTCAACGACCAGCACCACCTGGGCCTCGATGCGAACGGCAATCCGGGCGGCGACTTCTTCACGATGACGCCGGCGGAAGTCACCAAGAACGTCAACAACAACCAGACCAGCGATACCAAGATCACGGCCAGCGTCGTCGACGCGACCCAGCTGACCACCAGCGACTACAAGGTCGACTTCGACGGCAGCAACTACAACGTGGTCCGCCTGTCGGACAACAAGAAGACCATCATCTCGCCTTTCCCGCAGACCGGGCCGCAGACCGTCGACGGCCTGGCCTTTTCGGTCAGCGGCAAGGCGGCGGCCGGCGACAACTTCCTGGTGCGCCCGACCATCAACGGCGCGGGCGGCCTGAAGCTGGCGCTGACCGACGTTTCGCAGGTCGCGGCGGCGGCGCCGATCGCCACCAGCATCCCGCTGACCAACAAGGGCACCGGCAAGATCAGCGAAGGCGCGGTCGACAAGAACTACCTGGCCTCGCCGCTCGCCGGCAAGGTCGACATCAAGTACGACAAGGCCAGCGGCAACCTGACCGGCTTCCCCGGCGGCCAGGCGGTGACGATGACGGTGGGCGGCACGACCACCACGATCCCGGCGGGCGGCAATGTCCCGTTCAAGGACGGCGCCAGCTACACGGTGGCCGGCATGAGCTTCACGCTGAACGGCGCACCGGCCGACGGCGACACCTTCAGCATCGAGCGCAACACCGGCCTGGGCGACACCCGCAACGCCAGCCTGCTGGGCGACCTGCAGTCGAAGAACATCCTGGACAACGGCAGCGCCACTTACCAGTCGGCGTATGCCCACATCGTCAGCGCGATCGGCAACAAGACCCGCGAAGTGCAGGTCAACGCCGAAGCCAGCGCGGCCCAGCTGGAACAGGCCAGCAAGGCGGCGGACAACGTCTCGGGCGTGAACCTGGACGAGGAGGCGGCCAACCTGCTGAAGTACCAGCAGGCCTACCAGGCGGCCAGCAAGATCATGCAGGTGGCCGACACGATCTTCAATTCGCTGCTGCAGATTGCACACTAAGGAATAGAACATGGTCATCCGCATCAGCACCAACGCCACCTTCAACGCCGGCACCAACCAGCTGAACACGCTGCAGGGGCAGATCGCCAGGACCCAGATGCAGCTGTCGACCAACAAGCGCAACCTGACCGCGGCGGACGACCCGATCGCCGCCGCGCGCGCGCTCGAGGTGACGCAGTCGCAGTCGATGAACACCCAGTTCGCCACCAACCGCAGCAACGCCAACGCCTCGCTGTCGCTGGTCGACAAGACGCTGCAGGACGTGAGCGGCCAGATCCAGGACATCCAGACCCTGATCGTCAATGCCGGCAACGGCGGCTATTCGCAGAGCGACCGCCAGGCGCTGGCCACCGAACTCGAAGGGCGCCTGACCGACATGATCGGCATGGCCAACACGGCGGACGGCACCGGCGGCTACCTGTTCGGCGGCTACAAATCGACCACCCAGCCGTTCTCGCAGACCCCGACGGGCGCGGCCTACCAGGGCGACCAGGGCCAGCGTTCGTTGCAGGTCGGCTCCTCGCGCAAGATGCCGATCAGCGAAACCGGCAGCGCCATCTTCGAAGCCATCCCGACCGGGAACGGCCGTTTCACGACCAGCCCCGCGAGCACCAATGCCGGCGCCGGCATCATCGGGCCGGGCTCGGTGGTCGACAGCGCCGCCTACACCGGCCACGACTACGCGATCAAGTTCTCGGTGACCGGCACCCCGGCCGTCACCACCTACACCGTGACCGACAACACGGTCTCGCCGCCGACCGACGTGCTGGCCAACCAGCCCTACACCGAAGGCGCCACCATCGCCTTCGGCGGCATGTCGATGGACATGAAGGGCGTCCCTGCCGACGGCGACAGCTTCAGCGTCAAGCCCAGCGAGAAGCAGTCAGTGTTCACTACCATCACGGACCTGATCAAGACCCTGCGTTCGCCGGCCGAAGGCTCGAGCGGCAAGGCGGCCCTAGCCAACAAGCTGGGCGCCGCCGGCTCGAACATGAAGAATGCGCTGGACAACGTGCTGACGGTGCAGGCCTCGGTGGGCGCGCGCATGAAGGAACTCGATAACCTGAACAGCACCGGCGACGACCTCGACATCCAGTACCAGAGCACCCTGGGCGACCTGCAGGACCTGGACATGGTCAAGGCGATCTCGCTGTTCTCCCAGCAGCAGCAGACCCTTCAGGCCGCGCAGATGTCCTTCAAGACGATGTCAGGCCTGTCGCTGTTCAACTACATCACCTGATACATCCAGGTCCAATCCCAATTCGGACAGGATCTCGTCCTTCATCTGCTGCAGCTGCGGGTTCGACAGCCTGCGCGGATGCGGTTGGCTTAGTTGGCTTACCTGGAAAGTGCGCTGGATCGTGGTCGGGCGCTGCGACAGCACGACGATGCGGTCGGCAAGGTAGAGCGCTTCCTCGACGTCGTGGGTGATCAGGATGACGGTATGCCGTTCTTCCTGCAGGATGCGCAGCAGCTCGTTACGGATGCGCAGGTTCATCAGCGCATCGAGGGCCGAGAAGGGCTCGTCCATGTAGAGGATCTCGGGCTTCACCACCAGCGCGCGCGCGATCTCGACCCGCTTGAGCATGCCGCCGGACAGCTCGCGCGGATAGGCGTGTTCGAAACCCTTCAGGCCGACCATCTCGGCATAGTGATCCGCCAGTTCGGTCTTCTCGCGCAGCGTGCCGCGGTTCAGCCCGAACATCAGGTTCTCGCGCACGGTCAGCCACGGGAACACCGAGCCGTGCTGGGAGATGACGATGCCTTTCGGGCTCGGCCCGGTGACCATTTCGCCGGCGATGCGCACCGCCCCGGTGTCCGGCATGGCAAAGCCCGAGATCATCTTCATCAGGGTCGACTTGCCGCAGCCCGACGGGCCGACAATGGCGACGAATTCGCCGTCCTTCACCTTCAGGCTCAGGTTGTCGATCACCGGCAGGGTCTTGCCGTTCCTGGTAAAACCCTTGCCGATGTTGTCGATGACGATCTTAGCGTCCATAGCGCCACCTTACCGAGTTGAGTCCTTCGAGCCGGCGCATGCCCACGTCCAGCAGCAGGCCGATGATGCCGATGATGACCATGGCCGCGATCACCAGGTCGTAGCGGTTGCCGGCATTGCGCGCGTCGATGATCATGAAGCCCAGGCCCGAGCTACGCACGATCATCTCGGCCGCCACCACCACCAGCCAGGCCACGCCCAGGCTGATGCGCATGCCGACCAGGATATCCGGCAGCACGGCCGGCACCACCACCTGGCGGAACATCTTGCGGCGCGAGACGCCGAAGTTGACGGCCGCGTCCAGGTAGCGCTTCTCGATCGTGTGCACGCCGTGCGCGGTCTGCACGATGATGGGGAAGACGGCGGACAGGAAGATCAGGAAGACCGGCGACACGTCGCCCACGCCGAACCACAGGATGGCCAGCGGGATCCAGGCGATCGGCGAGATCGGGCGCAGGATCTGGAACACGGGGTTCAGGGTGTCGTACACGGCGCCGACGCGGCCCATCCACAGGCCGAGCGGCACCGCCACCAGCACCGCCAGCATGAAGCCGGTGGCGACGCGCTTGAGCGAGGCGCCGATGTGCTGCCACAGGGTGCCGTCGCGCGCCAGTTCCATGGTCCCGTCCAGCACCTGCTGCGGGGTCGGGAAGATCACGGTCTCGGTCGTGATCACGGCGTAGTGCCAGAGGCCGACCAGGCAGGCCATCAGCAGCAATGGCGGCCAGATTTTATGCAGCTTGTTTTGCAGCTTATCCACGTGAGATGGCTTCCTTGATATGCGCCAGCCGCCATTGCAGGCGCGGCAGGCCGGCCGCCGGATGGGCTTCGACGATGACTTTCATCGAGCCGCTGGCATGCGCGGTGCAGTTGAATTCGTTGATCGAGACGGTATCGAAGGGCAGGCGGAAATCCTGGCCCGGCATGATCAGGACCGGCCCGAACACCTGCGGCACGGTGTCCCGGTTGCGCAGCAGCAGGGTGTCGTTCACGCCCAGCGTGAGCACGATTGTCGGGGGCAGGATATCGACCGGGTCGCCGGCCATGCGGCGCGCCCAGGTGCCTTTCGGGATCTCGAACAGCGCATCGCGGCTGCCGGCGGCGATCGGTGCGAAGGCAGCCCAGGCCAGCACACCGGCGGCGAAGGCCGGCAGCAGCCACCAGAGCAGGGCCGGGCGCAGGTGCTTCATTGATCGGGGCCGAGCAGGATCGCCAAGTCGTGGGCGATGTCGGCGGCAGGCCGCCCGAAGGGCATCATGGCGCGCTGCCGGCCCTGGCGGTCGATGAAATACAGGTAGGACGAGTGGCTCATCGAATAGTCATTGCTGCCCTTGACCGGATGCTTCGCCGCGCTGATGCCGTAGTCCTTCAGCAGCTGGCCGATCTGCGCGTCGCTGCCGGTGATGCCGACGAAGCCCGGGTCGAACTGGGCCAGGTAGCTGCGCAGGCGCTCGGGCGTGTCGCGCGCCGGATCGACCGTGATGAACAGCACCTGCACGTCCTTGCCGCGCGCGCCCAGCTGCTGCTTCGCCGCGGCCAGCGAGGCCAGCGACACCGGGCACACGGCCGGGCAATGCGAGAAGCCGAATTCCAGCACCACGACCTTGCCGCGGTAATCGGCCAGTCTGACGGGCGCGCCGCTGGAGGCGGGCAGGGCGAAGGCCGGGGCCGGGCGCGGCGGATCGAACACGCCGCCCTTGAATTGCTGACCCGCCGGTTGCTGGGCGAGGGACGCGCCTGCGCACAGCAGCAGGGATAAGATGAATGCTTTCACAGGACCAGCTTCAGGGGTTGGATGGACTTCACGAAGCTGTCGTCCACATAGCGTTCGTAGGCGATCGGCTTCTTGAGCGTGCGCGCTTCCAGCGACAGCTGCATCAGCTCGTCGAACTCTTCGCGCAGCATGCGCAGGTCGCCATAGGTGACGCGGTCGTGCGGGTTCTCCATCACGAACTTGATGATCTTCGGATTCTGGTTGAAGAAGGCCTTGCCGCCGGCGATATTCGCGGCCTTGTCGCGGTTGGCCGGGGTTTGATCGAGCCAGCTGCCGGCTGCCTGGATGTGGTTGACCAGGTCCTGCACCAAGGGACGCCGGGTGCGGATCACGTCCTCGCGCACCGTCAGGACGCAGCAGATGTAGTTGCGCCATTCGTCGCGCGTCATCGCCAGCGGCCGCGCGTAGCCGGCGCGCTGCGCCGAGGCGCCGAAAGGCTCGCCGGTGCAGTAGGCGTCGACCGCCTTCGCGTACAGCGCGGCCGGCATGTCGGGCGGATTCATCTCGATGACTTCGACGTCCTTGAGCGTCATGCCTTCGCGCGCCAGCATCTTGCGCAGGAAAAGGTAGTCGACCGCGAAGCGGCTCGGCACGGCGATGGCCTTGCCGCGCAGGTCGCGGAAGCGCCGGTACGTGGAATCGGTGCGTACCATGATCACCGCGCCGGAGCGGTGCCCCAGCGAGACGATCTTCATCGGGATGCGCGTGTTCACCAGGTCCATCACCAGCGGCGCCAGCATGTAGGCGGCCTGGATCCGGCCCGTCATCAAGGACTCCTTGATCTCCGGCCAGCCGCTGTACTTGTGATAGACGAAGGGCGCGGGTCCCAGCCCGGCGCGCGCGTTGGCATTGGCCTTGGCCATGCACGCAATCGGCAGGGTGAGATTGCAGGTGACGGGCAGGCCGCCCACGGCCAGCGGCGGCGCGGCGTCCTGCGCGAATGCCGGCTTGATTGCGGAGGGCAGGGCAGCGGCCAGCGCCCCTTTCAGGAGCTGGCGGCGGCGCAGCAGGTGCACGGCAACGGGATCCGCGTGCGGCATGTTTTGATTAATGGTGGCGGGAAATATTTTTGGATTGTACACCACCGTTCACGGCTTTTTGTCAGGGCCAGTGCTCGGCATCCGGCGGCGGCACGATCCAGCCATGCATCCGCTCCTCGTACACCGGCACCGTCGGCGCCGGCGCGGAAGTACGACGTCGACTGCCCGCTGACCTGCACGTTCTCGCGCGGGTAGCGCGCCTGCTGCGCGAACGGGCCGCCGGTGCGGCGCTGGCAGGCCAGGCAATGGCAGATCGACACGCGGACCGGTTCGCCGCTCACCTGTGCCGACAGCTGGCCGCAACTGCAGGACGCGTATCGGGTCGTCATGGTCTCTCCCATCGGTGCCGAAGTGCCATTAATTTACTTCGTTTTTACGCCGGCCGGACTACACTGGAAAAACTTTATTGTTCAGGCCAGCCATGAGCACCGACACCATCGCCCTTCGCGCACGATTCAATCCGCTGATCAAACTCTACCTGGTCGTGACCATCGGCGTGACCATGGTATGCACGGTGGTCGGCATTCCGCTGGCGATCGTCTGGTTCCTGGGCGTGGGCCGCTGGTGGGCCCAGCATTATTACGACCGGCTCGAGTGCCAGCTGGGCGAGCGGCACCTGCGCTTCCGCAAGGGCATCCTGGTCACGACCGAGAAGACCATCCCGCTCGAGAACATCCAGGACGTGACCTTCATCGAAGGGCCGATCCTGAAGCATTTCAACCTCAGCACCCTGAAGTTCGAAACCGCGGGACACAGCGCGGGACAGGCCTCGGACATGCGCCTGACCGGCATCATCGATGCCCAGACTTTCCGCGCACAGATCCTGCGGGCGCGCGACGCCCTGCGTCATCCGCCGCAGGCGGCGAAGAACGACGAGCATTTGATGGCGCTGCGGGCGATCGAAGCGAAGCTGGGAGAGATTGCCGACCTGCTGCGGAGCAGGCAATAAGCGCGGTCAGGAAGCCGGCACGATGGCGGCCGGCGCCGCGGCAGGCCGCGGCTGGCCAGGCCGCTCGCCGCCGGTGCGCGGAATCCTGCGGCTCGCCTCGATGCCCTGGTTGAACAGGTTCTGCATCGGCGTGTTCAGGTAGGGCAGGGTCAGGCTGATGACCAGGAAGCCGACGCCCAGCGTGATCGGGAAACCGATGCCGAACAGGTTCAGCTGCGGCGCGGCGCGGGTCAGGATCGCCAGCGCGATGTTCGTGATCAGCATGGCGGCGACGATGGGCATGCCGATCTGCAGGCCGGCGGAGAAGATGCGGCCGCCCCAGCGCACCATCTCGAGCGGCGCGGCCAGCGACATCGGCGTGCCGGAGATCGGCAGCGTGTAGAAGCTTTCGACCAGCGCCTGGATCAGCACCAGGTGGGCGTTCATGGCCAGGAAGGCCATGGTCGCGACCAGCGTCAGGAACTGGCTGATGGCCGAGGAGCGGCCGGCCGAGGTCGGGTCGAAGAAGGTGGCGAAGCCCAGGCCCATGGTCGAGCTGGCGACCTCGCCGGCGAACTCGATGGCGGCGAACACCAGGCGCATCGCGAAGCCCATCGCGGCGCCGATCAGCATTTCCTGGGTCAGGATCAGGATCCCGGCCCAGGAGGTCGGGTCGACCGCGGGAATGGAGGGGATGGTCGGCGCGACGATCGCCGCCAGCAGCACGCCCAGCGTCAGCTTGATCAGCACCGGCACGCCGGTATTGCCGAACACCGGCGCCGCCGCCACCAGGCCGAGGATGCGCGTCAGGGGCCACAGCAGGGCCCCGATCCAGGCATAGAGTTCAGTTGTGGTAAATGAAATCAACCGATCAAACCGGGCAGCCCGGTGAACACACTGCGCATGTAGTCCGTCATCACGGTCAGCATCCACGGACCGGCCAGCACCAGCGCGACGAACACGCCGACCAGCTTGGGGATGAAGGACAGGGTCTGTTCGTTGATCTGGGTGGCGGCCTGGAAGATGCTGACCACCAGGCCGATGATCAGCGCCACCAGCAGCAGCGGCGCCGACACCATCAGGGTGACTTCCATGGCCGTGCGGCCCATCGCGATGACGCTTTCCGGGGTCATTCTCTGCAATCCTTCATTGAAGCTCTGACTAATTAAAACTTTGGGACAGGGAGCCCAGCAGCAGCTGCCAGCCGTCGACCAGCACGAACAGCATCAGCTTGAACGGCAGCGAAATCACGGCCGGCGACATCATCATCATACCCATCGACATCAGCACCGACGCGACCACCATGTCGATGATGAGGAAGGGGATGAAGATCGCGAAGCCGATCTGGAACGCGGTCTTCAGCTCGCTCGTGATGAAGGCCGGGATCAGGACTCGCAGCGGCACGTCTTCCGGGCCCTGCAGCGCCGGCGTGCGCGAGATCTTCACGAACAGCGCCAGGTCGGACTGGCGGGTCTGCTTCAGCATGAAGCCCTTCAGCGGCGCGGCGGCCTTGTCCATCGCCTCGCCCATCTGGATCCGGTTCTCCTGCAGCGGCACGTAGGCCTCGGTGTAGATGCGATCAAAAGTCGGGCCCATCACGAACAGCGTCAGGAACAGCGCCAGGCCGACCATCACCTGGTTCGGCGGCGCGGTCTGGGTGCCGAGCGCCTGGCGCAGCAGCGAGAGCACGATGATGATGCGGGTGAAGCTCGTCATCATCAGGAGGGCCGCCGGGATGAAGGTCAGCGCCGTCATCAGGAGCAGGGTCTGGACCGGCAGCGAATACGCGGTGCCGCCGCCCGGCGCGGGGCTGGTGGTGAAGGCGGGGATGGCGGGCGCGGCGAAGGCCGCTGCGGCTGCAGCCAGCGACAGGACCATCAGGCCGGCCGCCAGCAGAATTCTTTGTTTACGCATTTACTTACGCTTGTCGAGGGTCTGCTTCAGCCAGTCGGCGAAGCTGTGCGCCGGCTGCACATGTGGGGCGAGGGTAGCATGCCCGCCGTCGGCGCCGGCGCCCGTGTCCATGCCATCCTGCTTCGGCATGGTGGCCAGCGCGTTGACGCGGCCGGGCGAGGCGCCCACCACGATCCACTGGTTGCCGACTTCGACCACCAGCAGGCGCTCGCGTCCGCCCAGGTTGAGCGAGCCGACGATGCGCAGGTGGGCATTGCCCCCCATCGCTTTCGGGCCGTAGCGCTTCAGGAACCAGGCAAGGGCGCCGAGCACGGCCAGCACGGCGATCAGTGCGAACAGGGTCTGCAGCAGGCTGCCGGTGGCCGAGCCGGCCGGCATCGTGACCGGCGCGGGCGCCGGGACGGGACGGTTGGCGGCGCCGCCGCCGACCGTGGTTTCGGGCAGGCCCGGGCTGGCCGGGTCGACCGCCGGCGCGTTTGATGCCGGCGCCGGCGTGGTGACCGGTGCAGTGGGCTGTGCTGCAGCCGGAGCGGTGCTTGCCGGCGCCGGCGCGTTGGCGGCGGATGCGCTGTTGCGTGCAGCAGGTGCGGCGCCGCGGTGCGGCTGTGCGGGCGTGGCCGGGGACTGCGCCGGCGCCTGGTCTGCGGACGAGGGCTGGGCCGAAGACGGCCGGGCGGAAGGCGGCTGAGCGGCTGGCGCGGCAGCAGGAACGGCGGCGCCGCCCGCCTGCACATCCTGCCCCGCCGGTTTCGCCGTCGGGACGGCCGGCGCCGGCTGCGCCGCGCAGGCGGCCAGCGGCAGTGCAAGCACGGCCCGCAGGGAGAGGATGGTCAGCAGGCGGGCGCTTGTCGTCATTTATTCAGTTTGCGGATACGCTCGGACGGCGTGATGATGTCGGTGAGGCGGATACCGAACTTGTCGTTCACGACCACCACCTCGCCCTGGGCGATCAGGCAGCCGTTCACGAGCACGTCCATCGGCTCGCCGGCCAGGCCGTCCAGTTCCACCACCGAGCCCTGCGCGAGCTGCAGCAGGTTCTTGATGGCGATCTTGGTACGGCCCAGTTCCACCGTCAACTGTACCGGGATATCGAGGATGAAGTCGATATCGTTGGGCGTGTCCGGGCGCGAACCCTTGTTCGAAAAGTCCTTGAAGACGGCGGCGCTGGCCGCCTGCTGCTGGCTTGCGAGCGCTGCGGCTTCCGCGGCAGCCTGCTCGGCGATCGCCGCGCCCCAGTCGTCGTCGAGTGCGCTCTGGTCGTCTTGGGTGTCGGACATGGAAATTCTCCGGTATGCGTGTTACGTGTTACTTGTTGAAGGTTTCGCTGTTGGCGATCAGTTTTTCGACTTTCAGGGCGTACTGTCCATTCGAGACGCCGTAGCTGCAGTCCATGACCGGCACGCCGTCCACGGTGGCCTGCAGGGTTTCCGGAACCGAGATCGGGATCACGTCGCCGACCTTCATGTTCAGGATTTCGTCGAAGTTGGCCTTGCCGTGGCCGAGCACGGCCACCAGTTCCACCTCGGCCACCTGGATCTGCTGCGTCAGCAGCCGGATCCAGCGCTTGTCCACTTCCAGGGCCTCGCCCTGGATGCTGGAGGTCAGCGCATCGCGGATCGGTTCGATCATCGAATAGGGCATGCAGAAGTGGATCTGCCCCGAGACCGAGCCGAGCTCGATGGTGAAGGTGGACGATACCACGACTTCGTTCGGGGTGGCGATGTTCGCGAACTGCGTGTTCATCTCCGAACGGATGTACTCGAATTCGATCGGGTAGACCGGTTCCCAGGACTTGGCATAGGCCTCGAACACGATGTCGAGGATGCGCATGATGATGCGCTGCTCGGTCTGGGTAAAGTCGCGGCCTTCCACACGGGTGTGGAAACGGCCGTCGCCGCCGAACAGGTTGTCGACCAGCAGGAACACCAGGCCCGGATCGAAGACCATCAGCGCGGTGCCGCGCAGGGGCTTCATGTGGATCAGGTTCAGGTTGGTCGGCACCACCAGGTTGCGGATGAATTCGCTGTACTTCGAGACGCGCACCGAGCCGACGGACACTTCGGCGCTGCGGCGCAGGAAGTTGAACAGGCCGACCCGCAGATACCTGGCGAAACGCTCGTTGATGATCTCGAGCGTCGGCATGCGGCCGCGGACGATCCGCTCCTGCGTTGCCAGGTTATAGGTGCGGACTCCCGAGGTGTCTTCAGGCGCCGCGACATCGTCCTGATCGCCGTTGACCCCTTTTAGGAGGGCATCGACTTCTTCCTGTGAGAGAAAATTATCGGCCATGCTGCTTTACTGGTAGATAACGCTGTTTACTTACTGAATGATGAAGGAGGTGAACAGGACGTCGGAGACTTCCTGCTCGTCGCCGTGCTTGTCGAAGGGTTCCTTGACCACGGCCAGGATCTCGCCGGCGAGTTGCTGTTTGCCCTCGACCGTGTTGATCTCCGATGCCTTCTTGCCCGACAGGAGCAGCAGCACGCGGCTGCGCACCTTGGCCATGTTCGTCTTGATGAGTTCAGCCTGTTCGGTGCCGTCGACCTGCAGCGTGAAAGCGACCTGCAGGTACTGGTCACCGTTCTCCGGCTGCAGATTCACGGTAAAGGGCTCGATCGCCAGGTACTCCGGCGGATGCTCTTCCTTTTTCTTCTTCTTGCTGCTGCCGTGTTCCTTCCTGGCCGGCTCGGACGCCTCGGCATCGCCGCTGCCGTGCATGAAGTACCAGCCGGCGCCGCCGCCCAGACCGAGCACGAGCACCGCCGCGCCGATCATGATGAACAGCTTGTTCTTGCCGCCTGCTGCCGGCGCCGCCGCTGCGTCCGCTTTCGGATCAGCTTTCATTTTTGGATTCGCTTTCAAGATACCTCGGTCCCGCTGTAGATCGTCCCGTCATTATGTCATTATCGGGAAAAAGTGAGCAGAAGCAATTGTGGAAAAGAGGGCGCAACGGGTGCTATCTCGTTGTTTCTTGACGGTTTTGTTGGCGATGTGATTACGCAAACGTATCAACCATCCCACGATCGCCCAGCGCTGCCGTACGTGTTACCGCACGCGGTGCCGCTTCTTCAACCACCCTGCCGCCATCGCCACGTCCCCGGCCGTTGCCATTGGCACCACCGCCGTTGCGCGCCGCCTGTTCGCGGGCCTGGCCGCTGTCCGGCATGCCGGCGTTGACGGTGGCGTTGCCCAGTGCGATGCCGCTTTCGCTCATCATTTCGCGCAGGCGCGGCAGGGCGTTCTCTAGCGCCTGGCGGACTTCTTCCTGGTTGGCCGAGAAGCTCACGCTGGCCTGGTCGTTGGTCACCGACAGCACGACCTGGAGCGGACCGAGGTCCGGCGGATTCAGCGTCAGCGAGGCGGTCTGCTCTTCACTGCCGACCATGTAGACGACCTTCTGGCCGACCTGGTTTTCCCAGGCTTCGGTGCCGACGCGGGCGCTCAGGCCCTCGGCCGCGGCGGCGGCGGCCTGCACGGCTTCCATCACGGCCGGCTGGGCCTGGGCGAGGGCGGCGACAGCCACCGGCTCGCGCGCGGCCGTGGTCTCGCGTGCCTGCTGCAAGGCCAGTGCGGCCGTGTCCAGTTTCTGCTCGAGCTGACCCTGGCCGGCAGTCGCCGCCAGCGCCGCGCGCAGGTCGACGCCCGGCTTGCCGCCGGTATCGGCTGCGACTGCGGGCTTGTCGTCCGCGCCGAGGGCGGCGCCGGCCGCTGCCAGCGCCGGGTTGCGCAGGCTTGCGGTGTCGCTGAAGGCCTTGCCGGCGGTGGTGGCGATGCCGGCGCCGTCTTTCGACACCGACTTCATCGCCGCCTGCAGGGCCGCGAGCTGGGCGGCATCGCCGCGCTTGCCCTTGCCGCCGGCGCCGTTCAGGGCGTCGAAGGCCTGGGCCGCGGTGGCCTTGGAATCTGTCTTCGCATCCTGGGCCGGTTGCTGCAGGCTCGCCATCAGGGCCAGCATGGCGCTGGCCGGATCGGATGCTTCGGACGCCTGGCCGTCGGCTGCGTCCTCGCTGTCGGCCTTGTCGGCGTCCTGCGCGTCGGCTGCCTTGTCGGCGCTGGCGGGCTTTGCCGGTTCGTCGGCCTTGCTTGCCTGGCGCGGCGCGGCGTCGTCGGGCTGGGCCGGCTTGCTGGCCTGCGGCTTCGGCGCTTCCGCTTTCGGCGTCGGCGCTGGTGCAACCGGCGGCGCCGGCTGGCGCTGCTCCAGTTCGTTCGACAGCATGGCGCTGAACTGCGCGGCATCGCTGTTGAGCGCGGCGCCATTGCGCTGGCCGGGGGCCGGGGCGTTGAGGTTCAGCTGGGTGGTCAGGGAATTGGTTTGCATGATTGAGCTTTAACGGTTGAACCGTGCGGAGCGTGCCGCGAAATCGTCCATCATCTTCTGGTCGCGCTTCGTTTCGATCGCCAGCGCCTGCGCCGCCGCGCGTTCGTTCAGGGTGCGGTAGGAGAGGCGCTTGCGCTCGCTCTCCTGCAGGGCCTTGCGTTCCGTGTCGGCCTTGTACTGCGCATGCTTGATGACTTCCTGCTGGCCGTTGACGGCGTTGTCCAGCTTGCCCATGAAGGCCACGAAGTTCGCATAGGCGAAGGGCGTGATGCCGTTCATCTGGGCCTGGTCCAGGCGGTCCGCATAATCCTGGCGGTAACCCAGCAGCATCTGCAGCTTCTGTTCCGCTTCCTCGACCGCCTTCAACGCCGCGCCCAGACGCTTGGCGCGGTTGTCCGACTCGCGTTGGGCGAGGTCGATCAGGGTCTCGAGTGCGGATTTGTTGGCCATGGTGACACGAAGTATAGTCTCCGTTGCCGCCAATCAATCAGCCGAACAGAGAGGTCAATTCCCCCAAACTCTGCAGCATGTTGGTGTTGTCGTAGATTTCCTGGCACAGGAAGGCTTCGATGCGCTCGTGCAGCTGGATCGCCTTGTCCAGCACCGGGTCGGTGCCGGGCACATAAGCGCCCACGCTGATCAGGTCGCGCGAACGCTCGTAGCGCGAGTACAGCTGCTTGAGCGTGCGCGCCGCCTGCTGGTGCTCGCGCGAGGTGATGCCGTGCATGGCGCGCGAGATCGACTGTTCGATATCGATGGCCGGGTAGTGGCCGGCTTCGGCCAGGCGGCGGTTCAGGACGATGTGGCCGTCCAGGATACCGCGCGCGGCATCGGCGATCGGGTCCTGCTGGTCGTCGCCCTCGGACAGCACGGTGTAGAAGGCGGTGATCGAGCCGCCGCCTTCCTGGCCGTTGCCGGCGCGTTCCACCAGCACCGGCAGCTTCGCGAACACCGAGGGCGGATAACCTTTCGTTGCCGGCGGCTCGCCGATGGCCAGGGCGATCTCGCGCTGCGCCTGCGCGTAGCGGGTCAGCGAATCCATGATCAGCATGACGTTCTTGCCCTCGTCGCGGAAGTGCTCGGCGATGGCCGTGGCATAGGCGGCGCCCTGCATGCGCAGCAGCGGCGGCGAGTCGGCCGGCGCCGCCACCACCACGGAGCGTGCCAGGCCTTCCTCGCCCAGGATCTGCTCGATGAATTCCTTGACCTCGCGTCCCCGTTCGCCGATCAGGCCGACCACGATCACGTCGGCCGTGGTGTAGCGCGCGATCATCCCCAGCAGCACCGATTTCCCGACACCGGTACCGGCGAACAGGCCCAGGCGCTGGCCGCGGCCGACGGTCAGCATCGCGTTGATGGCACGGACGCCCACGTCCAGCGTTTCGGAAATCGGCGCGCGCTCGAGCGGATTGATGGGGCGCGCGTTCAGCGGACCCATCTCGGTGCTGGGCAGCGGGCCCTTGCCGTCCAGCGGGCGGCCGGCGCCGTCGACCACGCGGCCCAGCAGGCCCCAGCCGACCGGCAGGTGGCGCGCACGGTCCATCGGGCGGCGCCGCGGATGGTCGACGCTGCCGGGTTTCGGCACGCTGGGCTCGACCGGGAACACGCGCGAACCGGGGATCACGCCTTCGACGTCGCTCTGCGGCATCAGGAACAGGCGCTCGCCCTCGAAGCCGACGACTTCGGCCTCGATGCGCGCACCCGATGCGACCGGGATGGTGCAGGCGCTGCCCACCGCCAGCTTGAGGCCGACGCATTCCATCACCAGGCCGGCCACGCGCGTGACGCGGCCCGACACCTGCATCGGCTCGACGAAATCGAGCACGTTGCCGCAGTCCTTCAGGTAGGACTTCCAGCGTGCGGTATGGCGGTCAAGGCCGGGCTCGAGCAGCGTCATCCCAGCCACTCCACGTTGCGGCCCAGCGCATGCGACAGGCGCTGCCAGCGCGAGGCGATCTGGGCGTCGATCTGGTTGCTGGCGGTATCGATGCGGCAGCCGCCGCGCGCGACGCCGCCGTCTTCGACGATGCGCCAGCCGGTCTTTTCGAGTTCGTGGCCGATGCTGCCGCGGACGATCAGCGCGTCTTCGGGATTCAGGATCAGCAGGGCGGGCTGCTGCAGGGTCGGCAGGTAGTCGACCGCTTCGCGCACCACCGGCAGGATCAGTTCGGGGCGCACTTCGAAGGCGGTGCGCACCATGTTCTTCGCCAGGTGCAGGGCCAGTTCGAGCACATCGGCGGCGATGGCTTCGTCGGCTTCGGTGACGGCCTTGCCGAATTCGTTGGCGATGCACTGCAGGTGGACCAGTTCGTCGCCGGCCTCCGCGCGGCCCAGCTGCAGGCCCTCTTCATAGCCGCTGGCATGGCCGCTCGCCTGGCCGGCTTCGAAGCCTTCGGCATAGCCCTGCTGGCGCGCCGCTTCGCGGATCGCTTCCAGCTCTTCCTCGCTGATCGCCGGCGCAGGCGAGGCGGGCGGCGCTGCCATCGCACGCTGGGCCGCCATGGCCTGGGCGTGGGCGGCGGCCGCCTCGGCGGCCTGGCGTTCGCGTTCCGCGACGGCGCTGGCGCGTTCGTCGCCGAAGGAGGTCATTTCCCAGCGCTTGAACATGGGCTGGAAGTCTTTCGAATTCACCATCAGACGAACGAGTCCTCACCTTTGCCGCCGAGGACGATCTGGCCTTCGTCGGCCAGGCGGCGGACGATCTGCAGGATCTGCTTCTGCTGGGATTCGACTTCGGAGAGGCGCACCGGACCCTTGGATTCCAGGTCTTCGCGCATCATCTCGGCCGCACGCTGCGACATGTTCTTGAAGACCTTCTCGCGCAGGTCCTGGCTTGCGCCCTTCAGCGCGATGATCAGCATCTCGGACTGCACTTCACGCAGCAGCAGCTGGATGCCGCGGTCGTCGATGTCGATGATGTTATCGAACACGAACATCTCGTCCATGATCTTCTGCGCCATGTCGTTGTCGTAGTTCTTGATGTTCTCCATGACCGAGCTTTCCT
>Ga0265798_10001106_pt1 | contig 42763 bp, 33 predicted proteins | sample P3T30metagenome_FD_192430 | JGI IMG/M metagenome (GOLD analysis project Ga0265798, IMG submission 192430) | Plant litter microbial communities from East Loma Ridge, Irvine, California - P3 T30 | ecosystem: Environmental > Terrestrial > Plant litter > Unclassified | place: USA: California... | reverse complement strand
TGGCTGGCAGCAGGCGTGGGACGTGCAGTCGCTGACGTTCGACTCCATCCTGCTGCGCCTGACGCGGCACGCGTTTGCGCCGCTCGCGTATGACGCCACGCTGCGCTACACGCTCGATGGCGACGCGTTGATCGTCGAACTCACGGTGCGCAATGCCGGTGCTGTGGCGCTGCCATTCGGATTGGGGTTGCATCCGTGGTTGCCCGACCCGGGCGGCGCGCAGCTGCAGGCGCGCGCCGATGCGGTCTGGCTGTCGGGGCCCGACAAGCTGCCGTCGAGCCGGCGCGCTGTGCCACCTGCCTGGGACTACCGCACGTTTGCGCCGCTGCCGAAGGAGGCGGTCGACAACGCATTTTCCGGTTGGGACGGCGTGGCGCGCGTGCGCTGGCCAGGGCGGGGCGTGAGCCTCTCCATCGAGGCGGCGATGGATTATTTCATCCTGTATGCGCCACCGGGCCGTGACTTCTTCTGTTTCGAGCCGGTCGACCATCCGATCAATGCTCACAATATGCCGGGCTATCCCGGCTTGACCGTGCTGGTGCCTGGGGCCAGTGTGAGCCGTTCGGTGATCTTCCGGGGCGAATCGTTGTGACGCACTGACTGCTGGCGATCGGGCTGCAATTGCCGGTCGGCGGCTATCCCGATATCCGCATTGCCAGCAGCACGGCGCCGGTCGGGATGCGAAAGGATGTCTTCTATGCGCGGCGGGGTGAATTGTCGCGGGCGCAGCGGCGATTGCAGCGCGTTAGCTCCACCGGCAGCAAGCATAGCCGCGCGCCGCCTTGCGGCGGCCACGGTCAGCTATCGGCTGTCGGGCTAGGCGTGCTGCCCGGCGGCGATTGATGAGGTAAGGGACTCATTGCACTGGCTGCGCGCGCACGCCGACGGAAATGACGTTGACGTTGAGCGGACAGTAATCGCGGGCGGATCAGTCGGCTGGCAAATCGCCGCATAAGCAGGTATGACGAGTGATGGCGCCGTGTGGGTAGTGATCAATTGTCAGGATCCGTCTGGTTATATACGCGCTTAACGAATAATTCAGGGCGCTCTTCATGCCATTGTTTGAGGGCCTGAATGGGCGTCTGATGCTTCAAGGCGCGCTGCGGAATGTTGCGGTTGTATATCTTGCCGTAGTGCGCAGCGTCGATTCAAGCTCTGCTGCCGATCCGATCCGAACAGTGTCTGATTAACGATGTCGCTGATAGGCCCATTGAAGCGCTCGACCATGCCATTGGTCGGTGGATGACGCGGCGGAATCAGGCGATGCTCGATATCGAATTGTTTGCACCGACGGTCGAAACAAGTGGCGCCCACTCGGTTCCCTGTTTTTGCCTTTGGCAGTAAATCGGTCGGTGAACTGACTGCCGTTATCGGTCAGTATTTTGACGATCTTGACGAGGCAAGCAGCACGCGCCTTAGCCAGAAAATCGACACTACTGTTCTCGCTCTGGTCGGCGTAGATGTTGATGAAGACCCAGCGCGTGGCGCGGTTGATGGCCACGAACAGGTAATGCTGGGAGGATTCGTCCGGCATCTGCGGCAGATACTTGATATCGATGTGGATGAAGACGGGCTCGCAGTCCTTGAAAGTTTTCTTTGTCGCGGGCGTGCCACCGTCCTGATTGACCAAGTCACGCAGGTCAGACACACCATGGCGGCGAAGGCAGCGTCCCAAGCCAGCGCGAGAGACCGCTGGATTGATGAACTCGCGTGTGACTGGAAGCAGGTCTTCAGTAGGCAACAGCAAGGTTGTGCGCAGCTCCAAGATGATCAATTCTTGCTCGGGCGTGAGCGTTGCGGGGAGCGTCTTTGGACAGTGAGAGCCGTCGACCGGGCCTGTCACGATCCTGCCATTTCCGGATCGTCTGGCGAGTGTCGTTGTAGAGCCGAGTCAGCTCTGCCTGGGGCAATGTCGAATTCTTGAACTCTTCCCGGATCAGGTGTGTAAAGCGGGCTTGGCTGTGCACACTTGAGTCATCGGAATATCGGTGAAAAGTCAGGTAGGTGCTGTGTACGCAAAACGTGTCTGGCCTTGAAGAGCGGCCAGCCACGGATGGGTACACGATTCCACAAGTCTAGACAATAAGCTCGATTTTAATCGGGTCTATCATATTTAAGTGGCAAGCCAATTAGAAAAGAATCTCCAAATTCACCTATCGCGAGTTCCTTGAGGCGCAGTACTTCCGGGGAGGATGCCGACTGATAAGGTGGCGGATCAAATAGCGCAATCGGTAGTAGAGGGTGTTCTAATTTCAATAAAAGGGGACCTTTCAGACGTTTGAATAATCCTATCCAAGCCAGTAACTCGAATGCAAACAATGTTGTATATCGCGTACGGAACGGATGCGATGCATCATTCTCGTGTTTCGGGGTGATATACGCCGCAAGATCTAGATGGTATTGCGCGCAGTTTACCAAGGCCGCTCTGACGCTTTCCGGTTCATCGGCGTCTAGGAAAAGATCCCGGTAAACGCCGAGTCGCTCGTCAACCCGCTCTTCCCCAGGCCACGTATCAGTCAGCACTGCGACCGCCAACACATAGTAAAACTCCACATACTCGGTAGCTTCACAGGATTCATCGGCCAAATTGCTCTGGACCAAGTTGTACACTTGCTGCGCGTACCAGCGAATATCGCGGTCCTCACCGCGAGCTAACGCCAACGCGAAACGAGCGCAAAACGTACTAAACCTCAGAATGATTTCAGAATATGAGGTCGGCCGCCACACTAAATGATCGATTATCTCGTCCATAAGCTGACCATGGGTCTGGCATTGGTCTATAACTGTCCACGCTTCGGTGATTTTTCCTCTGCCGAAAAGATTTTGCGCAAGCAGCATTTCCTCGTCCGCGACTGAGCCAATTGCAATTGCTGCATTATCGATTGTTGAAGCCTCGGCGAGGAAGGACTTAAATCTTGCTTCGCTTGCATGTTGCCGCGCTGAAGGCACGCTAGGCGCCTCGTCCCAGTAGGCGCTCAGCAGTGCGTCGTATGCAAGGTCAGGAGTTGCATAACTCTTATTTATACTCATCATATTTTCTTTCTTCCTACTTGAATAGCCGGTATATTCTTGGTGTTATTTCCAATGCTTGGTCGAGCAGGATTGAGCCACTCAGAGATTTTCGTCTCAACGTTATTATTGTATAGCCGGTCTGTTTTCACGACAAAGCCTTGGAACGGCCTGACACCCTGTTCTGTCAGCACCTTGTCGGCAAAAGCGGCCAAGCCTTTAGGAGCACTAACTCCAGGAATCCAAAAGCTTCCCCCGTCCACCGCGCGATTTAATCGGCTGCGCACGTAGACATTAGGGCCGTCTGCCTGTGGGCTCGTTAAGCCCTTCGCCGAGGAGTGACCGCTTGCCTTTAGCTCAAGTCCAAGCCATTGACCTTTGTACTTGCCGCTTGTCGACTTAGCTACAAGATCGACGCCATGGTCGCTGTTGTTCTGAATGGCTCGTACGCTATCGCTTTCAAACAGGCCCGTTAGCTCCAAGGTCTGCGCAACGACCAATTCATGAAACTTGCCAACGCCAGGTCCACTGTTCTTCACTGCTTCGTATATTCCTACCAACAATTCGGTAGCAAGCGTTCGACCGACCCGCGATTCGATTGCGGTCTCCACCTTCTCGAGGCCTCGGAAGATTTTAGTCAGTCCCATTTCTAATGTCTCGCGCACAAGTTTATCTTCCAATCCTATTTTTGTATTGGCAAGCTCTCGTACCTTCTCAACAACGTTGTTGATTTCCTTAAACACCTCCATACCTGGTGCAGCATCCAAAGCCTTCTCGAGTTTCGAAACATCGAGATATGTCCCAAGCTTGTCGAAGGCGCCCACCTTACCCGATTTAGCACTTGTAAGTTGAAGCAGCCCACCTGAATTCCCAGACACTCCTAAGCCGTCCTCTCCATTCAAGAGGAGTTGGAACGCTTTAGCCACTGCGGTTGCGGCGTAGCTATTTTTTGGTGGGGGTGGAGTACGCGCTTCCTGATCGGCATGTGTCGAGTTGAGAGCGCTGACAAAACTATTCCCCAACGCATTGCCAAACGCATCCGCAGCAACACGAACCAAATCAATCTTCCCATTCGATATCTTCTGCGTAGCAGCACCAGCAGCAATTCCACTGACCGTACCGCGTGCCAGGCCGTTGAATGCGTTACCGAGCGAGTTACCTATTGCAGCATTGGCCGCGTACCCGACTCCAGCCCCAACCGCCGTCGCAGCAACGGAGCGCCACGAAAAACTTTCCTGCAGTCCGACGACCGAGCCGACGCCTTGTGTCAATGCGGACGAGATTCCCGCCTTTGCCATCGTGATGCCAAGCTGGCCTAAGCTGAAGGAGGTTGTTTGTGATGCACTGCCCGCTACCGTCGGCGACCCGGATGCCATGCCTATCGTAGGCGCGGCTTTCGCCAGGCCTGCACCAATTGCACCGCCCAAAGCCGATAAAGCGACTCCTTTCCAGTTGAACGAACTCTGAATACCCGAGGCGATTCCAACAGCCTGGCTCGCCAGTGATCCAGCAGCGCCGCCGATCGCGCCAGCACCCATCGCCGCTGCGGTGGTCAGGGTACTCGTCCCGCCAGTCACGGCCAAACCAGCAGAGAAGTTGGCGCCCATACCCGGGGTGGCCGCTAGACCGGATGCCGCACCGGCAGTATAGATGGTTACCACCACCGCGACGGCAACCATGATGATACTACCGACCACCCCGCAACCCTTGTCCGCCGCTGGCACCGGCAGTGTTGGCGCCGTATCCCCAACAGCTTTTGCCGAGTCGTAAGGCTTGAAGGTATCGTAGTCGTTGTTGACGATGTTGGCGCGGGTCGGCAAGGTCAGCGAGACGCCCGCCGTCAGCTTGCCGCCGGTCAGCCCGTTGGCGTCCGCGATCATCCACCACAGCGACGCGTCGCCCCAGACAGCATTGGCGATGCTCTGCAAGGTGTCGCCCTGCTGCACGATGTACGTGCTTGGCGCAGCGCTCAACGATGGCGCGTTGATCGGCTCGATGACGCTGCTGAACGATTCGCTCAATCGGTCGCTGCTGCCGATGTAGTTGCCAGCCACGATCAGCGAATTGGTGGTCAACCTATCCTTGTTCTTCCAGAGTACTTGTCCAGCAATATCGTTGACTAAGACCTGATAGGCGATTTTGCCGTCGGCGCCCTGGGTGCTCGTGTGGATCAGCTTGCCCACCGCGTCGTACGTGCGGGTTGATTGGTGGGCGACATTGCTCTTGTCGGATCGGATCACGGTTCCTGTCTCGAGATAAGCTCCAATCCCTTGGTAGCTCATCGTGTACGTTGTCGTGGTGGTGCCCTGGACCACGCGGTAAGACTGTAGATTGCCCATTGCATCGTAGCCGCCTGCGCCGTTGTTGGCGTAGTGGATGGAGTGCTGGAGCTTGCCACTCTTGTCGGTCACGCGCTGCTGGATCATGCGTCCGGCCCGGTCGTATACGCTGGAACGGACTTCGTTGCCTTCGAGCGTCTGCACCACGCGGCCGGAGCCGTCGTAATAGCGGTAGCCAATCAGTTGGCCGCCGCTCGTGATGGCGGACAGTCGGCCGGCATCGTCATACTTGTAGATGTCGGTCTTGCCCTTGTAGGCGTCGGTCTCGCGGTTGCCGGCGCCGTCATAGGTGATCGTGTGGGCTTCCACGAGTGTGGTCGACGTGATGGGACCGGTGGAGGGCGAATCTTCGTAGTCCCAATCGGTCTTGGACGGAACGCGGATCGGGGCGGCTTCTTTCGTCGTTTGGATCGTTCCCGACACCGACGTCTGGCGATTAAGATGGTCAAACCCGTTATCCACGGTGATCACTTTCGCGGCGCCGTCCGTGACGTAGCTCGTCGTCACCTTGGTGCGGTTGCCATTGTTGTCGTACAAGTAGGCAAGCTGGTAGCCAACGTTAGCCACCGTCGAATCGACGCGCTCGACGCGACCTTGCGCGTCGTATGCGATCGACTGGTCTTGCACGGCGTCGAGTGTGCCGCCTTGGGCTCCGTGCATCACTTTCTCGACCGTGCGGTTTCCGGCCCGGTCGTAATCGTAGGTGGTGACCGTTTCGGTCCTGGCCGCCCCTGCGAAGGCGCCTGGCTTGCGCTCGATGACCCGGGTCAACTGGCCCGACACGTCCGCGTATTCATACGCAATACTCAAGTCACCTTTCGTCTGCAGCACGAGTTGGCCGGCGGCATTGTACTCGAAGGCGGTCTTGACGCCGCTCAGGTCGACCTGACTCGTTGTCCGACCGTGGGCATCGACTTCCCATTGCTGGCGTCCATTGATCGCATCGAGCTGTGACACCTTGTGGTTGAAGGCGTCGAAAACGCTTTTGATGGTCTCGCCAAGGGCATTGGTGGTGCTGATGGCGTTGCCGCTAGCATCGTAGCGCAGGAGGGTGCTGGTGGTGCGGTTCAGGTCCTTGAACGTACTGGTATCGACGGTCGAGTTCGAGTTTTCGCTCTGTACCCGGCGACCGAGTTCGTCGTAGAAGTAGCGGTCGACGATGGCGCCTGAACGGCTGGTCAACACATTGGTTGCCTGGTTAATTGCGTAGACATTGACCGGTGCGGTCGTCCGGCTGATCTGGTTGCCCATGAAATCATAGGTGTAGGCGGTCCTCACGCCATTGCCCTGTTGCACCGTGGTACGTTCTCCGAACGTGTTGACGGTATAGGCGATCGAGGCTTGGCCAGCAACGTTGGTTTCAAGCACCAGGTTCCCATTGTGGTCGTATTGCTTGGCACTTACCGTACCCTTGCCATCGGTGGTACTCGTGACCCGTCCAACCTTGTCATATTCAGTCTTGACAACCACCATCGGCTGCCCATAGCCAGTGGGCTTACTTTCGCTGGTCACCTGGTTGTACACGTTATAGGTGTACACAATCTTCCAGTTCGTGTTGCGCGGATCGGCGACCGACATGACGTTGCCCCATCGGTCGACAGTAATCCGGTCGACCGATGCTGGTCCGATAAGGGCCTGCGAGACGATGGTTTCGATGCCGCTGGTGGCCGAACTGGCGTAATCCACCGGCTTTTTCTGCGCAATGTCGCTGGCCGCGCCGACAGCGCCCACCATATCCTTCGCATACGCGTCGGCCGCCTTCGCCGCCAGCGCCAGCCCGTCGCTGACCTTGCCCATGAAGCGGGTGCGTGTCGTGTACTCGACGATGGTGCCGATATTGGACGACATGATGTGGTCCAGCACGCTGATCACGGCTTGACCACGGGTCATGCCGGAATCGAGCTTGGCCGCGAAGTGCTGCAATTCGGACGGCCCGGCGGCGCGGCCCAGGCCGGCGGAATAAAGACGTGCAATAAAATCGCGATTGCTCAGCGACGCGGGGAAGTCGTCGCGCGCCTCGAATCCTTCGAGCATGAAGCTGGCAAGGCCATCACGCGTGCCGCCTTTTTGCAAGAAGTTGATCCAGACATTCAAACCGCCCGGTTCCGGCGAGCGGTTGAGCAGCAGCTGGTACAGCTGCGCCACTTGTGTTGCAAGGCCCACTCGCGGGTCTTGCGCAGCGGGCACCGCCTGGGCGTTGTAGCGCTTGGCTTCTTCCAGCGCGTAGAAGGTAGCGAGCTTGGTCAGGTCGTCTGCGACCGGCGTCTTGGCCGCGCTGGCGATGGTACTCAAGCTGGTCGCCATGCGCCGTGCGAACAGGGCCGTGTCGGAGTTGAGCGTCTTTTCGGTCACCGACGCGATGAATTCCATCACCAGCACATTGCGCGCTACAGGCGGGTTGGCGGACAGTGCCGCGGACCAGAAGCGCAGGCCAGCCTGGTCTGCGGCGCGTCCGAGCGCACCGCTGAACATGTTCGCGACAAACGCCTCATTGCCGATCGTGTCGGCACCCGCGCCATAGACCTGGATCAGCTCGTTGGCCAGTTCCAGCAGAGTGCGGCCCGCAGCCATGTCGGCCAGGGCCATCGTCATCGCCGCGACCGACGGTGCGGCCCCGACGATGGCGTGGTGAACCTGGGTGTACTCCAGCGCACGCTTGGCCAGCACGTCGGCATTTTGCTGGAGCCGAATATTGTCGAACACCGCCGATTTGGCGCTTGCCAGCGCTGCGCGTGCATTGCTGTGGGTTGAAGCTTGTCCGAGCGCCGTGTCGACCGTGTCGAGCCAGGCGCGCTCCGCCTTGATGGCGTCGAGCGTCAAGGCCGGCAGCTTGCGGCCGCTCGCCTTCTCGAGCACGGCCTTCGCCGCTTCAAGCGCCGACTTCTCGTTCGTGATCTCGGCTGCGGCCGTACGGTAGGCGATAGCGGCGCTGCGTTCGACACTGGCGACCTTGCTCGCCGCCGCCGGAGTCGACTTGGCGAGCGCCTCGGCGGTGGAAGCGGTCCTGACGGCAGCCAGCGCTTCTGTCTGGCGGTCCTGCGCTGTCTTGAGCGCGGTTTGCGCGACCGCGACCGCATTGATGGCAGAATTGCCCTCCGTCTGGATCGCCTGGCTGATGCGATTCCGCTCATTGATGAACGCGGATTTTGCACGCAGTTCGTCGCGCAACGATCCGCGCCAGAACTCGGCTGCCGCTTCATCCGCGCTTGCCACTGGGGAATTTACCCAGAAGCTCAGGCCTGCGGCATCCGGCTCTCGTCCCAGCACTGACCGGTACAGGTTGGTGAAGAAGTTGGTGCGGTTGGCGAACGATCCGCCCATTGCCGCAATGCGGGTCGTGATGTAGCTAGTGACGTCGCCCAGCGCCGCTTGAGCCTTGTAGCTGCTGAAGCCCGGGTAGCCGGTGGCAGCGTAGAACTCTTCGAGCGCAGCGCGGTTGCTGGAATTGAGCGCGGTCCGGGCGCTGCTCGCAGCGGCATTGGCGCTGTCGAGGCTGCTTTGTCGGCGCGATACCTCGGCGCCGGCATCGGCGTACGCATTCGATGCCTGCTGCGCGGCCGCGGTTGCGGTGCTCGCTGCGGTCTGGGCCTGTGTGACGAACTTGCTGTCCGACAGGGCGGCCGCGATCCGGTCGTCGAATTTGGCGCGCAGTCCGTACTCCGTCGTGTCCGACACGGTGTACTCGGTGAAGCTGAGGATGATGTCGGAAGCGACCTCACCACGCGACGCGCCGGCATTCAGGCGGTCAATCCAGAAGTTATCGTTTGTGGCCAGCGAGCGGCCCAGCGTCTGAAGATAGATCTGGTTGACGAATGCGCGGGCGGTAGTCGCGTTCGCAAACAGGGCGCGACCCTCCGCCGATTCGAGCATGCCAGTCGCGATCGCCGCCAGCGATACCCCGTCGCGACGATTCTTGGCGTAGAAATTCAAGCCGTTCACGTCCAGTGCCGGTACCTGCACCGAGTCGCGGTTGAGCACGCCCAGATAGAGGCGCGTGATTTCCATCACGGCTTTCGCCTCCACATTGCCAGGATTCTTCAGGTCCGCAATGATCGCAGCGGCGTTCGCGCGCGCGGCATTGGCCTTGTTGATCGCCGCCGTGACGTTCAGCACCGCGGCATCGGCGAGCACTTCGCTGTCGCTCGTTAGTTTGTCCAAGCCGGCCAGCGCCTTGCCGACCTTCTCGTCGAACTGGCGGATCAGATCCAGCTCGGCCTGCTTGTTGATCGCCGACTCGCCGTCCGGATAGCCATGGTCGACCACCGACCTGAGGAAATCTACCGCCACCTGGCCCCGCTTCGCCGGGCTGGTGACCGCCGCGGTCCAGAAGGCCAGCCCGGCCTGGTCTGGCTCGCGGTCCAGGATCTGGCGGTACAGCTGCGTGATGAACTGGGCCGGGGTCTGCGACGGCGAGAACAGGACGATGCCTTCCGCCGACTCGAGAATGCCTTGCGCGATGATCGCGTCGCTGGTGCCGGTCAGCATGTGGCCCAGATAGTTCATCACGCCCGGCAGGTCCATCGCGTAGACCGGCTTGCCGTCGCCAGCTGGTGGCTGGTCGCGCCGCAGCAGGCCGACGTACAACTGTCCCAGGCGCCGCACTGCCTGCGCGGCTGGATTGTTGGCGGCGCTCTCGGTGCTTGCCGCGTTGGCGGTGGACATCACGAGCTGGTTCGCCACGATCAATGACTGGTTGGCGAGCGCCGCGCCAGCGCCAGCGGCTTTGCCGGCCGCCTCCGCAGCGGTGGCGTAGGCTACTTGTACGGCAACGTAAGCATTCGCGAGCGCCCGGTCCAGTCCGCCGGCTTCATAGTCGGCGATCAGCCTGGTTGCCGCGACCGAGCTGTTGCCCGCCATGTTCACGGCATAGGTCACGCCGAGGGCCGCCTTGTCGTTGAAGCGCGCCTGCAGCGTCAGTTCGGATGTCACCGGGCCTTCGTAGCGCAGGAAGGCGTCGAGGACGTCGATCGCCACCTGGCCGCGGCTGCGGCTGCCGATGTGTCCGGCCCAGAACGCCACGTCTGCGGCCTGGGCCGGACGGTCGAGCGCATGCGCGTAGATCTTCTCGACGAATGCCGACGCGCTGGTGCCGTTGTAGTGGGCTCTGCCTTCGGCGCCCTCGATGATGGCGTTGGCGACGGCGTCCAGCGTAGCCTGGCCTCGGCTGACACGCTCTACCCAGTATTCCAGACCGTCGCGTTCCGGCGCACGGTCCAACAGGGCCACGTACAGGCGCGAGACCTGCAGGCGGATGTCTTCCATTGGCGTGGACTTCGACGCATCCAGGACGGCGGCAGCGTTCACACCGGCCAACTGCGTGGCCGAGGCCATAGCGGCGACCACGGCGCTGGCCGAGGCCTGGGCCGATGCGTTCTGCGTGACCGCTGCGATCAGGGCGCGCGCCACCGCAATCGGGTCGTTGCGCTTGGCGACAAAGGCCGACGTGACGCCCAGCGAGATCTTGTCTTCGAAGATATCGCGTTCGCGGACCAGCGCAGCGTCGCTACCGCTGTACGCACCGACCCTGGCGGCGATGTCGAGCACGACGCGGCCCCGGGTCGCAGCCGGCTTGCCGTCGGTGCCTGCCAGGCGGCGGGTCCACTCTGTCAACTCAGTCTGGCTCGGTGCGCGCCCGAGCAGGATGCCGATTACGCGGTCGACGAATTGCTCCGGCGTCTGGCCTGGAGGATAGAATGCCGGATCCAAAGCTTCCTTGTCGTCGAGCATGCCGTTCGCGACATTCTCGATCGACTGGCCATCCTTCAGGCGGGCGAGCCAGAACATGGCGCCGTCATGGTCCGGGGTACGGCCGTACAGCGTGATGTAGAGCTGGGCGATCTGGCCTTGGTAGCGCTGCTCAGCGCCTGACTGCGTGCCGTCAGCGAGCGCTGACTGCAGATTCTTTTCGGCGGCATCGAAGACGCGCTTGGCCGTTGCGGGGTCATTGCCGGCGTGGTTGACGACGTAGTTGAAGACCGCGTCGCTACGGTTGGACAGCCGCTGCTTCGCCTCGCTCAACTGAGGCGCAGTGGCCGCTTTCACTTCGGCGATCATGTCCAGGATTGCCTGGCCCTGGTTGCCGGACAAGAACGTGCCCGACCAGCGCCCGATCTGGTCCTGAGAGGCTCCCTTACCAGCTTCATACCGGTATGGCAGGCCCAGGCCCTGTTCCATGACGTTGTTGAACGCGGGGAGGATCAGGTAAGGGTTTGGATCGGTCCAGCGCTGTGCGTACATGGTCTGGGCGATAGTCACGAGCGGAACGCCGCTGTTGGCCAGGCCGACCCAGTAGTTCAGACCAAATTCCCCGGTCACGATCGGTGCCTTGCCAAAGATGACGCCGTAAAGGTCGATCACAGCACGCTGTTTGAGCTCGGACACCTGGCTTTCGACGTTCAGCAACCCGTTCGCGGACTCGAACGCCGGTTCGTTGCCGGCGCCCTTGAGTTCGACACGGTACTCGTACGCGCCTGCCGCCAGCCCCGCGGTGGCGAAGACGCTGTAGCCGCCCTGTTTGCTGACCCGCGTCGCGGTTTCCGTCCAGGCGGTCTCGCCCTGCTTCCGGTAGTAGACGCGCGCGGTCTTGTCCGCATCTTCCAGGTCGGCCACGATGACGAAATCATCCGCCACGGATGGCATGCTCGAGACCTTGACCCAGGCGCTAGTGAGCGGATCGCGGCGCAGCAGGTCGATATTGCCCACTGCACCGACGTTGACCACCTGGCCCATCAGGTTGTAGCGGGTGTCGGTGCGGATCAGGTCTTGCAGCGTCAGCGCCTGCTCGGCCGACGCAAGGGTGCGCAGCAGTTGCGGGTTCGATGCGCTTTTGCTGCGGATCTGGCTGGTCATATTGCCCTGAGCGTCGAACAGCATGACCTTGTCGATGCCGTCGCCTGCGTTAGTGCGCCAGGCGCGGCCGGCCGTATCGTAGTCGGTATATTCGAGATCCTTCGTGACGCCGGCGCTGGTCACCTGGCGCGCCGTGATTTCACCGTAAGCGTTGAACACATTGCTCACGAACGTCACGCCGCGGTCGACGGCATTGATCAGGTCGAGGTTGCCCGGCGTGCGCAGGCCGATGGCCTGGCCGATGGCGTCATACTCTGTCACCTGGAACACGGTCCGCTTAATCTTTTCGGTAGCGCTGACCGTGTCGGTGACCGTACGCCATTCCTTGACGGCGCGGCCTAACACGTCGTACGACATGTTGATCGTATTGTTGTTGCCGTCGATGACCTGCAGCGCACGGCCGTTCACGTCGAAGACGGTTGCCGTCACGCGGTCGGCCGCTGCATCGGCGACTGGCCTGGTGCCAGCGGCGGCATTGATCACGCCTTTCGCGTAATCGATGCGCAACACGACGTTGCCGTGGATGTCGAGCTTGAACTCGGTGTACGGGAAGCTCTTGGTAGTATGGTCTGGGTGCGCCTTGGCCGTTGCCGTGACCCGGCCAAGCTGGTCGTAGTAGGTGTAGGTGACGGTGCGATCGGCAGCGGTGACGCTGACTTGGTTGCCCACGCTGTCGTAGCCGTACGAGGTCACCAGGTCGACGCCCCCAGTCGCCTGGCTGGCGAGGATGGTCTCGCGTAGGCGGCGGTTGACCGCATCGTAGCCATAAGTCGTGACGCGCGCCAGCGCGTCGTCCGACGGGGCAACCGGGACCGTGTCGCCCCAGTTGCTGATCACCTTGCTGTATTCGGTACGTCGCTCGAGGTTGCCGGCTGCGTCGTAGGCAAAGGTGGTTAGGTAGCCCTGTTTCCAGCTGTCGTTCTTTTCCGAGGCTGCGATCTGCACCGTGGCGCTCAACTGGCCGCGCACATCGTAATAGTTGCGCTGGCCGGCAGCTTCGGTGACGGCGTTGCCGTTGCTGTCGGCGCCATGGATCGCGACCGACTCGACTTCGCCGAAACCGTTGTAGGTCGTCGCCGTCGTGCGGGCAGCAGTCAGAAAGTAATTCGTGCCGAGGCTTTGCGCATCGTAGACATAGGCGCTCGGCTCAGTGACGCGCACCGCGCGGCCGAGCACGTCGTAGCGCGTTTCGATGACGCGCGAGACGCCGCCGAACACACTCGCCAGGGCGAGCGAGGTTTGGTTGACATCCTGCAGCGGTGCGGTTGGCACGTAGGCAGTCGCATAACGGATCAGTTTGGTGACGTTGCCGAACGCATCGCGCTGGTACTCGGTGATGTAGCCGCGGCCATCCATTTCGTAGCGTACTCGGCCCAGCTTGTCATAGGCCTTCTGGCTGGTGGTAGTGCTGCGGATGTCGCCATTTTCCGGCGCGCTCACGCTCGCGACTGCTTCGCCGAACGCGTTGTAGGTAACGCTGATGGTCAGGGCGACCGCCGCTGCCGACTCGCTGCGCGCGGCTTCGCCCAGCGGCGACAGACTCTCGCTGGCGTCGTAGATCTTCGCAGCCGGGTGGATGGTCTTGATCTGGCGGCCGGCGGCATCGTACAGGTAGCTGGTCACACGTTCCTGGCCGACGATGCCTGCCGCTTCGGTGCGGGTCAGTACATTACCCAGCGAATCGTAGGTGAAGCGCGTTACCAGCGTCATCGAAGTGGCCGTGCGCGTTTCACCCTTGCCGGTATTGAGCGTGCCCGCCGCATACGCCGTCACGACTGGCGCCGTCTCACTCATCAGTCGGCCAGCCGCATTGTATGCGTAGGTCCAGACCCGGTTCAATGGATTCGTGTAGGTCAGCTTGCGCCCGAGCGCATCATAGGTGAACTTTTCGGCTGCCCCGGTGGCGTCGGTCGCAGTCAGAATGTCTCCCTGCGAATTGTGCGTGTACGACGTGGTGCGCTTGACAAGCCCGGTCACCGAGGTCTTGGTGGCGGTTTGGTCGAGCCGTTCCACGCCCACCAGCAAATCCTTCCGTTCGTAGGCGATGGTGCCGGTCAGGCGACCGAGGGCGTCGTAAACATGTTCGGTGACGTAGCCGGCCTCGTCGATGCTGAAGCGCACCCGGTCGGACTGGTCGAGGATGAATCGTTCGCTCCGGGCCGTTGCAGCCTGGGGCGCCAGCGTCCTGCGCAGGTCGTCGGCCGTGGTGGCGGCAGCCACCGCATTGGTGGGCAGGGGGCTGGCGTAGCGCACGAGCATCACGAGCCCGCCGGTCGAGTCGAAGCGGCGTTCGACCACGTTGCCCAGCGCGTCTATTTGGAATACCGGACGCCCGTTGGCGTCGTAAACGGTACGGCTGACCCGGCTCGCCTCGCCGGGTGCGCTTGTAGCACGGGCCACGACGGCGCCGAAGCCGTCATACTCGATCCGCGTGGTGGCTCCGCCGGCACTTACCGTTTCGAGCAGGCGGTTAGCCGCGTCATAGCGATACTGCGTGACGCGGTCGGCCTCGGCACTGAAGGCAGGGCCGTCGATCAGCCATTTGTTGTAGCTGGCTTGGGTGTCGTTGCCAGGAGGAAATGCCGCGCTGAGGTACGTGGCATAGGCGGTGCTGGTGCGAACATTGCCGGCTTCGTCGTAGGTGTTGCGCACAACTGACCATTGCACTGCGCCGTCGGCGCCTAGGCCCTGGGCGGTCGCCGTGACGGCGAGACGGCCGGTGTCGTCGTAACCGTAGCGGATTGCTGCATTGCCGAGGCTGGCTATGTTGTTAGCCGTATTGTCGACGAAGGCCTGGATGTCCGCGCTGAACAGGTCGTTGCCCGTCATCATTTTCTGGTAGGCGGTTTCCAGCACCAGACGGCCGGTGCGATCGTAAGACTTCCCGGTAACGGTCCACTCGCGTGTGGCACCGGTGCCGTCCTTTGCGGTCGCGCTGGCCGTCAAGCGGTCTTCGGCGTCGTAGGCGTAGCGGATCAAGACATCGTTGGTCGTGCGTACCAGCTTGGAAGTATCAGTACCAATCGGAGCGGCTGACTTGATGGAATTGACGAAGGCCGAGCGCGAGATGAGGTTGCCGCGGCTGTCGTGGTCCTGCATCACCACTGACCACTCGCGGCTGGTGCCGGTGCCGCGCAGGGCGGTATAGATTGTGGTCAGATTGCCGCGCGCGTTATAGATATTGACCTGATGCTGGTCTGCATCCGCCACGCTTAGCGTTTTTCCAGCGAGGGCGGTGCGCAGATCGGCCTCGGACGTGGAGAATGCGATCGACTTGGCGTAGGTTATACGCTCGGTGACGTTGCCGTGGGCATCGTACTTGTATTCGGTAACCACGCCCATCGGGACCGCGGCCGTGCCCTGGCCCTGCAAGCCACTGGCGACGATAACGAAACTGACGCGGCCATTCCTGTCGTAGAACGTGCGGCTCGACGTATCCTGGGTCGGATCGGCGCCGGAGTCGAGCGGCGCGGCGCGGCGGGTGTTGCCGGTGACCTTGCCGAAGGCGTCATAGGTGTAGGTGGTCTGGTATCCAAGCCCGTCTACGCTGGTGGTGAGCTGTCCGCGCTGGTCGTAGACATAGTTCTGTGTGCGGATGGCGCCGCCGGCGATACTCGCGATCGCCTTGTACAGGTCTGGACCGCTATTGCCGCCCGCTAGCTGCGCCAGCTGTTCAGCCGGGATGCGCGCTGCGTAGTCTCTGCGTGTTTCGAGTTGTCCGAAGGCGTCGTAAATTTGTTGGCTGACTTCGCCCATCGCGTTGACGGTCACCGCGATACGGCCATCAGCGTCGTAGTAATACACGCTACGGTTACCGTTCGGGTCGGTCATGCTGGTGCGGCGACCGTCAGTGTCGTAGGTATACCTGACCGCATGTTTGGCCCAAACGGCATCGATCTGTCCGTCGCCCGAGGCGGCCGACAGCAGGCGGATGCCTTCCGGGCTCAACTGCGCGCTTAGACGGCCCTGGATGTCGTAACGTGCTGCCGAATGGCTGGCCTCGGGCGTGCCGAAGCCCAGCGTGGTCGAGATCCGATTGCCAGCAGTGTCATACACGTGCTTAGTGACGCAGCCAGTTGCGTCGGCCTCAAGGATCAGGCGCCCCAATGCGTCGTAGACGAAGCTCGCAGTTGCGTCGTTCGCATGCCGCGCCTTGGGGCGTAGGGTGTCGATGGTTGCGCCAGCGGCCCAGCTAACGCGAGCGCCATAGCGGACGGTTCCGGACAGTGCACCATTGGCGTCGTAACGCATCTCGGTCAGATACGATTCCCCGTCGAGCATACCCACCAGGCGCCCGGTGGCGTCGTACAGTAGCCGCTCGCGCACTTCCTTCGCCAGGTCAGTTACCGGCAACAGTTGGGCTAGCGTGCCTTGTGCGCGCAGCGATGCCGTGGTGGCGATGGCGTAGCGGATGCGCTCCACCAGGCGGCCCGCACTGTCGTAGCGTTGTTCGCTCAGATACCCTTCGGGGTCGAGCTGGCCGCGCAGCCGACCGTCGTTATCGTAGAAGTTGCGCGTCTCCAGAAATTGCTGGGTGGTCGGCAACGTGAATTCGGTAAGCGTGCGTACGCCTCGGAACTGCTCCTTGGCAAGCGGCGCGGTCAACTGCAGCATCCGTACCACGCGCCCGTAGTCGTCGTAAACGCGGCGGGTCAGGTAGCCTTCCGGGTCGACCGAATCGAGCAGGCGCCCTTGTGCATCGTACGTGTTCCAAGTGCTGCGATCGGCCAGCGAGCCCGACGGAACCACATCGGCCGCCATCAGCTTGCTCGGCGCGCCGGTGGTGGCGTCGACCATGGCGACAGAGGTGGGCGTCGCATACTGCACGGTGCGCACCAGGCGATCATTGGCGTCGTACACGTATTCAGTGACAGTGCCGTCGGCGTCCACCTGCGCCCCGAGGCGTCCTGCCGCGTCGTAGAAACGATGCTGGCGCTGTCCGCCGGGGCTGACTGTCATGCGCAGGCGGCCGGCTTCGTCATAGGCATACGTGGTGGCGCCGAGTACAGTGTCGCCCGGTGCTGCTTCTATCACACCTATCAGCTGGCCGGCGCGGTCGAATACCGAATTGCGCACCAAGCCATTCGTCATGGTCGTGATGACGCTGTTACCGGCGTCGTCGTAATAGGTGCTGCTTGACTGGTTCAGGGCATCGGTGGTGGCGATCAGGCGCCCCAGGCCGTCGTAGACGAACGAGGTGCGTCCGTTTCTCGCATCGAACGAATGGAGCAGCTGCCCGGCCTGATCGTAAATATAGCGCGTGGTCGACTGCGAGCCGTCGGCTATGCCATTGCCATTGGCATCTACGCGCGTATAAGCGGTCGCGCTGTCAAGCAGGCCCCTGATGTCGTAGAGGTAGTCGGTGCGCGCGGTTTGAGTTTTGTTGGCGTTCGTCGCCCAGCTGGCCATCTGCGCTTCGGTCGGATTCTTCGCGCGGGTATAGCCGCTGGCGTCGAAGGTATTATCGGTGTAGCCGATGACCGACGTGCGTTCGCCCTGCGCATTGTAGCGGTGCTCGGTGACGCGTCCCTCGGGGGTGATCTCGAAGCGCAGCCGGTTGGCGGCGTCGTAGACAAAGCGCGCGGTGGGGGCGATGATCGCGAGCGCGCCCCCGGTCGAAGGCGACACTTCTTTCAGCGAGACGTTGTCATAGACCACCACCGCGCCCGGGACGAACGAGTACAGGGCGAGGAAGGTCGACGTCGAGGTGGCCTTGAAGCGGACGGTCACGTTCTGGCCGGAGAACGCAAACTGGGAGTTGCCGGCAACGCTGATCATTGCGCTGTTGGCGGCCGATGCGCTCATCACGGTGACGCGGAATTCATACTCGGCGCCGACAATGGTCGGCACGTTGCGCGCGGCATACTGATAGTCGCTCGCAGTACTGTTGCGCGCAGTCAGCCTGAGTGCGCCAGCCGAATTTACGGCCGTACCACCCAAGCTGGTTCCAAGCACCCAGCCGCTCGTGCCGGATGCGCTGAAGTCTCCGTTCGCGATGAGTTCGGCCGAGGTGTAGCGCGCCGTGCTTTCGTTCAGCAGGCGATTGCTGACCTGATCGTACACGCGTGAAATGACGGTGCCGTCGGGCCGGGCTTCGAGAGTGCGGTTACCGTTCGCGTCGTAGTCGAACGTGGTCTTGAGGTCGAGCGGGTCGATGACGCTTGTGACGTTGCCCTTGTCGTCATAGGTATAGCGCGTGGTTTGTGCCAGATTGCCAACCACCGGTCCAGTGATGGCGGTGAGCTGACCCAGTGCGTCGTAGGTGAATGTGGTGCTCGTGCCGAGCGGGTCGGTGACAACGGTCTTGCCGGTTTCCGAGTAGTCGTATTTCGTTACGCGCCCCAGCGCGTCGGTGGTTTTTGCCACACGCCAAGCGCCGCCTGACTGAACGTAGGCCAGGCCCAGGCGGCTGCCGTCGCTTTCTTCGATCGTCGCGATGCGGTCGCTGTCGCCATCGTAGGCGTAGCGTGTGGTATAGACCTTGCCGTCGGCGGTGAGGCCGTCCTCAGGTGTGAGGTCGGTCCTCACGCTGGTCAGACGGCCCCGCTCGTCATAGCCATAGCGCACTCGAACGAAATCGTCCAACCTCGCACCGTTGGTGCGGATCTGGGCCAGGTTGTCGCCGACATAGTCGAAGGTCGTGGTGTCGCCGCTGGCGTTGGCGATGCCTTGCAGGCGCCCGCGCGCGTCGTACGTCAGGCTCAGCCGGATACCTGTCTCGTCGCGCACTTCCACGAGACGGCCGCCATTGGCGGCGTCATAGAGCTCGTGTTCCCCCTTCAGATCGTTGCGATCACCGCGCCAGGTCCATTGCTGCTTGGCGTTGTTATAGGTGACCGTCTGATAGGCGCCACCGCCATCAGTGGTGACGTAGGCGGCGCGTGCGGTGTCGTAAATGTATTCGGCGCGGGCACCGTCGCTGCCAGTGCGGGTGATCTTGCTGCCAGCGGCGTTGAGCGCGCCCGAGGTCACCGTGACCTCGCGAAGCGAGCCCATACGCCAGCTGGCCCCCAGCTGCCCGAGCGAATTGTAGGTGCGCGTGAGTGCGACATCGATGCCGCGTGCCGCAAGGAAGTCATCCTGGTGCTGCAGAGCCAGGTTGCCCGTGGAGATATTGACGAAGGCGCTGCCCTTGCTATTGCCGAGCGCGGCGTTTCCGAACAGGCCCGGCTGGCCCAGGACACCGGCGGAACTGGAGGATACACCGAAACTATTACCGCTGACAATTGCGACCATGAATGCTTCCTTGAACGGGGCGAATGCATCATTCGCCTGGGGTGGACGTTGTGCCGGCCCTGAACGGACTTAAGCACTATTGCCAATGTATCCAAGGAAATTTCTAAAAGTTTAGGTCTGGAAATAATATTTTTATCGGAGGTACATGGTTCACCCGTTTGCACGGTGGGCGTGCGTTGCGGACCCCAATAGCCGTTCGAGCAATCAGGGTGGCTTGCCAAGCAACATTTCATTGTGACAGTTCGTGAGCATGTTAGTCCCCGTAAGAATGGTCATAAATGCGTGAGTTTTTCAAGTGGAAAGTATGTGGTATCCGTGTGATTTTTTTTTGAATTTCTGCCTGTTTATTCGTTTTTCTTACTGGTATTATTCGCGCCTCCTGCACATATAGGTTGGTAGAGAGCTTTTTCATGACGGATGTTTTGACAGTCGCTGCGGCGAGCATGCGCGATGATGTGCTCAGAGTGCGCGTGCTCAGTCATAACCTGGCCAATGTGCAGACGCCTGGCTATCGAAAGCAGATCGCCGTCGGAGCAGGGTTCGCTCACCATTTCGCGCATGCTGACAGCGCCCATTCGCCTGCCCCCGTACGTCGCGATGCTGTTGTCATCGATCCTCGCGCCGGTACGCTGAAGTCGACTGGTATCGGCGCTGACGTGGCGGTGGAAGGCGCCGCTTTTATCGAGGTCGCAGGCCCGTCCGGGCCGCTCTACACCCGCCAGGGTAGCTTGCACGTTGATGTCCAAGGGCGGTTGGTAGGCGAGCACGGCTTCCCGGTCAATGGTGCGGGCGGTGAGATTCGCCTTGCCAACCTGCCGTTTACGATTGGCCGCGATGGCGCGGTGCGCCAGCAGGACCGCGTGATCGGCCACATCAAGCTGGTCAGTTTCGTTGACGCCGGCCAACTGACGCCGCATGGTCAGGGACTGTATCTGCAGGATCGTGCGCGCATCGACGAGCATGCGTTGGCGTCGCAGCTGCGCTCGGGCTATCTGGAAAGTTCGAATGTGAATGTCACCGAAGAAATGGTTCGACTCACTGAGGCAGTGCGCCATTTCGAAAGCATCCATCGCGTGGTTCAAACGCACGACGAAATGATGGAAAAAGCCATCCGCAAGCTGGGGGAGTTCTGAATTGAACGATTCACTTTACATCGCCGCCACCGGTATGCAAGCCCAGCAAAAAAACGTCGATACAATCGCAAATAATTTAGCGAATGTAAATACACCTGGCTTCAAGCGTGGTCGGGTAAGTTTCGATGAAATGGTCTATCGAAATATTCAAGGGGCGATGCCAAATGACGCAGCGCCGATATTCATGGGCAACGGCGTTGCCATGGCGTCGCTGATGAAGTCATTCGCCGTCGGTGAATTAAAACCCGGAGGTTCAGCATTCGATATCGCCATTCGCGGCGATGGCTTTGTTGAAGTCGTCGATGCAGACGGCGTGTCAGCATTTAGTCGTGGCGGAACGTTTGCGGTAGACCGTGATGGGTTTCTCACCGCCGAAAACGGTATGCCTCTGAAATCCTCTATCCGCGTCGGCACGGAAGCAGCGTCGATCGTGGTCGACGCCGATGGCCGGGTTTACGTGCGGCAGGACGGGCAGGGCAATCCGGTCGAAGTCGGTAAGCTCGACCTGGTTCGGTTCGCCGACGCAAGTGGCCTCGAACCGGCAGGCGCCGGGTTGTACCGTCCCACCCAGCGCTCCGGCGAGCCGATGCCGGGCGAGCCCGGTGAAGCGGGTTTTGGCCAGTTTGCGCAAGGTTTCATCGAAGCGTCGAATGTCAACCTGGCGCAGGAAATGGTCGAGCTGATGGTGGCGCAGCGCGCCTATGAGTCGAACGCCAAGGTGATCCAGGCGTCTGACGAGATGCTCGCCATGAGCAATAACCTGCGCAAGTGATGCGATGCGACGACTGAGCATTGCATGCATATCGCTTCTGGCAGTCCCTGTGGTCATGGCGGCGACACCTGCGGTGACGCTCACCCTGGCGCCGCATGTGCTCGTCGCTGGCGGCGCGTTGGCGCTGTCTGATGTGGCGCGGATCGAAGGAGTGGCTGCTGTCGCGGCGCAGGTGGGAGGCTCGCCGGTCGGCTTCGCCCCGCGCTTGGGCCAGGTGCTGCGCCTGTCGCCGGGAATGCTCGCGGCCTCGCTGCGCCGTCATGGCTTCACCGGTGACATCGTCTGGCGCGGTGCCGATCTGGTACAGGTCCGTACGCGCTCGGCGACCCTTTCTGGCGCCGACATTGCGCGCGCGGCGCTGACCGCTGCCCGCGACGCCGTTCCGGCGGGGAGCGAGGTGAGCCTGCGGCGCGACGTGCCAGACACTGACATGCCGGTGTGTGCGACGCGCATCGCGGCCCGTGAGGCCGTGTTCCATGGAGGTGGCCCGCATGCCGTGGTGCCGGTCGACCTATTTTGCGGGCACGACGTCTACCGTAGCGTCCAGGTAATGGTGTCGGCCGTGCACGAGCGAGCGGTGATTGTGGCCGCGGGCTACACCCCGCCAGGTACATGGATCGATGCAACGCAGTTTCGGACCGAACGTCGCAACGTTGCCGGCTTGCCGGTTGAAGCCGCGGCGCCTGGTCTGCTGGAACAGGGTCGGCGCACCGGACGCGCGCTGAAGGACGGAGAAATCCTGACCGTGGACAAACTGGCTCCGTCCGATGCCGCGGTACCCGGGGACCGCGTGCGGCTGCTGGCGCGCGCGGGCGAGGCTTCAGTCGAAGCCGTCGCCTTTATAGTGCACGGCGGCGCGCTCGGTCAGCGTGTGACGGTCAGGCTCGGGCAGGACGCCGAGCAGATGACTGGTACGTTGTCCGCTGTGGCCACTGTCACGCTTCATTGAGAGGGTTGTGGTCATGCGAATATCCATGCTCTTTTTGCTGCTGGCCGGCGCCACGGCTGCAGTCGGTGCGGAAAGCCTGTACAAGCCGGGCAGTTTCCAGTCCCTGACCGCCGACGCGCGCGTACGCCAGGTCGGCGACCTCCTTACCGTCCTCATCCACGAAAGCGCCAGCGCGACCAGCGCTGCCGATACGTCTGCTTCGCGCAGCGCCAATGTCGGCATCGACCTGCGCGGCCCGTACTCGGGGCGTAGCGCCGCGATCGGTACAGACAACCAGCTCGACGGACGCGGGCGTACCCAGCGCGAAGGGCGGGTACTGGGCCAGATCACGGTCGCGGTGCAGCAGGTACTGCCTTCGGGCGACATCGTGATCAAAGGCGAGCAGTTGCTTGAGATCAACAATGAAAGCCAGCGCATCGCCCTCGAGGGACAGGTTCGACCGCAGGACGTTTCGAGTACGAACGTCGTGCTGTCTAGTCGTGTCGCGAACGCGCGCATCCAGTATGCAGGCCATGGCGACCTGGCTGATCGTCAGCGTCCTTCCTGGTGGCATCGCATGCTGACCTGGTTCGGGATCTGACGTGAAGCGCTTCCTCATTGCATTCGCACTGCTTTGCAGTGCCATCCTCCCGGCGGCGGCGGCGGCAACGACGACGACGCCCGACGCTATCCGGATCAAGGACATCGGAAAAATGTCGGGTTGGCGCGACAACGCGCTGAGTGGATACGGCCTGGTGACCGGCCTGGCCGGCACCGGCGACAGCGCCCGAAACAAGGCGACACGCCAGTCCATCGCCAATATGCTGGGGCGCTTCGATCTGACGCTGGCGCCCGACGAGATTCACAGCCGCAACGCTGCCGCCGTGATGGTGACCGCGACCCTGTCGCCGTTCGCACGCGAAGGCGACGCCATCGACGTCACCGTCACTTCATTGGGCGACGCGCGCAGCCTCGTAGGCGGCTCGCTGCTGCTGGCGCCGCTCAAGGGGCCGGATGGGCGGATCTACGCGCTGGCCCAGGGCGCGTTGACCGTGGGGGGCTATAAATACGATATGAATGGCAATATGGTGCAGAAGAACCATCCGACCGTGGCGTCGATCCCGGCGGGCGGGACGGTCGAACAAGGCGTGGCGGCTCAGGTGTTAAGCCGGCGCGATTCGGTGACATTCGTGTTGGCAGAACCTGACTACACCACCGCCAGCCGGGTCGCCGCCGCGATCAACACGCGTCTCCAGGGTGACCTGGCGTTGGCAGTCGATGCCGCCGGCATCGAGATCCGGGTTCCGGAGGGACGGCGTGCCCGCCTGGCGGACTTCCTGATGGAAATCGAGAACGTGAGAGTCGAACCCGACCGCCGTGCGCGTGTGGTGGTCAATGAACGTACCGGCACGATCGTCGCCGGGGGTGACGTGCGCATTTCGAAAGTTGCCGTATCGCACGGGGAGATCAAGGTTTCTATCGTCACAGACAACACGGTGTCGCAGCCCTATCTGGTGCGCGACACTGGCATCGGGGTGCAGTCGATCGCTGTCTCCAATAGTCGCGTAGATGTGACCGAAGGGGGCGAGACCGGCTTTGTCGCGCCAGGAGCTACGACGGTCGCCGATCTGGTACAGCTGCTCGTGCGCGTCAAGACCAACACGCGCGACATCATTTCGATCCTCCGTGCTGTCAAGGCAGCAGGTGCCCTGCATGCCGACCTCGTAGTTCAATAACCGAAACCCACGGAGAATGCCTTGCTTGCCATAATCGATTCTGCGACGACCGGACTCCTGGGTCTGGCCCTGGACGCTGCCGCGATGCGCCAGATGGCGCTGGCGCACAATATTGCCAACATCAACACGCCTGATTACCGGCGTGTAAACGTAGCATTCGAACAACATGTGAGTGCCATGCTGGAAACCGGCGTGCCAGACCTTGCCGAGCCAACGACGCGCGCCGCGCTGCGCCCGCATTTCCAGCTTGCGCCGGCTGGCGCCGAGGCGCGGGTAGAGATCGATGCCGAAGTGACCGCGTTGTCCGAGAATACGCTGCACCATCAGGTATTGCTGAAGATGTTGAACAAGCACATGGCCATCATGTCGATGGCGGTCAACGAAGGAAAACGTTAATGGACTACGCAGCCACTTTCCGCATCAGCGCCAGCGGCATGGCATTGGAAAAGACGAGGCTCGAGATCGCGTCGGTGAACATCGCGAACATGAACCAAGCAGGGCGCAGTGCGGACAGCGTGTTCAAACCGCTTAAATTGGTCGCACAGGCCGTGCCGTTCCCGTTTGCCAGTCATTTCGACCATGTACGTGCCGGCGGCGTGCAGATGGCCGGCGCGGTGCCGGTCGAGACGGCGCCGCGCCTGGTGCACGAGCCGGGCCATCCGTATGCGAATGCCCAAGGCATGGTGGCCTACCCAGGAGTGGATCATACTGCCGAGATGCTGAACCTGAACATCGCCTTGCGCGCCTACGAAGCGAACGTCGTGGCCCTCAATGCCGGCCGTACGATGGCTGCGCGCACCCTCGATATCGGAGGCCAGAATGGCGCTTGAAGCCGTGGCGCCGGTGGGGCTTGAACAGACGTTGCGCGCAGTAGCCGAAGCCGGCCTGCCCGAAAGGACGTCGGCCGTTGCCGCGCCGGGCGGCGAGTTCGGCACATGGTTCGCGCGCGAGGTGGGCGCCGTCAATGGTGGCTTGGTGCAGGCCGAAGCCAGCATGCGCGCGATGGCGCTTGGCCAGGGTGGCAATCTGCACGAGGTCATGATCCAACTCGAGGAAGCGAAGCTTTCCTTTCAACTGCTGGCCCAGGTGCGCAATCGCGTGCTCGAAGCCTACCAGGAAGTAATGCGGACCCAGGTTTAGGATCGGACAAGTCAAGATGTTGCAGACATGGCGTGGCCTTGCGGGGCCGGCACGGGCGGGAATCGCGGTGGGATCAGTGCTGATCGTCGCGCTGATGGCGTCGCTGGCATTGTGGGCCTATCGGCCCGACTATCAGGTGCTGTTCGCCGATATGGCGGGTCGCGACGCGGCCGCGATGACGGCAGAACTCGACAAGCTCAAGGTCCCATACCAGTTGGCAGGCGACGGGACGACCATCCTAGTGCCGGCGGAAGTCGTCTACCGTACGCGTCTGAAGCTGATGGGCACCGATGTTCCGCTGCACGGTGCAGTCGGTTTCGAAGTGTTCAACAATGCCGATTTCGGTGTGACCGATTTCGTGCAGAAGGTGAACTACCAGCGCGCAGTTCAGGGTGAGTTGACGCGTACCATCCAGTCGATCGATGGCGTGCAGTCGGCGCGGGTGCACCTGGCCATTCCCGAACAAGGGTTGTTCAGGCAATCGCTCTCCAAACCCAAGGCTTCGGTGACAATCACCATGCGCCAGGGAGGCGCGCTCGAACCGGCGCAGGTGATCGGCATTCAGCGACTGGTGGCGGCATCGGTGCCCGATATCACGGCCGCCGACGTGACGCTGACCGACCAGCAGGGCGTGACCTTGTCGCGCCAGGTGCGCGCGGGGGCGGACGCGTCCGCTGGCACGGACCTGCTGCCGGGGCTGGAAATCAAACGCGCCACCGAGGACTATCTGAACCGCAAGCTGGCGCAGGTTCTGGACAAGACTTTTGGCCCGGGCGAGGCGATTGCCAGCGTCGATGTCGCGCTCGACCTTGACCAGGTAAGGATCACCGTCGACGAGGTACTGCCGTCCCACAAGGCGATTGCCGGCGAAACGGCTACCGGGGTGGTCGTGCGCGAACGCCACACGACGCGCGAGGGTGCGGCGGACGCAGCCAGCACCCCAGCCGGCGCGGCTAGCACCGAAGAGACCGATTACCAGGCTGGCAAGCGGGTCGAGCAGAAAGTGGTGGCCCCGGGTGCGATCCGCCGCCTGACCATCGCGGCCGTGGTGCGTCAGCCCTTGTCTGAAGTCCAGCAAGCACAGCTACGGGACGTCATCGGCTTGGCAGTCGGGCTCGATACGTCGCGTGGCGATGCCATCGTGGTCAGCGCGCTGGGCAGCCTGGTTCCCGCGGCTTCTAACGCCGTCGTTGCACCCGTGGCCGATGTGGAAGCCGCCGCGCCGACGGTGCGATCCGCGGACGCGTTCGGGCCGGAAACGACGTCGGTTGCGGTCCTGATGCTGGCGGCGCTAGGTCTGCTGGTGGCCGTGATCGCGGGTGTAGCATACCGGCGCCGCGCCGCCACGCGCAGGCGTCACGTCGCGCCGCGCCTGAGCAGCGCCGAGCGCGCGCGGATGACAGCAGACGTTTTGCGCTGGATCGATGCGGCGGCAGTGCCTGCCGAGACGCCGGCGGGGCGCCCGTGAGCGGCCACCGTAAAGCAGCGCTTGCCCTGCATGCGCTTGCGGTCGAGGACCGCGACCTGATTCTTGCCGGGCTGCCCGTGGCCGACGCACAGCGGTTGCGCAAACTTCAGGCCGAACTCGACGAACTCGGTTTCGTTCCTGAAGTAACGCAATTGGCGCTGCCACCCGCATTCGAGGAGCTGGCCGCATCGAACCGGGCCGATGAGCAATCGGCGGCGCAGCCCATTGCCTTGGTCGCGGCCGCATCCCCCGACCAAATTTCGGCAATCCTAGAGCACGAACCCGCGTCCCTGATCGGCCTGTTGCTGTCGATTGAGCGCTGGCCCTGGGAGCGCGCCTTCCTCAGCGGCTTGAGTGGCGAGAAACGGGTGAACGTTGAAGCGTGCCGCAGCGTGGCCGGCGAGGCGCCGGCGCGCCGTACCTATGTGCTCGACAGCGTGGCTGCCGCGCTGCGCGCGCGCGCCGACCTGGCCCACCAGCCGGCGAGCTCCCCGCGGCCGCGCCGCTGGTACGGCTGGCTTAAGGGAGTGCGCTCATGGCAGCGCTAATCCGCACGCCCCGCGTCGCAAACGGACGACGACTGCTTCGGTCCGGGATGCTGGAAACGCCGCCACCATCGCCGAGAGCCGATGAAAAGGTCGATTTGATCGCGCTACCGTGCGGCGCCGATCGGGCCGCCGCCGCCGCACTCGCGCAGCAGGCGTACGAAGTGCGGTGCGCAGAGCTCGAAACATCATGGCGCGCCCGTGCCGCAGAGCTGGAACGCGAATTCGTCGGCGCACGCACGGCCCTCGAGCAAACAGTGGCGGACGCGGCACATGCTGCCCAGGCACGCGGGCATGCCGCAGGACTGGCGCGTGGCATAGAAGAAGGACGCGCGGCCCTGGATTCCCAAACCGATCGGATGCGCACGCTGTGCACGCAGTTGCATGAACTGCAGGCGGAGCTGGCGCGCCGTGCAGCCGACGAAGCAGTCATTCTGGCCCATGAGGCGGTCTGCCGCTTGCTCGGTAGCGACGCGGCGACGCGGGCCGCGGTCCACGACGCGATTACGGCCTGCGCCGTAGGTGGTGCCGACGATGTGCTTACCGTCAGCGTGCATCCCGACGACTTGATGCTGTTCGATGGACAGGGTGGCAGCGGAATCGACGCGCGCATACGCATCGTCGCGAGCGCCACAGTGCGCCTGGGTGGCTGTCTGATCGAAAGCCGCGCCGGCACCCTGGACGCGCGCTTCGAGACCCAAATCGGGCGTCTTGGCGAGGCCCTCGCGGCCTTGCGTGGGCGCCGCGCTCCCGGCGAGGCGCGGCCATGAGCGCGGCGGCCGGCTATCTCGCCGAGGTCGCATTGCGCGCGCGACTTGGACGCGTGACGGCGGTGTCGGGCGTGGCCATCGAGGCGCATGGACCCGACACGACAGTGGGAGAGATTTGCAATATTTCCGTCGCGGGTGGCCTGGTACAGGCCGAGGTGGTCGGTATTCGCCCCGGGCGGGTCGCGCTGATGCCGTATGGCGACGTGGGGGCAATCCACGTGGGCGCGCTGGTCAGCGCTACCGGCGATCGGGCCAGGGTGCCGGTTGGGTCGGCCTTGCTGGGGCGCGTGATCGATGCATTCGGCCATCCGCTGGACGGTGGGCCTGCGCTAGAGACGGTGCTAACGCGCGCGCTGCAGGCGACGCCGATCAACCCCTTGAGCCGTCCGCCAATCCAGGACGTGATGGAGACCGGTGTACGTGCGATCGACCTGCTCACCCCGCTTGGGCGGGGCCAGCGCGTTGGCGTGTTCGCCGGCAGCGGCGTCGGCAAGAGCACGCTCCTCGGCATGTTGGCACGGCATGTCGCCGCCGATGTCAGTGTGATCGCGCTGATCGGCGAGCGTGGGCGTGAGGTGCGCGAATTTATCGAGCGCAGCCTGGGCGAGCATGGCTTGCGGCGCAGCGTGGTCGTGGTGGCCACCTCGGACCAGCCGGCGTTGGCGCGGGTGCGGGCGGCCCTGGCGGCAACGTCGATCGCAGAGTATTTTCGGGAACAGGGTGCGCAAGTGTTACTCATGATGGACTCGCTGACGCGTTTTGCCATGGCCCGGCGTGAGATCGGGTTGGCGGCAGGAGAGCCGCCTACCGCGCGTGGCTATACACCGTCGGTATTTTCCGATTTGCCGGTATTGTGTGAACGCTGCGGCACCACCGCCAACGGCGGGGCGATCACTGCCCTGTATACGGTGCTGGTGGAAGGCGACGACTTCAATGAGCCGGTATCGGACATCGTGCGCGCTACGCTCGACGGTCATATCATGCTTACGCGCGACCTCGCACATCAGGGACATTTCCCGGCGATCGACGTGCTGCAAAGCGCCAGCCGTCTGGCGTCCGATCTGGCCTCGGGCCAGGAGCGCGCCACGATGCGTGCGGCCGTGGAGGTTCTAGCGGACTACGAACGCAACCGGCAGATGATCGAAATGGGCGCCTACAAGGCGGGCGCGAACGCTGGAATCGACCGCGCGATCGCGCTGTTTCCCGCGTTGCAAGCCGTGCTGCGTCAGAGTGTGGACGAGCCTTCGGCGCGCGCCGAAGCGTTCGCACGCTTGCGGGCGGCATTGGGAGCTGCCACATGAGCCGACGTTTCCGCTATCCACTTGAGGCATTGTTGACAATGCGAGAATGGCGTGTCGCCGACGCGACCCGCGAACTGATCGAGCGCCAGGGCGCGGTCAGCGCACAGGAGGCGCAGGTCGATGCCCTGGCGGCTGAGCGCGACGAGATCGGGCGCAGCTGGCGCGCGGGCTGCGTCGCCGGAACCGTCCTAGCGCCAAGCGTTGCGCTGTCTTACTCGCGCTACCTGGCAAGCCTGGCAATGCACTGCGAGGAGGAGCAGGGCCGTCTCGACAGGTTGCAGCTGGAGCGGCAGGAAGGTATGGACAGTTTCGCGCGGTCCCTGCGCGAGCGCGACGCGATCAAGCGCGACAAGGATCACGCGCGGCGTCGTCTCACACACGCGAGCACCACGGCGGCGATGCATGACATCGACGAGCGCTGGGTCGTTCGCAATGACAGGATTGGCCATGATAATGAAACTTGATGGTGCCGGCGCCAGCGCCGGCGCGGCGTTTGCGCCGGCCGACCGCCACCATGCCCGGGCGCGCCAGGATCGCTGGGAGCTGGAGATCGAGCGAGCCTTGCTGGCTTCCGGGCAGAAAAGCGCAGACGGCCGCGAAGGCGGCGGCGCGGAAAGCACCGCGCGCGAAATGTCGCGCGACGTCAACCGGTCCCTGCGCGCCAACGGGGAGACGGCTACTGTACCCCCACAGCGCGCCAAGGCTGGGGATGACGCGCCTGGCGAGGCGCAGGAAGCCAGCGCGGCAGGACCTGCGCATCGTGCGCCCGCCGTGGCGGTTGCCCTGTCCGATCGCCACGGTCCGCTTACGGCGCAGCAGCTGCGCGCCGGTCCGGCCCCCGTCATCGGCGCAATGGCAGGAACTGGCATGGCGTGGTCGGGATCAGCCACGGCGGGACGGGCAGGCATGGCAGGCATGGTGGACGCTCTGGGCGCTACGGCGCTGGCTAGGCCCGGCGGTGTGCCGTCGCCGATGCCTTCCAGTGGGCTCGCGGTGGCGTTGCCGAGCACCGTGGCCGGCGCCCCGGCGCTGCAAGGTATGTTGCCTGTCGCGCAGGCTCAGGTACCGGGCCAAGGCGCCGACGGCTACCCCGGAACCGGCGACGAGGGTAGGGCGCGTGCGGAACGTGCAGCTGACGCGTATGGCCTGCGTAACCTGCACCTGCAGCGCCGCGACGGCGGCATCCATGCCTTCATCCGGGACGCATTGCTCGGCGGGGGGCAGGCGCGGGCTGTGGCACATGCCATGGCGTGGGAGCTGGGTCGGCAGGGTAACGTGCTGAGCGCCGTTACCATCAACGGCCGGACGTTCCGTCCGTCCGGCGACGATGCGCTCAGGTGGGAGGCACCCTCCCTTATTGGGGCGGATAATGAAGAGACGGTCCGACGGGCCGTCGATGGCATGAAAGAGGTAATCTGAATATGGCGATCAACGTGGCGCCGCCGGTGGGCGGTATCTCTCAATCTCAGACAGGCAGCATCGGTATTCAGGATTTCCTGAAGATCCTGACCGCGCAGCTGAACAATCAGGATCCGCTCAAGCCGGTCGACAACGCCGAGTTCGTTGCCCAGATCGCTCAGTTCGCGACGCTGGAGCAAAGTCGCCAGCTAAATACGATGGTCGACAATCTGTTGACAATCCAGTCATCTAACCAGTCCGTTGGTTTGCTCGGCAAGACCGTGGATTTCAACCAGAACGGCGTGTCTCAGACCGGGCGCGTGTCTGCCCTGTCACTAGCCTCGGGCCAACCCTTGATGACGATCACCCTCGTGGACGGACGATTCGTCGACCAGGTGAGTCTCGGCCAGGTCACTACCATTCGATAGAGGAAAGCACATGCTTGATACCATTTTGATCGGCACCAGTGGATTGCTTGGCCATGCTCAGGGCTTGCGTACGATCGGCAACAATCTCGCCAATGTGAATACCCCTGGTTTCAAGGGTGCGCAACTCGATTTCGCCAACCTGGTCAATCAGGAAAGCGGTGGCCGTCAAGCTGGAGCCGATAACCGGCCGGGCCGGGGCGCGGGACTCGAGACACTGGGCACTCGCATCAGCTTCCAGGCCGGTATGGACCGTGCGACGGGTAATCCACTGGACTTGAGCATTGACGGCAACGGCTTCTATACGCTGAAGCGCGGCGAGCAACTGCTGTATTCCCGTGCCGGGGATTTCCAGTTTGACCGCGACGGGGTGCTAACGAATCACAGCGGCGACCGCGTGCAGGGCCTTGACGGTCATGGTAAGCTGACCGACATCACGCTCGACAATTTGCAACGCAATATGCCGAAGGCGACGTCGAAGGTCACGTTCTCGGGAAGCCTGAACACGGCGACCGAAGCGCCCGCGAGCCAGACCAATTTGAACGGTGTGACGGTGTACGATCCGGCGGGCGAAGCGGTCTTGCTGAACCTAAGTTTTCTCCACAAGGGAGCAGGCGACTATGCGCTGACCGTGACCGACCCGGCTGGCAAGACCCTGCACGTGAGCAACGTCAAGTTCACGGCGGGTTTCCCCAGCCCCGTGTCCAGTGAAGTCACGTTCACGCACACGCCAGCCTCCGGCAACCCCTTTACGCTCACGCTGGATCTATCCCAGGGAGTGACCTCTCTGGCGCAGACCTCGTCACTCGCCATGCTGGCCCAGGACGGCTATCGCGCGGGATTACCGACCGGTCAGGCGATCGGCAGTGACGGCAAGCTTACCGTGTACTACAGCAATGGACAAAGCGCTACCGGCGAACGCATCGCCCTCGCCAACTTCCTCAACGCCGACGATCTGGAGCAGGGCAGCGGATCCACCTTTATCGCGCGCCAGGGGGTACCGGTGCGCTACGGTTTCGCCGGGAGCGAGGACTTCGGCAAGCTGGTGCCGGGTCACCAGGAGGGTTCGAATATCGACATGGCGTCCGAATTCAGCAACTTGATCCTGATGCAGCGTGGCTACCAGGCATCGTCGCACGTGATCAGTACCGCTAATGACATGATCCAGCAGCTGTTCGAGATGAAGGGCCGTTGATGGACGCCGTGCGTATTCGATTCTGGTCCGCGCAGCAACTGGCCAAGACGGCTGCCGCGATCCAGACCGTGGTCGTTGCATGGGCTGAGGACTGGGGCCTTGCGGCTGACACCGTGGAGGTTGACTGTGCTGCCGCACTGCCACCTGTCGCCGCAATGCGCGGTGGCAGTGAACATTGGCGCGAGTGCTGGGGGGGCGTTGGGCAGGAAGGTGGGGGCGATTCTCCTCGTCAGGTCTGGTGCGATTGGGAGCCGACGCTGCCGGCCGCTCTGGCGCGTATGGTGTTCCCTAACTGCGACGCCCTGGCGCCAGGTGCGGCACTGTCGAGTGGCGCTGGAGACGCGGCTTTCGAATCCTTGCTGGGCCTGTTGCGTGAGCGTTGCATCGGCGAACCGGGGCAGCGCAGTCTGCTTGCGACGGTGGACCCGTTGTTATTCCGCCGAGGCAGCGGCGCGCTGCGTGTGAAGATCGGACTCAACTCCGGGTCCGAGCTTGCAATGGTGGAGTGCCTGCTGCCGGATCCCGTCGTGGCGCGGCTGCTCGGGATTGGCCCGACGCAGGTCTCGCCGCCGGCCGCTCTGGGCACGCTGGCGCTTGTGCCACTCGTCAGCGATACGCCGGTGCGACTGTGCGTGGAAGCGGGCAGCGCTTTAATCGGCGCCGGTAGCCTCCTGAGTATCGCGGTTGGCGACGTTATCCGCCTGGATACCCCGCTGGACGGCCCCTTCAGCTTGACCCTGGCGCCCGGCCATATCGCCTGCCACGGCTATATCGGCAGGGTTGATCAGCACCTGGCGCTGGAACTGACGAAGTAACGCCGGCATGGCCGAGCAATCCAGACATCGAAAACATCACGCGAAAACAGATATGAGCGACATGACCAATGCCGACGCAACCGGCGTTCAGCAGATCGAATTTCCCCAGTATGCACAGGGCAATAACACAGGGCAGCCGCTGCTGGTTCAGAACCAGGCGCTGCTGGACAGCATCAAGGTGCGGCTCTCCGTTGTAGTCGGGCAGGTCGACACGACACTTGGAGCACTGATGGCACTGAAGGAATCGACCATTTTCAAGACCGACCGTCTGCTTGACCAGACCCTCGACATCGTGGTCAATGGCGAGGTGGTCGCGCGTGGCGAACTGGTGGCGGTGGGCGAGCACTTCGGCGTCCAGGTAACGCAGATTGCCTCGCTGCGTGCCTGAATGACCATGGCCTCCAGCACGGCCGGCGGCGTCCGGACCGAAGCCCCGATTCCGTTCAAACGCGACGCGGATGTCGATTCCGATACCGCGAGTGGCGCTGCGCTCGGCACCGTGGTCATCGCGCTCCTTGTGTGCGCAGCGGTGCTGTACCTTCGCAAACGTTTCAATCTTGGCCCGGTAGCGCGCTCGGGCGGCCAGAGGCATTTCCGGATTCTGGAGATCCAGCGCCTGGGCGCACGCGGCCAGCTTGCCGCCGTCGAGTTCGGGGGGCGGGTTTACCTGCTGGCGGAAACCGAACGTGGAGTGACTACCATTGCATCGACTGAGCAGCGACTGGAGGAAGGCCAGTGACTGCATACTCGCCGCTGTGGCGTATTCTCGCGTTTCTGGTCGGCCTGGCTGGGTGCCTGGCCGGCGCCGCCATGGCTGCCGATGCTGCGAATCCCGAGCTGCGCATCAGTCTTGGCGCAGGTCTGGGAGCTGGCCAGGCGGCGGGCGTCTCGTCGGCGCTGACCATTCTGCTGGCACTGACGGTGCTAAGCCTCGCACCGGCGATTCTGATGTCGATGACCGGTTTCGTGCGCATCGTGATCGTGCTCTCCATGCTGCGCCAGGCGCTCGGCATGCAAGATACACCACCCAATACCGTCCTGATCAGTCTTGCGCTGTTTCTGACCTTCTTCACCATGGCGCCGGTGTTCGAGGAAGTAAACCTCGTGGCGGTCCAGCCGGTGCTGGAGCAACGCTTGGCGCCCGACGTGGCTGTTCGTAATGCAATTGTGCCGATGCGGGCCTTCATGGTGCGCCAAACGCGCGAAGAGGACCTCGCGCTGATGGTCGAGCTGGCCAAGGCCGAGCAGCCCCGCACCATCGACGATATCGGGATGGTCCAGCTCGTGCCCGCCTTCATGCTGTCCGAACTTCGCGCTGCATTCCAGATCGGTTTCGTGATTTTCCTGCCGTTTCTGCTGATTGACCTGATCGTATCGACAGCCCTGATGTCCCTGGGCATGATGATGGTGCCGCCTGTGTCGATTGCTCTGCCGCTCAAGATCCTCCTGTTCGTTCTGATCGATGGTTGGAGTCTGGTCGTGCGCGCAGTGCTGGGCACCTTCGTCTGAATCGATGGACATGAAGTACGTGCTCGACCCGGCTGGAACACCGGAGGATGGAGTCGTCATTGACCATGACGGCTTGTGGCAGTGTTACGTACAGACGCGCGACCGCGCGCTGCGCGACCGCCTGATAGGTATCCATGGCAGGCTGGCGCGAATACTGGCGGCGAAACTGTATGCGCGGCGCACGGTGGCGCAGGTTGATTTCGACGATTACCTGCAATATGCGCACGTCGGCCTGATCGAATCGGTCGAACGCTTCGATCCGGCACGTGGCGTCAAGTTCCCAACCTTCGCTGCGACTCGTATTACCGGAGCGATCCTGAATGGCCTGGAGTCGGAAAGCGAATTGCACGAGCAGCTTGCAGCGCGCCGGCGCGTGGTTGCGCAGCGCACCGCGTCTCTGGTCGAAGCCTCCGGCGATGCTTCGCCGGACCTGTTCGCCCGGCTGGCCGAGGTGGCGGTCGGCCTGGCGGTCGGGTTCATGCTAGAGGGCTCCGGCATGTACCAGGCCGGGGAGAGCGAGGCACCTTGCGACTCGTATAGCGGGATCGCAATACGCCAGCTCAGCAAGCGACTGCACGATGCAGTGGCTGCGCTGCCAGAGCGCCAACGTTCGGTGGTGGTGTTGCATTATTTTCAACAGCGGCCGTTCGAGGCGATCGCGCTGGAGCTGGGGCTGTCGCGCGGTCGCGTGTCTCAGCTTCATAAAGAAGCGCTTGCCCGGTTGCGCAGTGGGGGTAAGACAAATGCGCCGGTGGACTTCTATTTTTGAAGCAGGTAATCTTTCAACTATTTATCATGTCGAGGGGCTCATGGAAGGACGCGATTTGACGTTGCTGGGACAGGCCGAGCTGCTACAGCTGGCGCTCGAAGCCGGCGTGGCGGGTGACGACGCCGCCACAATTGCCTGGCTGCGCGAAGCGACGGCGCGAAGCGACGCCAGCGGCGCCGCGCATTATCTGTTGGGCGCGGAGTACGCCCAGGCCGGCTTGCTGCCGGAAGCCACAGCGCAGATGGAGCGGGCGCTCGCGCACGATCCGAGCCTGTCCGTGGCTCGCATTCAGCTCGCGCTGCTTCTGATAGGGCAGGGCGACCTCGAGCGTGCGCGCGAGGTGCTGGTGCCGCTGTCCGGCGCAGATCAGCTGGAATGGCTGCGCCATTTCGGGCGTGGCTTGACGCTATTGAGCGAGGACCGCTTGCCAGAAGCCGCCGCCGCCTTGCGCGCCGGGGTCGAGGGCAACGCCGTCAATCCGCCCTTGAACGACGATATGCGCAAGCTCTTGGCGCAGATCGCCGCGACGCCGGAGCCCGCGCCGGAAGCCAAGCTTCAAGCGAACGACGTACAGGATGACGAAGTCTCGCACGTGCTGTTGTCGGCCTACACCGGCAATGCACGGTTCGACGGTCATTGAGCGACCCGAACAAGCACCGCGTAACGGAACATGGTTTCTTCCATCAATCCCCTGGCCCAGTTGGTCGCTACGCTGACCGCCCGGCTGGCTGAACGTCCACGCACGGGCGAGGCGGGTCCCGCGCGACGAGCTGGCATGCGCATGCCGCCAGTTAGCGCCACGCTCGACGAGGTCATCGGCCGGCGCGTCGCCGCCATCGATCTGGACGATCCGCGCCGTGGCCAGCGCGCGTTCCAGGTGTTTCTGGAGGCAGTGCTCCTAGGGCAATTCGGCGAGGAATTCATCAACGAACCGCGCTTCCACCAACTCGTGCAGGATGTCGAGCAGGCCCTGCGGGACGATCCGGTCACGCGCGTCATGGTCGACGACGCAATCGCGCGACTGCTTGACCACCCAACTCAACGATAGACAGGCGACATCATGAACCAGGCAGCAGCGCGCGACGATCTTCCGGCTTCACTGGCCCGAACCGAACAATATCTGAGCGAAGATGTGACCAACCGGCACTTGCTGGCACGTGCCATCGATCTCGCCGTCGCCCTTTCCAGACTGGACGTCGCGCAGGCGCATCTGGCGCAGGCGCTGGCTGCGTATCCGGACGATCCTTTTTTTCTGTTCCGCATGGCGGAAATGCATGTACTAGAAGGTGATTGGCAGCGCGCGCGCGTACTGTACGGCGCGCTTCACGACAAGCATCGCGATGCGCCGCTGGCGTTCGGACTAGCGCGCTGCCACGCCCAGGCGGGCGAGCACGAAGCGTCCCTGGCGCTGATGCTGCCGTATAAAGATGCAGTGGGGCTGGATCCGCAGCAGGCCGCCGAACTGGTGCGGGCTCTGCACCATACGGGGCGGATGGACGACGCCGTTTCCTTTATTGCCGCGTGCGTGCAGCAGCACGGCCATGTACCTGTATTTTGCGCCAACGCGGCGCTTGCACTACTCGACGCGGGCGACGCCGACGGCGCCGCGCGCATGAGTACGATCGGGCGCGCCTCTGGCGGCGTCCAGTCCGAGTTCGACATCGTCGACGGCACGCTGGCGTTGGCACGTGCCGACATTGCGGCGGCGCTGACGTACCTGACGCGCGTGGCGCACGATCCTCAGGCGCAGGGTAGGGCCCGTTCCGGCATTGGCGCAGCGCACCTTTTCGGTGGCGATCTTGCCGTCGCGTTGCCCGCGCTGGAAGCGGCCTGCGCGGCGCTCCCAGCGCACATCGGCACTTGGCAGCTGCTGGGCTGGTGCCGCTTGCTCGGCAGGGATCTGGCGGGCGCGGAAGCCGCCTTTGACCATGCCATGGCGCTTAACCGAAATTTTGGCGACAACCACGGTGCCCTCGCCGCGGTCTACGCGCTGCGAGGCCAGTTGGCGCTCGCAACCGAAACCGCCGACAAGGCGCTGCGGCTTGACCCTGAGTCATGGTCGGCACGCTACGCAAGGATGGTACTAGCCGGAGAAACACTGGACCGGGCTCGGTTCCTGACGCTCGCGCAGCGCCTGCTGTCGACGCGTAAGCTGCCCGACGGGCGCGTACTTTCCGACCTGTTGCCCGATGGCGCCTAATATGTCCGCCGACCGATACAGCGGTGCGGGCGTGGGGAGGCACTGTGCACGCTGACCTGGCCTTGCAGCTACTGGGCGACGTCTTGTGGAACGCGCTGCTGATTTCTGCCCCGCTACTGGCGGTGACGCTGGTGGTTGGTCTCGCGATCAGCATCCTGCAGGTGGCCACTCAGGTGCAGGAAGCGGCTCTGACCTTCATACCGAAAATCATCGCTGCGGTCATGGTGCTGGTGCTGGCTGGGCCGTGGATGCTCAAGCGCCTGGTGGCCTTCGCCACTGGTTTGATCTCGAACATTCCATCGTATTTTTGAACCGATGCAGCTCGCGATCGAAGCGGACTGGCTGTTCGCGGTGTACCTGATTTCCCTGCGTCTTGGCGTAGTACTGATGTTCGCCCCAATGTTCGTGGGCCTGCAAGGCTTCGTCACGGTGCGCGTGCTGTTGACGCTTGCGTGTGCACTGGTGCTCGCTGATGGCGCCCCCCGTCCCGTGCTGACATTTGGGCTGGGTGCAATCGTCGCGTCCAGCGCGGCCGAGTTGGTGGTAGGAGGGGTGATGGCGTTTGGCGTGCTGGCTGCCTTCGCGGTATTCTCGGTGGCAGGGAAAATTCTTGAAATCCAGAGTGGCTTTGGTATCGGGGGCGTCTATGACCCGGTGACGAATGCGCCATCGCCGGTGTTCGGCACGTTGTTAAACCTCACCGCCGTGGCCGTGTTCTTCGCCATGCAGGGACACCATGCGCTGCTCAGGGGCATGGCTTATTCGTTCGAGCGGATCGCCCCCGGGAGCGGCTTTGCGCAGCTCCCAGGGGAGGCGATGATCGCCCAATTTGGCGTGGTGTTCAGTCTCGGCGTGGCGTTTCTGATTCCTGTCGTCGCGTGCCTGCTGTTGATCGAATTCGGCTTGGCGATTGTGTCACGGATGCTGCCGCAGATGAACGTGATCATCGTGCTGGTACCGATCAAGATTGCAGCTGCATTGATATTATTTGCGCTCACGGTGCCATTCGCCCAAGGCAGCATGGCTCGAGTGTTCAGGTCGCTGTTCGAGTACTGGGAAAGGATTTTAGGCTGATGTCGGAATCGGATAGCGACAAAAGCGAAGATGCTACCCAGCACAAGCTGAACGAGGCGCACAAGCAAGGCAATGTCGCCAAGAGCGTGGACATGGTCGCGGTCGGCACGCTGGCCGCCGGTTGCCTCGTGTTGTACGGCACTGGACTGGAGATGCTGTATCAAATCGGTGGCCTGACACGCGACTTGCTCTCCATGCGGTCCGGCCTGGGTATCTCGAGCGCGGATGGTGTGGCGCATTGGTTGGGAAGCCTGCTGATCAGCGCGCTTGGCATACTGGGGCCGCTGCTATTCGCGGTGGTCGTCTTGGCAGTACTGGGCAACGTGCTGCAGACCGGGCCCGTGTTCAGCCTCGAGCCGCTGCAACTGAGCGCCGACAAACTCAATCCGGTCAATGGACTCAAACGTCTGTTCTCCATGCGCACCGTGTTCGATACGGTCAAGAGTGTCTTCAAGATCATCGTGCTCGGCTGGGTGCTGTACATGACGGTGGTAGGCCATGTGCCCGGGCTGGTTGGTCTGTCGCTGGTCGATCCAGCACGTTATTTGGCGATCACACTTGGCTTGGTCAAGGGACTGTTTGTCAAGTTGCTGGTCGTGGTCTTTTTGCTCGCACTGCTAGACATGCTGTTTACCCGCTGGGAATTCGGGCGGCGCATGCGCATGAGCAAGCAGGAGGTCAAGGACGAATTCAAGAACCGCGAGGGCGACCCCAGGATACGTGCGCGCATCGGCGAATTGCGCCGCGAACTGCGCAAGCGCAGCAACACGATCGCCAAGGTGACGTCCGCCGATGTCCTGATCATGAATCCGACCCATTTCGCGGTCGCGCTGAGTTACAAGCATGGCGCATCCAGTGCCCCGAAGGTCATCGCCAAGGGGGCAGGCGAGGTGGCGCTGCAGATGCGCGATGTCGCGCGCCGCCACGCCATTCCAGTGGTGCAGAACAAACTGCTGGCCAGAACACTGTTTCGTGAAGTCGATTTCGACGGCTATGTGCCGGAAAAACTGTATCCACAACTCGCGAAGATCATGGTATGGGTCTATGCAAATCGCAAGACCGCTCAATAAATTCGAAAGCCGTCGATGTCTCCACTACGCAAGGTGTTTTCCCAGAATTCAGACCTGGCCATCATACTGATGGTCGTGGGCATCCTTACGGTGTTGTTTGTGCCGATATCGCCGGGGATGCTCGATTTTCTGATCCTGACGAACGTGAGCATGGCGATGCTGATCCTGTTGCTCACGTTCTATATTCCACGGCCCGTGGAATTCTCAACCTTTCCATCGCTGCTGCTGATCGCGACGCTGTTTCGACTGTCTCTGAATGTGGCCGCGACACGCCTAATTCTTACCGACGCCGACGCCGGCCGCATGATCGGCGCCATTGGTTCCTACGTCGTGGGCGGCAATTACGTGATCGGCATGATCGTGTTCCTGATCCTGGTCGTGGTGCAGTACGTCGTGGTGACCAACGGTGCGCAGAGGGTATCCGAGGTGGCGGCGCGTTTCACCCTGGACAGCATGCCGGGCCAGCAGATGAGCATCGATGCGGACCTGAACATGGGCTTCATCGACCAGGAAGAGGCTAAACGCCGACGCAAGCTATTGGAGAAGGAATCCGGATTCTATGGTGCGATGGACGGCGCCAGCAAGTTCGTCAAGGGCGATGCGATTGCTTGCATTATCATCCTTCTGATTAATATCGTCGGCGGGCTGGTAATTGGGATCATGCAGATGGGAATGCGCTGGGATGAGGCCTTGCACACTTTCACGCTGCTCACGGTCGGCGACGGTATCGTTACCCAGGTCCCGGCTCTCGTCATCGCCGTCGGCACCGGCATCATCGTGACCCGCTCGGCATCCGACGGCAACCTGAGCGGCGAGGTTCTGCGCCAGATGGCGCAGGCACCCAAGGCGATCTTCATCGTCGCGATAACAATCGTGGCCATGCTGCTTGTGCCAGGCATTCCGGCAGGGCCGGTGGTGGTCGTGGGCCTTGTGCTGGTGGCGCTGGGGGTGACGGCGGCGAGGCGCAAGAGCGCCGCCGAAGGTGGCGGTGAAAATGCGTCCGCCGCCAAGGACGCTGTCACCAATGCCGACGCCGGCAAGCACGAAGATGCGTATGCGGCGTTGAAGGTGGAACCGGTCGAAGTGCTGGTCGGCGCGAAATTGGCGCCGCTGGTTAGTGGAGAACAGTCGATCTTTATGGATCGTATCGCCGCGCTGCGAAAGCAGTACGCGTTTGAGGCTGGTATGGTTCTGCCGCGGGTGCGTTTTCGAGAACTGGCTGCGCTGCCACCATATGCCTATGAATTGCATGTGTTTGGCGCGCAGGTCGGACGTGGAGAGATTATGTGCGAGCATACGCTTGCGATCCGCGGGGCGAACGACACGCGCCAGATCAAGGGGATCGAGACGCGTGAGCCCACCTACGGCCTGCCCGCAGTCTGGATCGAAGACAGCGAGAAGGATATGGCGCGCGCCCTGCGCTACACCCTGGTCGATTCGTCGACGGTGTTCATTACCCACCTCATCGAGGTGCTCAAGCAGCAGGCCCCAACGCTCTTGACGAGGACCGAGACAGATCGCCTGTTGCAGCGGGTGCGCGACGAACAGCCAGGACTGGTGGAGGAGCTGGTCCCTGCGGTCATGACGATCAGCGACGTGCAAAAAGTGCTGCAGAATCTCTTGCAAGAAAAAGTCTCGATCCGCAACCTGGTTCTGATCCTGGAAACCCTGGTCGACGTTGGCCGCAGCAGCAAGGACATGGCGTTTTTGACCGAAAGCGTGCGGCAAAAGCTTGGCCCGACTATCTGTCAATCACTGATTGGCGAGCATCCGGCGCTCCAGGTTCTCACGCTCGACTCAGCGATCGAGCAGGTGCTGATGCAGGCAGTCCGGCAGGTTCATGAAGGTGGTGGACTCGTGATCGACCCGCGTTTTGCAGAACAGTTCCTGTCGAAACTGGCGGCGCAGAGCGAACGGATGATGAAGGCGAACATGCTACCTGTCCTGTTGTGCTCGCCAGAGCTGCGCCGTCACGTACGTTCGCTGTCGGAGCGGGTAGTGCCGCATATGCGTATTCTCTCGATGGCCGAGGTCCCCAATTCGGTCAGCCTGCGCTCTTATGGTTCGATCGGGACCTGATTCGCGGTGTGAATGCTGGGCGCGCAAGCCGCCGGAGAACCCGCCGCCAGCTCAGCGCACGTAGTTCTGCGATATCCAGGGAAATCGGCCTCGGTTGGCGCGTGAGAAATCGCGCCTCCATTAGCCTCCAACGCGCGGTCATCGATATAGCCGCGCCGCTGCAGTTCGGCGTAGGGCACTCCCGGCGTCAGCGCATGGTGGTCGAAGGCATACTCGCCGAAGTGGCCGGACGCCAGCAGCCGGTAGTCCAGCGGCAGGTCAAGATCGATTTGGCGTGCCAGTTTAAACAGGATCGTGGTGGTGTTGCTGGTAAGCGAGTTGTAGAACTCGGGCTGCTGGCGCAGCGCCTCGGCGTGCCGTAGGTATTCGATCAGCACCGAGCGCAGTTAGTCCGGAGTGGAGATGGTATGAGCGGGAAGCGGTACGCGCAGGAATTTAGGATCGCTGCAGTCAAGTAGGTGGTGCAGTTCGGCCACCCAGCCAGCGAGGTGGCGGAACGGCTTGGAGTAAGCATCCACAGCCTTTAAGCCTGGACGAAGCGGTATGGTGTGCCCGAAGACGTACGCAATGCTGTAGATGTGCAGTCCGACGAAATGCGGCGCCTGCAAGCCGAACTCAAGCGCGTCACAGAGGAGCGTGAAATCTTGAAAAATGCCCGTGTACTTTGTCAAGACGTCCGGGGAACGTACACTTTCAAAGAAGTCGGCAGAAGTTCCAAAAAAAACGAGTTGAGCCGACAATGCAGATTGGTGAGCAAATATGGTGACGTGTCTGCTTCGGGTCGGTACAGGTTTGACGCGGCGACCGCTGAATTTTCGACCTGGCAACCTGCCAAGCTGACCTGACTGGCCGGGTTGGGCCAGAACCCGACTGTTGAAAGGCTAGGATGACCTACCCTGGAAAAATCGTATTGGTGTCTGCGTCTGGATACAGGCCGGAGCGAGACAATGCATTTTTGCGTGACCTGCTTGCAGCTCGCATTGCGCTATTCTGTGCGGTTGGC
>Ga0265798_10001105_pt1 | contig 42794 bp, 37 predicted proteins | sample P3T30metagenome_FD_192430 | JGI IMG/M metagenome (GOLD analysis project Ga0265798, IMG submission 192430) | Plant litter microbial communities from East Loma Ridge, Irvine, California - P3 T30 | ecosystem: Environmental > Terrestrial > Plant litter > Unclassified | place: USA: California... | reverse complement strand
GGTCTACCGGTAACCCGGCTATAAGCAAAGACGGCAAAACGCTTTACTTCGCCTCCGACAGGGAAGGCAGCATGGGTGAGAGCGACATCTGGAAAGTAGAGGTAAAAGACGGCAACAGCTACGGCGAACCGGTAAACCTGGGCCCTAAGGTAAACACCGAAGGCAGGGACAACTTCCCTTACATAACCGACAGCAACAAACTGTTCTTCTCCTCAGACGGGCGTAAAGGCTTTGGGGCGCTGGACGTGTTTATGATCGACCTTACAAAAGGTACCGAAGCCATGAACGTAGGCGCACCGATAAACACCGGTAAAGACGACTTTGCCTTTACCTTTAACGATGCCAAGAAAATAGGCTTCTTCTCGAGTAACCGTGATGGTATCGATAAGCTGTACAGCGCCACGCCACTATGCGCGGTAGAAGCGCTTGTATTTGTAAAAGATGCCGTGACCGGCAAGGCCATACCTGCAGCAAGGGTAGCCATACTGGATGACAAAGGCAACGTGATAGAAACCAAAACAGCAGCCAACGACGGCAAGACCGATTATACGGTAGACTGCGACAGGGGCTATACGATACAGGCATCGGCAGAAGGGTATGAGAACGGTACCTTCCCGGTAGCTAAGACAAGCGGCGGGGTGGTAAACGTGGATGCCCCGTTAAACCCGATAACAAAAATCATTACACCCGACCAGGTAGTGCTTAACCCTATCTACTTCGAGTTTGACAAAAGCAACATCACCAAAGAAGCTGCCTTTGAACTTGACAAGCTTGTAGAGGCAATGAAAGCACAGCCGGATCTTGTTATCATGGCAAAATCGCATACCGATAACCGTGGTGATGACCAGTACAACATGAGCCTGTCTAACAGAAGGGCGAAAAGTACGGTACAGTACATCATTTCTAAAGGTATCGCCAAGGCAAGGATAAGCGGCCAGGGTTATGGCGAGAGCGAACCTAAGGTAGCCTGCGGTGAGAACTGCACCGAAGAGGAGCACGCACAGAACCGTAGGAGTGAATTCCTTATCGTAAAGAAATAACTGCTTATAGTAAGCAAATGGATATAAGAAGCGGCCCCAATGGGCCGCTCTTTGTTTGTGGTAGATGTCTACTTGGCTGATATAGGTAAAACAAGCTGCGCACCATGATAAACCCTGAAGAGTTTAACGGGTTCTATAACCATATCTTAGAATCGGTTAGCAAGGCTTAACTATAAACAACGATCTCCCCGGTTCGGGGAGATCGTTGTTTTATATAATGCCGTTTACTATCTTTATACTTGGTATTAAGCCTGAACCTATGAATAACACCTATCAAATTTAAACGGTTTCCCTCAAGGTATCGTTGCTTTACTGGTGTTGATAGGGGAGGTGGTGCATTAGGGAAGCGGCTATTTTTCTTTTTTAATTTGTTGTGTAGGTAAATATTAAAACATCATTTAAGGCTTTCAAGATATCTTATGGAGTGCTATTTTCCAGTAAACCAGTTGTTATATCATACTTATCTCCGCCCAAATTACTGTATTTTAATTCTCTATTATTAATTTTTTTCAATCTAAAATTTACTGCATTCAATGTTAATTTGTTGTTCTCGGTAGAAACAACAAATTTAACAAGATAGTATGTATCTGATTTTAATTTTCGAGGATTGATATATGGAGTTAAGTAATAATCTGTCGGAGACATTTTTAGATTTGTCGCAAAATTATAGTCGAACGTTATAAAAACTGGAGATGATTTTGCTACAGTCCTTCTGAATTCAGCAATATGATTTTCCATAATTGTATCTAAAAGCGTTTTGCTTTGTGAGAAACAACTAATACTTAAAAACAACATAACGTTTATTATAATACTCTTCATAAAATTATTTTTTAGGTGTAACAAAATTTTTCTGAGGCTAATTGTTCCTCTACGTCCGTTATCATTATTAACAATATTAACCACTGATTGCCGTATACACCATCATTACCGATATTCTTACCAATTTTCATTTATAAAATGACCTAATGACATTCCGTCACGGTCTATAAAATAGACGGAATTATTTCGACATTAATTATAATGAGACCATCCTTTATTTTAGGAGCGACATGATATCATGTTATAATCTATAGTTCTATAATTTCAATAAATGGCTCCATATCAGTTATGATTTCGATACATTCATTAACTGTGAAAATCGCAAAATGATTAATCATTTCCGGCTCTCCATCAGTACAAAACTTATTTGATAGGAACGCGAGGTCATTAAAATAAGTGGAGTTTTTTATTTTATAAAAGGTATAACCATTAAGCTTACTTGCATCTAATTTGTGCCAATATTGCAATAAATATGACTCGTCATTAATCCGATATGATACAAATCGATTGAAAGTTATATAAATATTGTAGTTACTACTACTTAAAGATATTTGTAAGTTAGAATTATATGTGACGGAATCAAGATATATATTATCTATATCAAAATTGTTCAAATCACTGATTTTCCAAATTTCAAAATTGTTAACTTCCATATCTAATTTAATTTTTTGACATGCTTATTTTTTTGGGATGGCTAACACATGGCCCTGCTTTATAATATCATAAAAAAGCTTACTGTTTTATAATCCTGAAGTTAGATGTTTTTGTACCGTTTGTAACTTTAAAGAAATAAACGCCGTTTGCAAATTGTGCAATATCGGCATCGGTGGTGGTAGCATTTATAGTTTTGTTTAGGAGTAACTGGCCTGCTACGTTGTAAACTGAAATGCCGGTAATACCTTCGGGCGATGTAATGGTTACACTGCCGTTAGTAGGGTTCGGGTAGTACTGCAGGTTTACAAACGTGCTTTCTTTAGCATTTAGCGTACAGGAAACCGTTGCGCTCCATCCATTTTCCGTTTCATAAGAATCTGAAATAAATTCAAATGTCAAAGAACCATCAGTGGCTGTACTTGTAAAAGGCCCTGGAATCTCGGTTCCGCTATAAACTCCCAACAAGGGCGCAGATGTATTGGCACCATCATACACATACATGTAATCGTAGTTCTCCTCTGTATCAAAGCTGGTGAAGGTTACCGTATAGCTTTGGCTGGCATTCTCGGGGGTAATAGTACGTATTAAATGCTGATCGTTAGGGTAGTTGCCATTAGGATTTGTATCCCTAAAAATCGTACCACTACACCAGTCGGCGTTGGTAGCAAAAACCAACTGTTGTGATTCGGCTTCCCTGCCCTCCGTGCATACCGGCCTTACGTAAAATTTATAATAAGTATTGGCATTTAGCCCCGATGCAGTAAACGAGGTTGTGCTAACTTCCCTCCAGTTATTTATGTTGCCGTTAACCGATGAGTAGCCTACCATCCACGGGCCGGCGTTTTCGTCTGTCCATGTAATAGTTGCCGAGTTCATAGAAGTATCCGTAACAGCAAAAGCAGAAACGGTGTTAATGCACGTATTTATACAATCGGTACTAAGACATTGCGAACTTTCTATATGGTTAATGATACGCGCGGCAGGCTGTTCGCCAAAGCCATTGGCAAAATTAATGCCCACCCCATCTATAAGGTGGCAGTAGCTCATTATGGTTCCCTGATTATCCGGAATAGGCCCTGTCTCACAGTCACCCTCTACATATCCTGCCTGTGTACCACAGCCGTCTATGGCGGTGCCGTCGCCGTTCCAGTAACAGCCATGCGTGTGCGGAGAGCCGTAGAGATGACCCAACTCATGGGTTATAACCTCTATAGTCCAGGAAAACAAAGGCACATCCTGATAATCGAAATACAGGTCGCTGAAACTCACATTTGAATCTGAGCATAAACCTGCAATATTTATGGCCACACCGCCAAGTCCGCCGCCATTTGTAGTCACAAGCTGACCTGCATCTCCATCAAAAATTGGGCGGAGTGAATAAAATTGTTCAAGGTAATCGCCGGAATTTCCCCCAAAGTAAGGATCTTGCTCTGTCCAAATGTATATCGACTTTAACGCTACAGTAATACCGTCGTTTTCATACAACGTTTGTACGTTATTAAAAACCGATGCCATCCAGTTTGTTGTTAAGGTAGTGTCAGATTCATTGGCGAGATAAATATCGTGCGCTATTTCAAAGTAGTTGGTTACACAATGTTCTGTAAATGCTTCGCGGGAAGTATTTTGTTGGGCAGGCAGCGTTCCGCTATCGGTAACGCCACATCTAAACGGATTGCTTATGCTAAGCCTTGCATCGCTGTATATAATATAATTGCTGCGGTTGCCTGTAGCCTGCATTCTGCCTACAACAAGGTTGTTAATACCTGTGGCAGAAATAATACCGTTCATTTCCTGCCCGAAAAAGTTAAACGATACTAAGGAGTTTGAATCGCCTTTTACAATACCGCGATAATGTACACCATCGTTCCACGATATGTTAGTTTGCCTGTCGGTATCGGCATGGAAACCCTGCGCGAGTACTTCTACACGGTACATTTGTACTGCAACTGTGCTTCCGTTATAAGGTATGGTAAGCTCTACATAAGGGTATTTGTTTGCGGCAATATTGGCTACAACGCGTTTGTTCATTGTGGCAAAGGTAGCATTGCTGACAGCCGTTGTGGTTTGCGGCAAAATACTTACCGTTAGGGGGCTGAATTTTGTAAAAGTAGTTTTAGCTTTTATGAGCTGCCCAACCCGGCCGGCAACTTTATGTTGACCGTAAAAAGACATCGCACTAAAAAGGGCTAATAATAGTAAAAGTTTTTTCATATACATTGCGATAATGCGCTAATTAAATGGTAACGACCCTGAAAATAAATGTTTTGCAGCGGTTAGTATACTTACGATACCAAATGCTCAGTGGTTTGTAATGCCACCCGATTTAATTGCACAGGAGGATGGAAATGTACAACATTTATTAACTAAACTTAAAAAAATATGGCGCTGTGTGAGAGCGCCATATTGATATATCTAATTGCAAAGATTAATTGATTTTTTACAGACTTTTAAGGTCTTTAATAACTTTAAAAGCAAGGTCTACTTCCTGCTCGCTAACCAGTATGGTAAATTCAAAAGAGGTTGATATTACTTCTATAATAATGATTCCTTCCCAAGCCAGTCTCTGGAAAATATAGTAGTACACACCGGGCGTAGATACATTTTCTTTAGGGAGTTTTACGGTTATAGATGCCAGGTTATCGTTGCGCTCTATTTGCTTCTCATCAGCAAAAAGGCGGTCTACCACAGGGCTCATAGAGGCACTTATTACAATATTGGTTTCGTTAACACCACGGGAAGAGGTATAAAACACTTCGGGGTTTGCGTGAACGCTCGATATTAGTTCTGCCTGTTTGTTAAGGATGGTATCAGATACTGCAAAAGTGTAATCTGTAAGAGATGAACGAACGGTAATTTCGCCAATGCCTTTAAGCACTTTTACAATCTTGTGGTTTACCCTGAAGTCGAGGTCTTCACTAAGCCTTTTTAAAGACATTACCACAGCTCCCTGTTTTACATCTTTACCAAGTTCCTGTTCAAGCTCGGGCATCATGTTGCGCGCCAGTGATGTAAGGTTGATAATTCCCTGGGAAAGCGCACTGAGTAAAAAGGGCTTTGTTTTAATGTAGTGTTCTACTACACTCGAAATTGTTTTCATGCTAAATAGTTGTGTTTGTTGTTGTTGACACAAAGATATAAAATAAAACAATTTGTTAAATATTTAACAATCTAAAAATAATAGAATGCATCTTCTAAATGCTCAATTTCGTAGTTTTTTCCGTTCTTAAAAACAGCAATAATATCAAACCGCGCCTCGCTGTCCAGGTTGTTTATAAGTATGTATTCATTAATGGCTTTAACCAATAGCTGAATCTTCTTAGGCTTTACAAAATCCTGCGGAAGCCCAAAATCTACCGATGACCTTGTTTTAACTTCTACAATGGCCAATACATTACCCTTTTGGGCGATAATGTCTATCTCCGCTTTTTGAAAGATCCAGTTGGTTTCTAAAATGCTGTAGCCGGCCTTTTCGAGGAAATCTATTGCCAGTTCTTCACCAAGTTTGCCTAAATCGTTATGTTCTGCCATGATAACTTTTACATAAAGTTGAATAACCCCTTACTCAAAGACAATTTTAGTCCCGGATGCCGAAACGTCAAGCGTTATTTGTTTGCCCATTACCAGCGTACGGTTATCCTGTATATGTCCGGCAGGAAAATTAAAGCAGATGGGGATGTTGTACTCTTTTGTAATATCCTGAATGATTTGTAATGCATCATGCCCCCACGGAATGTCGTTATCGCGCATTTTGCTCATGGCGCCTATTATAATGCCCTTTACATTTTTAAAATAATCATTTCGGTCCAGGTTCACCATCATTCGGTCTATATGGTACAGGTATTCATCCAGGTCTTCTATAAAGATGATCTTGCCCTTATAATCAGTCTCTGATTTACTGCCCATAATGCTGTAAAGCACTGATAGGTTACCACCGGCAAGTTCGCCTGCAGCTTTCCCTGGCTTATTAAATACGTGGGGCGGAATTGTATAACTAAGTTTTTCGCCAAAAAGCGCTTTACGGAAACTTTCTATTGCTGCAGGGGTGGCACTCTTTACGCTAATACCCACAAGGGCATGCATCGTGGCGATATCCATAGTATTAATGTGGCTATGAAGTACAGTAGCGTCGCTATAGCCAATAAACCATTTGGGTTTCTTTTTAAATTTGGTAAAGTTTATACGGTCTACAATACGCACAGTACCATAACCGCCTTTGCCGCACCATATTGCTTTTATCTTGGGGTTATCCAGCATTTCCTGCAGGTCGGTGGCCCGCTGCCAGTCGGCGCCTGCAAGCTGGTTATTGTCGAGTCCTATGGTTTTACCTATTACTACATTAAGTCCCCAGCTTCTAAGCAGGGCAATGGCAGGCTGCAACGGTGCAAGGTCTACCTTACGGGCAGTGGCAAGTATGCCCACCGTATCGCCTTTGGTTAAATAGGGGGGAATCTTTGTGGGTAATTGTGCATGGAGCACATTTGTAAAAACAATAAACAGTAAAAGTATCAGGGAGCATTTCCTTTGCATGATCGGTCTTTTCAGGTTGGGCAAAATTAGTGAAATCTTTTTTGGTATTGAGAAGGCCTTGTGCCCTGTAGTTTGGCACAACAGCAATGTCATTTGTTCTTACACAGCGAAACAAATTTGCCCAATATTTCGTATTTTTGCCTATTAAACCATAAGACGAAATGCTACAAGACCCGAAACGCTATACTGTTACTGCTGCATTGCCCTCTACTAACGGGCCCATACATATAGGCCACCTTGCCGGTGTTTACGTTCCTGCCGATATCTACTCTCGTTTCCTGAGGCTTCAGGGGCGTGACGTAGCTTTTATCTGCGGAAGCGACGAGCACGGTGTAGCCATATCTATGAAGGCCAAGAAAGAAGGCATTACACCACAACAGGTTATCGATAAATACCACGCCATCATTAAAACAAGTTTTGAAGATTTTGGTATTTCGTTCGATAACTATTCGCGCACATCGGCTAAGGTGCACCACGATACGGCATCAGAGTTTTTCAGGAAGCTGTATGAAGCAGGCGACTTTATAGAAGAAATTACAGAGCAGCTATATGATGCTAAGGCAGACCAGTTTCTTGCCGACCGTTTTGTTATAGGTACCTGCCCAAAATGCGGGCATGGAGAGGCCTATGGCGATCAGTGCGAAAACTGCGGATCATCGCTTAACGCTACCGACCTTATAAATCCTAAAAGCACCATTACCGGTACTACCCCCATATTAAAATCTACCCGCCACTGGTTTTTACCTTTAGACAGGTATGATACCTTTTTACGCCAGTGGGTACTGGAAGGCCACAAGAACGACTGGAAGCCGAATGTTTTTGGACAGGTAAAATCATGGCTGGACGAAGGGCTTAAGCCCCGTGCGGTAACCCGCGACCTTGACTGGGGTATCCCTGTTCCTGTAGAAGGTGCAGAGGGTAAAGTGCTGTATGTTTGGTTTGATGCGCCTATTGGGTACATATCTTCTACTAAAGAATGGGCGGCGCGCGAAGGCAAAGACTGGGAACCCTACTGGAAAAGCGAAGACACTAAGCTGGTGCACTTTATAGGCAAAGACAATATTGTGTTCCATTGCATAATATTCCCGGCAATGCTAAAAGCAGAAGGCACTTACATCCTGCCGGATAATGTCCCGGCAAACGAGTTCCTTAACCTTGAAGGTAATAAGCTTTCTACTTCTAAAAACTGGGCGGTGTGGCTGCATGAGTATTTGCAGGATTTCCCCGGCCAGCAGGATGTATTGCGTTATGCCTTAACCAGCAACGCCCCCGAGACTAAAGACAACGATTTTACCTGGAAAGATTTCCAGGCCCGCAATAATAATGAGTTGGTTGCCATTTTTGGGAACTTTATTAACCGTGTTGTGGTGCTTACTAATAAATACTACGACGGGCGCGTACCGGAGCCGAATGCATTTAGTGATATAGATGAGGCTACGCTGACCGAACTTCGTGCCTATCCTGCTGTGATTGCAAGCAGCATAGAGCGCTACCGTTTTAGGGAAGCATTAGTAGAACTTATGAATCTTGCCCGACTGGGTAATAAATACCTTGCCGACGAAGAGCCTTGGAAGGTTATCAAGACGGATGAAGAACGCGTTAAAACCCAAATGTATGTAGCACTGCAAATTGCTACGGCACTATCTGTTCTAAGTGAGCCGTTCCTGCCGTTTACTGCTGCTAAACTTAAAGATATGTTGAAGCTTGACGAAAGGCCCCGCCCTGTTGTTGCCTACGGCATAGTAGACGAAACGTTAAGCGCTAATGAGGCAAGGCTTAACCATCATAAAACTTCATGGAACGATGTTGCTATTAAGCAAGAACTAATCGCGCCCAACCACCATATAGGCCAGGCCGAATTATTGTTCGCTAAAATTGAAGACGAAGAGATACAAAAACAGGTAGACCGTTTAGAGGCTACCAAAACTGCAAATAAAGCAGATAACAAAACAGTGGAGCCACAAAAAGACCTGATTACATTTGAAGATTTTAGTAAAATGGATATCCGTACGGGAACTATCCTTGAAGCTGAAAAAATGCCGAAAGCTAATAAGCTATTAGTGCTTAAAGTAGATACCGGTATTGATGTGCGCACTATTGTAAGCGGCATTGCCGAGAGCTTTAAACCTGAAGATATTATAGGCAAACGTGTAAGCGTACTGGTAAATCTTGCCCCGCGTAACCTGCGCGGTGTAGACAGCCAGGGTATGATACTCATGACCCAGAATGCCGAAGGCAAATTGGTATTCATCAACCCGGATGCCGATGGAGTAGGTAATGGGGAAGTGATTAGTTAGTACTTATAAATGCAAAAGTAAATGCGAGATTTAAACAAAATCTCGCATTTTTTCTTTTTTATCTATGGCACTGCATACTTATTCCTACTTATTACAGTCAATTAGAAAGCTTACAGAAAGCAGCCCTACTCTGAAGCTTTATCCCAGTATAGATCGAGGTTTACAATGTATATATCGAACTTGTCCCTATAATTGTTGTATAAATCCCAGGCTTCCTGGTTTACGTCACGTTTTTTTAAAGTAGCATAAGTGGCCGTATTTGCAAACACCCTTATTTTTTTCGAGTTCTTAATATCTTCGATATTTACGTTGTCATTACTTGATTTTAAATATTTTAGATAATCGTCAATGTGTAAATTAGTTTTTTTTAACTCCAATTCTGTATTGTATTTCTTTAAAAACTCTTCAGTGTAGTTAGCGCAAAGTTTTTCATCAAAGGTTACTATTTCATAACCGTCAGCATCAAATACAATATTTTCGGGTATTGAAACGTGATCAATTTTATTGAGTTCCACCAAGGAAGCATAATCTTTGACAAGCAGGAAATCTGAAATACCTTTAGATGCATAATATTCTGTCAACTCACCCTCTGTTTTATGTGTAACAGCAATATTTCTTTGGATGGTGCAGGAGATCAACAAAAATGGGAGGCTTAGTAATAGGAATAGCTTTCTCATAGTTTATAATATGAATTGAAGGTTTTCTAATTCTAAAATTTTATATAGTTATGGCGTTTTCAATAGTTGGTAAGTTATAACGAAAACTGGCTCAAAAATTGTTATCTTGAATGTAAATTTGAGAGCCATGACCATCAAAAAAATACTCCCTACGTTACTTATACTGTTCTCTCTACAAAGTGGCTATAGTCAAAGCCTGCTTTCAGAACAGGGCCTTGATTTAAAGAAGTCACGCGACTTCCACGAAATTATGGTGGCCCCCGAGGCTAAGAACCACGGTGCGGTGGTTTTCGCATCCGATAAAAACACGGTTACTGCTTTGCGGTATACGCGCGTGTTATATTATAAAGATAGCCTCGCTACCGAACGCCCTGATGCGGGGGAGTACGATTTTATGGCAGGCTATAGCTATAACAACAGTGGTGAGCCTTCGGCATATTGGGCAAGTGAAGATTTTAAGAATATACAGGAGCTTCATTTTAATTTTGAAACAAAGACGGTTACTGATTATAACTTTGTGATGCCGTTTACCAATGAAGTGATTGTAAGCACCTTTAGCGCTAATAATTTCTTTTACATTTTATCGCTGCCTAAGGGAGACACAAAACTAAAGCTGTATGCTTTTTATGAGGGCAGGTACTTAATACGATCCTTAGATTTTTCTAAGTTTACCTTTAAAGACGCAGACAATCACCCTACAACGTTTAGCAAATTGCTTGCGGACTATCCCGTACAAAAAATAGAGTCGCAGTCGTACAATCCGCTGCCGGCAACAGCAGGAAAAATCAAGATGTATGTGTCTGCTGATGCCATTCAGCTTACTTTCGATCAAAATGCAGCCTATACCCAGGTTTTTACCATAAGTACTTCGACCTATGCGGTAACAGAAAGCATTGTTCCTCAAATAATCGTAGAGGACGGCTCGTCTAACTCCTTTTTACATAGCCAGAAGCTGTATCAGGTAAGTGTAAATGACGAGCAGCTTAACCTTACCGCAACCGACCTTTCATCAGGAAAGGCGATAAAGACCTACAAAGCGGGCAGGGACGAGAACATAAGCTTTAAAAATTCGCCGCTGCTGGAGCAAATGGGCAACAGGCGTAGCAGCGAATTTAAAAACACAAAACGGTTTTTGCGCAGGCTATCGTCGGCAGATCCGTCAATATCGGTATACCAGACCCCAAATGACCTTATGGTGGTTACCGGGGCTGTTCGTAATGTGACCCCTACGGGCGATGTTATTTTAGGCGTCATGCTCACGGGTGCCACAATAGCTACGGGCATGGGTGGCGGAGACTTCTCGGGCATGTTTCCTGGCAATACAGAAACCAGTTATTTCGAAAGCCTTTTCGATGATAATTTTAATCATAAGCCACTCCCTCAGCAACGGCTGGCTGCCGATTACATTGGTCAGTATATAGGTATGAACGAGAAATCCATTTCGCTCGAAACTGTATTCCGTTATGATTATTACTATGTGTTAGGCTACTACGACGCTAAGGCCAAAAAATATGTAATGGTGCGATTCCAGGACGATTTTATACGCTAAATTTTTATTGTTGGCGCTTGTCGGGTATTTTTGCAGTGTAAATTATACAACGTTATGCGCAAAAAATTAGACCTTGATACATGGCCCCGCAAAGAATATTTTGAGTTTTTCAGCACGTTCGATGAGCCCTTTTTTGGTGTAGTTGCTAATGTAGATTGTACAAAGGCATATGCATTAGCTAAAAGAAAAAACATTCCCTTCTTCTTGTACTACCTGCACAAAACGTTAGCAGCTGTAAATCGTGTAGAGGCTTTTAAGTACAGGATTGATAAGGGCGAGGTTTTTATTTGCGATACTATAGATGTATCGTCTACCATAATGCGCGCCGACACTACTTTCGGCTTTTCATTTATCCCTTTCCATGAAGATATTGAAACGTTTGTTGCCCATGCACAAATAGAAATAGAACGTGTACAAAACACTCCCGGGCTGTTTACCCGAACTTTCGACATGGATAACCTGATTCATTTTTCTGCACTGCCGTGGATAGATTTTACCTCGTTATCGCATGCGCGCAGTTTCACCTTTCCGGATAGTTGCCCAAAAATATCTGTCGGTAAAATGACGGTTGATGAAAAAGGCAACAGGAGTATGCCGGTATCTGTACATGTGCATCATGGCCTGATGGATGGTTACCATGTAGGCCTGTTTTTTGATGAGCTTCAAAACGCATTGGATACGGAGTAAGTTATAAACGAGCATCTTAAATAAATGCTAATATTTAGCCAAGACTAAATATAATTTTACCTTCGTTAAATATTTCATTACATTTGTGGCAATCACCAATTGTGAAATGACATATTCTGAAGAAAATTACCTTAAGGTTATCTACCACTTATCGCATAACGCCAATAAGGGCATTAGTACAAATGCCATAGCTAATGTTATGGAAAGCAAGCCATCATCTGTAACTGATATGGTGCAAAAGCTTGCTGACAAAGGGCTTGTGGAATATGTAAAATACCAAGGGGTAACCCTCACCGAAAAAGGCATGTTCATGGCGCTCATGATAGTGCGCAAGCACCGTTTGTGGGAGGTATTTTTAGTTGACAAGCTCGATTTTTCCTGGGACGAGGTTCATGATGTGGCCGAACAGTTGGAACACATAAAATCGGAAAAGCTAACGAACAAGCTTGACGAGTTTTTAGGCTTCCCGACGGAAGACCCACACGGCGACCCCATACCCGACAGGGATGGCAGGATAGCAAGCATCGATAAGAAATTATTATCTGAAGTGGCTATCAATAAAAAAGTGGTTTGCGTGGGTGTAAAAGATAGCTCACCTCCCTTTTTACAATACCTCGATAAACAGCGCATTGCACTTGGCTCTTCGATAGAAGTTATCGCCAAGGAAGATTTTGATCATTCCCTTAGCCTGCGCGTAGACGGTAAGGAAGTTGCCGTATCAAACAAAATAGCCTCTAACCTTTTTGTAAAAACCCCTGTAGTTCATGCCACATAATAACCATTCGCTCGAAGACGTTCACGAGTCGGTATCTGCCGGCGGAAGCGGGAAAGGCTGGAAAAAAATATTAGCATTCTTTGGCCCTGCCTACATGATAAGCGTGGGCTATATGGACCCGGGTAACTGGGCGACAGATCTTGCCGGGGGCAGCGAGTTTGGCTACTCGTTACTATGGGTGCTGCTTATGAGTAACCTTATGGCGCTCCTGCTGCAAAGCCTGAGTGCGCGCCTTGGTATTGTTACCCGCCGCGACCTTGCACAGGCATCGCGTGAAACGTACCCTAAATACATCAACATATTTTTATATGCCCTGGCCGAAGTTGCCATTGCTGCCTGCGACCTTGCTGAGGTACTGGGTATGGCGATAGGGCTTAAATTATTGTTTGATTTACCAATGCTGTGGGGAGTAAGTATCACTATGCTCGACACCTTCCTACTGCTGTTCCTTATGAACAAGGGAATTAAGAAAATGGAAGCGTTTATCATTGGGCTTATTGCCATAATAGGGCTTTCGTTTCTGGCTGAAATGTTCTTTGCCAAGCCCGATATGGGTGAGGTGGTAAAAGGCCTTGTACCGACCATCCCGAGTAGTGCTGCTTTATACATTGCTATAGGGATAATAGGAGCAACAGTGATGCCGCACAACCTGTACTTACACTCGTCGCTTGTGCAAACGCGAAAGTTTGACCGTTCGTTTCAGGGTATAAAGCAGGCCATACGGTATAATTTTATCGACTCGGTTATTGCGCTCAACCTTGCCTTCTTTGTAAATGCCGCCATACTTATACTGGCAGCTGCAACCTTTTTTACACAGGGCATGCACGGCGTAGCCGACATTCAGGATGCTCATAAATTATTAGAACCCATGCTGGGAAGCTGGGCGGCAACGCTATTTGCGTTAGCCTTAATTGCTGCCGGGCAAAGCAGTACCATTACGGGCACACTGGCAGGCCAGATTGTTATGGAAGGTTACCTTAACCTGCGCATACAGCCGTGGGTACGCCGTATAGTAACCCGCCTTATAGCCATACTTCCGGCATTTTTAACCATACTTTATTTTGGCGAAGATTCTACGGGCGAATTGCTGGTGCTCAGCCAGGTAATACTAAGTTTACAGTTGGGCTTTGCAATTATCCCGCTTATACATTTTGTAAGCGATAGGAGCAAAATGCAGGATTTTACCATTGGCACTTATACAAAAATTGGCGCCTGGGCAATTGCGCTAACCATTGTGGGGCTTAATGCAAATTTAGTTTACGACGAAATAAGTGGCTGGATAGCGGGAGCTGAAGACCCTATATACATTTGGATATTTGTGGTGCCGTTTACTGCTTTGGCTATTGGCGTATTGCTTTACATAACCATAGAGCCGTTTGTTATGAAGGGGAAAGCAGTGAAAAACCTTGTGCCACATCTCAGCCCTAAGGCATTGCAAAAGCTTCCGCAGAAACAGATGTACCAAAATATTGCCATAGCGTTAGACTTTAGTAAGACCGATGGCAAGACGCTCTCAAGCGCTATGCAGCTGGGCGGTACCAACGCACACTACACTTTAATACATGTTGTAGAAACTGTGGGCGCTATGCTCTATGGCGACCAGGCACAGGACCATGAAACCAATACCGACATGGAGTACCTTACGCAGTATAAAAACACCCTTGAAGAAATAGGCTTTACCGTTACCACTAAACTCAGCTTTGGCAGCCCTAAAAAGCAGATCCCGAAAATCGTTAATGACAACGGTACCTTCGATATTCTTATTTTAGGTGCACATGGGCACAACTTCTTTAAAGATATTGTACTGGGCACCACGGTTGATGCGGTAAGGCATAAAGTAAAAATACCGGTACTGATTATAAAGGATTAGGGTAAAGTTTTAGTCGCAGTCTCAGTTTTTTAGAATATAGAACATTTAGTCCTCACCCCCGACCCCTCTCCAAAGGATAGGGGAGTAGCTGCACTCCTGCCGTTAAGCTGGAATCCATTCACTTATTAGACTCATTTCTTATTATTAATAATATTTGAGTGTATGAGCAAGTGGATTTGAATGTAGCTAAGGCATTAAACTTCGTTGCGTTAAGCAAAATATAAGTTGAGGCGTTAAGAATCATTTGCTGTTTGAGCGCAGCAAGTTCCAATGATTTAGCCGAAGCTTATATTTTGTAGCATGGGAAGTTAGAGCCTTGAACTTTTGCTTCTTTTGTTTCAAGACAAAAGAAGAGAAGTATTAAAAATATAAATGTGCCACTGGATAGTCTGAAAGGGTGTGTGTTGTAATATGTCAATACTTAAACTAAAAAATTTCACTATTTTTATCCTCATGAACCAGCCCCTGCTCCATATAGATCACGTTACCATTTCGGCAAAGAAAGAAGGCCGATGGACACCCATTATTAAGGATAGCTCTTTTGTGCTGAACCAAAATGAGATACTGGGCATTGTGGGCGAATCAGGGTCGGGTAAATCGGTTACATCGCTTGCCATTATGGGCTTGCTGCCAAAGGGAATTTTAGAAATTACCTCTGGAAAAATTGAGTTTGAGGGAAGGGATATTTCGGCGTTAAGTCAAAAAGACCTGCGTAACCTTAGGGGTAATGATATTGCCATGATCTTTCAGGAACCCATGAGCTCGCTTAATCCATCGCTTAAATGTGGGTATCAGGTAGAAGAGATCTTAAAAGAACATACAAAGCTTTTGCAAAAAGATATAAAGGCTACCGTTTTAGCGCTGTTTGAAAAAGTAAAACTACCCGACCCGGGTAAGATATACAACCGCTATCCGCACGAAATATCCGGCGGACAAAAGCAAAGGGTTATGATAGCTATGGCTATTGCCTGCAAGCCAAAGATTCTCATTGCAGACGAACCTACTACCGCTCTGGATGTTACCGTGCAGAAGGAAATAATACTGCTGCTTAAAGAATTGCAGCAGGAAACCGGAATGAGTATCCTGTTTATATCGCACGATTTGTCGCTGGTATCTGAAATTGCCAACCGTGTACTGGTTATGTACCGTGGCGAAATTGTTGAGCAGGGCAATGCAAAGGATATTTTCGAAAATCCCGTTAATACCTATACTAAGGCGCTTATAAGCTCGAGGCCATCGCTTAATGTGCGCCTGGAACGGCTGCCTACCATACAGGATTATCTCGCCGGGACTGTAAACCCTACCGAGGTAACGCCGCAGCAAAGACTCCATAAGCAGGAAATACTATATAGTAAACCCCCATTGCTTGAGGTAATTAATGTAGAAAAAGAATATGTATCGTCCGCTGGGTTGTTTGGGAAAAATGCAACCTTTAAGGCAATTAATGATGTAAGCTTTAAATTATATGAGGGCGAAACATTAGGGTTGGTAGGCGAATCAGGCTGCGGCAAATCCACCCTTGGTAATGCGATACTGCAACTGGATAAGGCCACTGCAGGTAAAATAGTGTACCGCGGTAAAGATCTGACCAAGCTTTCGGGCAAAGAAATAAGGACGTTGCGCAAGGAGATACAGATAATTTTTCAGGATCCTTATTCATCGCTTAATCCGCGTATTACAGTTGGCAAAGCGATTATGGAACCCATGCAGGTGCATAAACTTCATGCTAATGACAAAGAAAGACGTGCAAAAACCATCGAAATACTCAACAGGGTAGGATTAGGTGAAGAGCACTTTAACCGTTACCCTCATGAATTCTCCGGCGGGCAGCGGCAGCGTATCGGCATTGCCCGTACTATCGCCCTTCAGCCTAAATTAATAGTATGCGATGAGTCGGTTTCTGCATTAGATATTTCGGTGCAGGCACAGGTGCTCAATCTGCTTAATGAGCTCAAAGAAAACTTTGGTTTTACTTACATCTTCATCTCTCACGACCTTGCTGTAGTTAAATACATGAGCGACCAGGTATTAGTTATGAACAAAGGTAAAATCGAAGAAATGAACGAGGCCGATGCCCTTTATGCGCATCCGCAAAAAGAATATACCAAGAAGCTCATTGCCGCTATCCCTGCGCATTGATAGTTTTCATTCGTGGTAACAGATTCCAGCGGAAATAGCAATGGGTATTGTTGTAGAATTAATGCTACCTTTAAACGTAATCCTCAAGTATATACATGCAGAAGCCACGCCATATTTTAAACGGAAACGTAGAGAAAAAGCCTTTTACCATAAAGATATTTGGCAACGCAGATAAAACCGATGGCTTTATTTATTACTCTTTTGAATTTGATGAAGGCACAACCTTAGTAATCTCTAAATTTGATGGCGACCAATGGAAATTGGCCAATACCATATCACCTGACAGCCTTGCGGATGCATTGGGCAAATTATTAGAGCAACAGGATAGATAAAAAGTTAGCTACGAATGTCAATGCTTGAGTAGCGATTAAATGTTCTTGTTTACCAGTGTAGCACTTGCCTGTGCAGTGGGTAGTACCAGCAGGTCGGCAATGTTTACATGGTAAGGTCGCGATATAACAAAATGGATAATATCGGCAATATCTTCCGCCTTAAGCGGCTCGAAACCTACATAAACATTTTGAGCCCGTTCGCGGTCGCCTTTAAACCGTACTTCGCTAAACTCAGTATCTACCATACCGGGATTTATAGCTCCCACGCGAATGCCGTATTGATTTAGATCCATGCGCATTCCCTGGTTTATGGCATCTACAGCATGTTTGGTTGCACAATATACATTACCATTAGTATACACTTCCTTACCCGCAATAGAGCCTATATTAATAATATGGCCGCTCCTCCGTGCTACCATACCCGGGATAATTTCTTTGCTTACGTATAGCAATCCCTTTATATTAATGTCTATCATGGCATCCCAATCTTCCTCGTCGCCATTCTCTATAGGGTCGAGGCCGTGGGCGTTACCAGCGTTATTTATCAATACATCTATATTGGCAAAATCGGGCGGCAAGGAAGCTATAGATTTTTTCACGTCCTTCTTTTTGCGAACGTCGAAGTTAAGGGTATGCACCTCTGTCATTGCCGAAAACTCATCCTGAAGTTCGGCCAGTCGGTCTTCACGCCTTCCGCATATAATAAGCCGGTATTTATTCTTTGCTAAAAAACGTGCTGTTGCCCTGCCTATGCCGCTCGTAGCGCCGGTTATAAGTACTGTCTTCATTTTTTATTTCTTATTTCAGATGCAGATTTATAATAATCTGCAATTGTATTTTGATTATTAGCTAATGCTTCTTTACTACTTCGTTTTAGAAGCGATATTTCGGCTATAAAATTAAGCAAAAGGCACGTTCGTTAAGTCATGCATAGTAAAATAAATAAGGGTGGGTGGCGAACTTATTAAAATCTGTTTAAATCAATATTATTTAATATCATATAGTTACTGCAATATGTATCTTTTATATTTTTGACCAGATAAACCAACATCTATGAAATCAATCAAATTAGTAACTTTTTTATTCATCGCATTTTTTGTTGCATCATGTTCAACAAGCATACGCACAACCTTAGCAGATAAATCTATTGCACCTTTGGCCTCAACGCAAAAGATCGCGGTAATAGGAGTTGACGAACCTTTACCGGAGGGAAAGAAAATTGGCTCAATTAAAATCGGAGATTCCGGCTTTACAAATGATTGCGGTTATAATACCGTAATAGAGCAGGCGCAGGCAGAAGCACGAAAAGCCGGCGGTAATAGTATTAAACTAACCAAAGTTAAGCCCCCAACACTTCTTGGCAGTACTTGCTACAGGATACATGCTGATATTTATTTGCTTAGTAACCCGGATAGTTATGAAAGTAAGATCACTAAAATTCAGGACTCCATAACTAAGTCTAAATTTACAGGTACCCCAGATCATGCTTTGCTTTACATTTACAGGCCGTCATCGGGAGGTGGATTTTTATTAAATTACACAGTTAAGCTGGATGGCAAACCTTTATATAAGGTCACTAATAACAGCAGGACGGTAGTAAAGGTATACAAAGAAGGTCTGCAAAAAATAAGTGGAAGCCTTGAAACAGAAGAAGTAAAGGAACTTGATATCAAATTTGGCGAAGAATATTTTATAGAATGCGGTATCAATATGGGCATTGTTATAGGCCGTCCCGAAATAAATCTTGTTGATAAAGCCATGGGCCGGATGCGGTATGAAAAGATACCTGAAGATAAAAAGTAGAGTTTGGTAGCACCCACAGGGCATGTCTTAGGGAAATTCTCTTATTAAAATCAGGATGTCATACTTAAATTCATTTATTTTCGTTGTAACCCTGCCATTGCAATGCTTTATATAGAAGCAGGAATAGCCTTACGAGAGGAATGCATTACAAAACAATGACTTACAAATTTAATACTGTCATTAACAACATGTTGACACGTAATGCAATTTTTTCGGCAATGAATTTGCAATGTAAAAAAAGCTTACTAAATTCACACTCCAAATTTTAATATACTATGGAAGATACTACTGCCGCATTAGACATAAGGGCGATAAATGAAAAAATAGAGAGGGAAAGCGCATTTGTAGACCTGCTTGTAATGGAGATGAACAAGGTTATTGTAGGTCAAAAATACATGATAGAGCGTTTGCTTATAGGCCTTTTGGGTCAGGGGCACATATTGCTGGAGGGTGTACCGGGACTTGCAAAAACACTTGCCATCAACACATTATCTCAGGCAGTTGCGGGCAGCTTTAGCCGTATTCAGTTCACACCCGATCTTTTGCCTGCAGATGTTGTAGGTACCATGATATACAACGTAAAGCAGAATGAATTTACCATAAAAAAAGGGCCAATATTTGCCAACTTCGTTCTTGCCGATGAGATTAACAGGGCTCCTGCAAAAGTGCAGAGTGCTTTGCTTGAAGCAATGCAGGAAAAGCAGGTTACTATAGGTGAGGAGACTTTTAAACTTCAAAAACCGTTCCTTGTAATGGCGACCATGAACCCTGTTGAACAGGAAGGTACGTATCCGTTACCGGAAGCGCAGGTAGACCGTTTTATGCTTAAAGCCGTTATAGATTACCCTAAAATGGAAGATGAGCGCCTTGTAGTGCGCGCCAACTTAAAAGGTGCATTCGAGACTATTAACCAGGTTGTATCTGTAGACCAGATATTAAGGGCGCAGGCTGCTGTGCGCGAGGTGTACATGGATGAAAAAATAGAAAAGTATATTCTTGACATTATTTTCGCTACCCGTTACCCCGAAAAATACAAACTGGAAAAACTAAAACCACTTATAAGCTTTGGTTCTTCGCCAAGGGGAAGCATCAACCTTGCTACAGCTGCCAAGTGTTATGCGTTCATAAAACGCAGGGGATATGTAATACCTGAAGATGTTCGCGCTGTTGTACACGATGTATTGCGCCACCGTATAGGCATTACGTATGAAGCCGAAGCAGAGAACATAACATCTATAGACATAATAAATAAAATAGTAAACGAGATAGAGGTTCCGTAGTATTTGTTTCAAGTTTAAAGTTTCAGGTTTTAGGTTCTGTACCGAAACCTGAGCATGGCCGGACAGTAACGAACTGGCAATAACTTTAGACCTTAAACTTCAAACAAAAATTCATGGATACAAAAGATATAATAAAGAAGGTTCGTAAAATAGAGATAAAAACCAAAAGGCTGAGCAATCATATCTTTTCGGGAGAATATCATTCATCGTTTAAGGGTCGGGGTATGACCTTTAGCGAAGTGCGGCAGTACCAGTTTGGCGATGATGTAAGAGCCATTGACTGGAACGTTACTGCGCGCTACAATGAGCCTTATATTAAGGTTTTTGAAGAGGAGCGCGAACTTACCATGATGCTGGTGGTAGACATTAGCGGAAGTGAAAGTTTTGGTACGCAAAATTCCTTTAAAAAAGATATCGTTACAGAGATAGCTGCTACCATGGCGTTTTCGGCGACACAAAATAACGATAAGATAGGCCTCATACTTTTTTCCGACCAGATAGAGCTGTACATTCCGCCAAAGAAAGGCAAGTCGCACGTGCTGCGCATTATCCGCGAGCTGGTAGAGTTTGAGCCTAAAAGTAAAAAGACCGATATTACGGTAGCTTTAAAGTTTATTGCCGGAGTGCTTAAAAAGAGGGCTATTGTGTTTTTGATATCCGACTTTATGTCGGCTGACTTTGAACATACCCTTAAGATAGCCGCGAAGAAGCATGATATTACAGGAGTGCGCGTGTACGATCCGCGGGAGGAGAAAATGCCCAATATTGGTTTAGTTAATATGGCTGATGCCGAAACCGGTGAAACCTTATTAGTAAATACAGGTTCTAAAAGTGTGCGCCTGCAATATGAAAAATATTACCAGGAGCGTGTGAAATATTTTAAAGAAACCTTTAGCCGCTGCGGTGCCGGGTCGCTAAGTACCCGCGTAGACGAATCGTATGTAACCAAACTGCTTGGCTATTTTAAAGCCAGGGCATAAGTAGGGTTTTTAACATGAAAAAAATGATCATTAAAAAATTATATGTTTTACTGTTTTGTCTTGCCGCTGCTACTACCATTGCGCAGCAAAAGCCATTGCAAACCGGTATAGACAGTACTAAAATTAAAATAGGGAGCCAGGCTAAGCTAACGCTAAGGGCTACGGTAGATACCGCCGCTAAGGTAAGTTTCCCAACCGGGAAAAACTTTGGGCAGCTTGAGGTAATCAACTCCTATCCGGTAGATACCATTCGCAAGGGCGCAATTTATGAGCTGGTTAAAAAGTACGGACTAACACAGTTTGACTCCGGCCGATACGTAATACCAAGGTTGCCGGTGGTTATCAACAACAAAACTATCCAGACCGACTCGCTGGCATTAGAAGTTTACAACATAAAGGTAGACACGCTAAAGCAAAAGATGTTCGATATCAAGCCTGTGGTTGAAGCGAAGAGCAGCAATAACTGGATATACATACTTTTAGGGATACTGCTACTGGCGGGCACTGGCTTTGGCATCTGGTGGTATTTAAAAAAGGTACGTAAACCTAGAGAAAAGGCTGCACCAGCGGTTATAAAGTCGCCTATAGAGATTGCCACGGCACAGCTTCAGGACCTTGAAAAGAAAGAACTATTGCAGCGTGGTGCCGTTAAGGAATACTACAGTGAAATGGCCGATATTGCCCGTACCTACATAGAAGAGGCAATACACATCCCGGCTATGGAAAGTACTACAGGCGAACTTATAGAGGCCATGCACAATGCCGTACAGCGCAAAAAAATGAGCCTCCGCCCCGAGACATTCGAACAATTAGAGCAGGTACTTCGCAACGCCGACCTTGTAAAGTTTGCCAAGAGCAAGCCGCTTGACTTTGAAATTGCCGAAGACCGCACCCGTATAGAAAAGACCATTGTGGTGATAGATCGAAGCATCCCCGAGGAAACTCCGGAAGATGACTCGCATACCCAGCTTTGGCTTGAAGCCCAACGAAAAAAGAAAGAAAAGAAGCGCAGGAACATTATTATAGCATCGTCTATAGGGATAGTTGTAGCGTTGCTTATACTTCTGGGCTTTACCGTGGGTATGGATTATTTAAGGGACAACTATATAGGCCATAATACTAAGGAACTTGCCGAGGGCGAATGGGTAAGGAGCGAGTATGGCAACCCTGGTGTTACTGTAGAGACCCCACGTGTGCTTAAGCGTATAAACGTTGAGGCTACAGTTCCAAAGGAAACCATGGCGCTACTTAAAGAGATGAGCACCTTTGGCTACGGCTCATTAACAGAGAATTTTTATGTTGAGGTGGCTACGCTTACTTACAAGCAGGAAACAGAGGTAGACCTTAATGCTGTGCTTGACGGTGCGGCTAAGCTTTGGGAGGCACGGGGAGCATCTAACATCTTGCTTAAAACCGAAGAATTCGCCACAGAAAAAGGTATAAGCGGTATGCGCTCGTATGGTAACATGACACTGCCTGACCCTATTACAAAAACTCCCGTACGTGCTTATTATGAGCTATATGTGTTTAAGCAGCAGGGCGGCCTGCAGCAGGTAATGGTACAGTTTCGTGAAGGCGACCAGTATGGCACACAAATACTGGAGCGCATAAAAAATTCTATAGAATTAAAAACCCGGAACCCGCAATAATATGAAAGACGTAACTTTTTTACATCCGGGTTTCTTCTGGCTTTTTGCATTGCTTCCGCTGGCTATTGGTTGGTATATCTGGCAGCGAGAAAAGCAAACTGCTACGTTAACAATCAGTACGCTAAATGGCTTTAAGGCGGCTCCATCTGTTTTGGCAAAGCTAAAACCGGTACTGTTTGCTTTCAGGCTTCTCGCATTAAGCTTTATGATCGTGGCACTGGCACGGCCAAGAACGGTAGATGTAAACAACAAGATAAGCACCACTAAAGGTATAGATATTGTTATGGCAATGGACGTTTCCGGCTCTATGCTGGCACGCGACCTTAAGCCTAACCGTCTTGATGCCCTTAAGAAAGTAGCGGCAGAGTTTGTAGATAACCGCCCTAACGACCGTATTGGCCTCGTGGTTTATGCCGGGGAGGCGTATACCAAAACGCCTGTTACAAGCGATAAGGAACTGGTTAAAGAGGCTATAAAGTCTGTTAGGTATGACGATCAGGTGCTGCAGGATGGTACCGGTATTGGCGTAGGCCTTGCTACTGCGGTTAACCGACTTAAAGACAGCAAAGCTAAAAGCCGCATTATAATATTGCTGACCGATGGTGTAAACAATTCAGGTTTTGTAGACCCGCGTATGGGTGCTGCTATGGCTAAGGAATATGGCATTAAAGTGTACACAATAGGCATCGGTACGAACGGTAAAGCAGAATTTCCGTATGCGAAAAAGCCGGACGGCACTTTTGTATACCAAATGATGGATGTTACCATAGACCAGGACCTGATGAAGGAAATTGCCAAGACAACCGATGGTACATATTTTAGGGCGACCAGTAACAGTAAGCTTAAAGAAATTTACGAGCAGATAAATAAACTGGAAACTACCGAGATAGAAGAACAAAAGTTTTATAATTACGACGAGAAATTCCGCCCGTGGTTGTGGGCAGCCTTTGGGTTGCTTTTGGCTGAGGCGGTAGCGCGTAAAACAATTTACAGAAGCTTTATATAACATGGACTACGAGTTAGACGAATCGAAATATTTATACCTGCTGTTCATCATCCCTGTTCTGGTGCTTATTTTCCTGTACAATTTGTACTGGAAACGCAAGAAGCAGCGGGAATTTGGCAATCCGGATCTGGTTAAGAAACTTAGCCCGGACCGCTCTACATTTAAATCTACTTTAAAATTAATCGTGCTGTCGTTGGCGTTTGCCGGTGTCATTATTGCATTGGTTAACCCAAAAATAGGTACGAAGACAGAAACCGTAAAACGTGAGGGTGTAGATATTGTTTTTGCTATAGATGTATCTAAAAGTATGCTTGCCGAAGATGTGCAGCCCAGCAGGCTGGGCAAAGCAAAACAGGTGGTGTCGCAAATAATAAATAGTTTAGGGAGCGACAGGATAGGGATCGTTGGTTATGCCGGAAGCGCTTACCCCGTGTTGCCCATAACTACCGATTATAGCGTAGCTAAAATGTTTTTGCAAAGCGTGAATACTGATATGGTATCGTCTCAGGGAACTGCTATAAGCGATGCCATACAGCTTGCCGAAACATTTTATGACAACCCAAAAACGAGCAAGCTGCTTATTTTAATATCAGATGGTGAAGACCATGGTGAGGGTAGCCAGGAAGCGGCGGAAGAAGCTAAGAAAAAAGGCATAAAAATTATAACTATAGGTTTAGGTACAGAGAAGGGCGGGCCAATCCCGTTGAGGGATGGCAACGGCCGTGTAACCGGATATAAAAAAGACGGGCAGGGCGAAACGGTAATTACCAAGCTGTACCCTGAAGCACTTAAAACCATTGCCGGTGTTACCAAGGGCGGATACATTTATGGCGGGAGCACTAAAGAAGTTACTGATTATCTTAAAAATGCCCTGCAAAATATTGAGAAAACCGAATTTGAATCGAAAGAAGTGGCGTTGTATGAGTCACAGTTTCAGTGGTTCTTAGGAGCGGCATTTTTGCTGTTCTTCCTTGAGATATTTTTACTGGAACGCAAAACATCCTGGATTAAGAAACTGAACCTGTTTAACGAAAAAGAATAATGAAGAAAGTACTAACATATAGCCTTTTGCTGTGTGCCACGCTGGCTTTTTCGCAGGAAAGTAAACCTGAAAAAGACAAGAACCTGCCGCTGGGCAACAAGCAATATGATAAAAAGGAGTACGCGGATGCCGAGGCTAATTACCGTATTTCTAACTCTAAAGATGCTACAAAGGCAACAGCTACATACAACTTAGGGAATGCTATTTACCGCCAAAAAAAACCGGGAGAAGCACTATGGGCTTACGCCAAAGCAGTTGAGGTAGCTAAAGATAAATCGCAAAAGCATCTTGCCTATCATAATATGGGTAATGCACTTATGGAGCAGAAAAATTATCAGGCTGCTGTAGAAGCCTATAAGAATGCATTGCGTAACAACCCCGCCGATGACCAAACGCGGTATAACTTTGCATTGGCCAAAAAAATGCTAAAGGATAATCCGCCACCGTCGCCTAAAAAAGACGACAAGAAGGATAAGGATAAAGACAAGAACAAAGACAAAAAGGACGACAAGAACCAGAAGCCTGAAGATAAAAAAGGCGATGATAAAAATAAAGATAAGGGCGACCAGAAGGATAAGCAGAACGACAAAGACAAAGGCGACCAGAAGGACAAGCAAAATGGCGGAGATGATAAGAAAGATCAGGGAGAGCCAAAGCCGCAAAATGCCAGCCCAAGCAAACAGCGTATGGAAAATATGCTGGATGCCATGAATAACGAAGAGAAAAAGGTACAGGATAAGCTGAATGCCAAAAAGGTACAGGGCCAGCCTAAGAAACAGGAAAAGGACTGGTAATTAATTGGTCAATTTGTTTATTTGGTAATTTGATTATTGTGATCGCGACCCGGCTCACTTTAGCTGCCGGCGTAGTTACATAGATGATAACTAATTTGAAAAATGTAATTATTATTCAGATTACGGAACTGAGAAAATGAAAAAGTATATAGTAGGATTATTATTGTTGCTGTCGTTTCAGGGTGTTTTTGCCCAGGCGGTAGAATTTAAGGCGACACCCAGCCGCACCAAGATAGGTGTAAACGAGCGGGTGCGCGTAGAGTTCAGCATGAACCAGGATGGCGATAACTTTAACGCGCCCACTTTTCAGGGATTTAATGTATCGGGACCCGGGCAAATGATAAGCAATTCCTGGGTAAACGGTGTGCGCAGCTTTAGTAAAAGTTATACGTATGTGCTTACACCTAAATCTAAAGGAACTTTTACAATAGGTCAGGCCACAATAGAAATTGGCGGGAAGACCTATAAGTCATCGCCCTTTAAAATAGAGGTAGGCGAAGCTGTGGCTAATCCTAACCCGCAACAGGCCCCGTCTTATAATCCATACAATCCTTATCAGCGACAACAGCAGCAGCAACAGGAGCGTGACCAACAGCTTGCTCAAAAGCCGGGGGACGGGATTCATCTTGTAGCAGAGATCGCAAACATAAGTCCGTATGTTAACCAACCGGTTAATGTGGTTTACAAGCTTTACGTAAGCCCCAACAGCAGCGTGACCAATTTTTTTGAAAAAGAAAGTCCGCAGTATAATGATTTCTGGAGCCAGATAGAAATTGTAGACGGGCGCACTATGAAGGTAGAGGAGGGCACTTATAAAGGGCAACCCTACCGTTTTGTAGTATTACGCAAAGCAGTACTGTACCCGCAAAAAAGCGGCAGGCTGGAACTGGAGCCGCTGGTAGTGGAACTTAATACAGAGATATTTACCGGAAGGCGTGATATGTTTGGCCGTCCGGAGATGCAACAGGCTAAAACGCAGGCAACCACAGGTAAAAAATACATAAACGTAAAACCATTGCCTGAGGCCGGGAAACCGGAATCGTTTACGGGCGCGGTGGGTAATTTTGACTTTAAAGTAACGTCGGGCAAAACTACTTTAAAGGCCGGCGAGTCATTGCAGCTAACAGTCAGCGTATCGGGTAAAGGTAACCTTAAGCTGTTTAATTTTCCGAAACCTGAAGTTCCGGCGGCATTAGAAATGTACGACCCCGAGCATAAGGAAAATGTGAAAACGCCGCTGACGGGAATGACGGGAAGTATATCTGATGTGTATACTATTGTGCCAAATAAGAAAGGTAAGTATCCTATAAAACCGCTGTCTTTTTCTTGGTTTGATTTGAGCACCAGTAAATATAAAACCGTTACATCTAACGAAATAATGGTAGATGTATTAAGTGTTCCCGAAAATGCTGCCGCGGCTAATAAAGAATCGGTTAAGCAAAAGCCGGGTAAGGGCGAGGAGTTCCGCTTTGTTGCGCTTAAAACGTCGCTGAAACCCATGGGCCGTGACGACTTCTTTGGGTCAGTATTATTTTATGTGCTGCTGTTCCTTCCCTTCCTGTTTATCCCTGTTATCGTGTTGCTGAAAAAGAAAAAAGAAGCGTACGATAGCGACGTGACCGGAAATAAAATCAGACAGAACAACAAGCTGGCACGCAAATATTTATCGGATGCCAAAAAACAACTGGGTAACAAAGAGCCGTTCTATCTCGCACTGGAAAAGGCGTTGCATAATTTCCTTAAGGCAAGGCTTAATATTGAGACTGCCGAACTGAGCCGCGATAATGTAAGGGAGTTACTGCTATCACGCAATGCTAAGCCAGACACGGTGAGTGAGTTTACTATTATAATGGATAGCTGTGAGTTTGCAAGGTATGCGCCGTCATCAGGCACAGCGATGCAACAGGATTATAATAATGCAGTTAAGGTTATTACTGATTTGTCGAAGCAGATATAGTTAAAGTAGCTGACAGGCAAAGGTTCTTAGAAGCTGAGAGTTTCTGCCGGGTTTGAAGTATATTAAGTAAATATATAAAGGATGAAAAAATTAGCAATTGTATTCTTTTTGATTACCCAGGCGGCAGTAGCGCAGGTTAGGTACCTGTTGCCTAACGAGCAGCTGGTATTTTCTTTTGAAACTGTAAAAGGTAAAAAAGTTGTCTTTGCTAAAGACAAAAATAACGGCTACCTGGTTTACCGTTACGGCACAAAAGACAAGATTGAACTTGAATATCCAAAAAAAGACAAAAGCAGTTGGGGCAAATTTATGTATGCCAATTATCTTAGAGGTGGAGGCAAGGCCAACTCTGGAATGGAGATAGAGAATATTTATTTTGAAAACGATGGCTACAGGTATGTTATTTATTATCATTATTATGCGGGAGATAATGAAGAGCCTGAGAGCACAAATGTTGGTTTAGCCGTGGTCAATTCTAAGACACCGGATAAAATAAACGAAATTGATGGAAAAATATCCACAATGAAAGGTAACATAAGCAGCCTTAGGAATGATGGACTTATTAAGGACGGTTCGGAAAAGTATGGGTTATATTGATGGAAAATTAAAATGAAAAAGTTATTTTATATAGTATCGTTAATGTTTGTTATTCAGGCAGCATTTGCTCAGTCTTTTGATAAGGGCAATGAGCTGTACCGCAAAGGCGATTATGCCGGTGCTGCACAACAATATGAGGGTATACTAAAGCAAAAACAGGAATCATCTGAGTTGTATTTTAACCTGGGCAACGCCTATTACAAGTTAAATAAAGTAGCTCCATCCATCTATAATTACGAAAAGGCATTGCTGCTCAATCCGGGTAATAAGGACGTAGAAGTTAACCTTGGCTATGCTCAAAAAATGGTTATAGACGATATCAAGGCGGTACCAAAGGTGGGTATTTCTAAAATGCTTTACAATATGACAGGGACCTACCATTATGATACCTGGGCATGGGTAGCAATATCATTTTCTGTGCTTTTCCTGGTGTTGTTTTTAGGCTACTACCTGGCGGGAACGACATTGCTTAAGCGTATCTTCTTTACGGGAATGTTTATAGCCGTACTTGGCATTATCCTCAGTATTCTGGCGGCATCTTTTGTGCGCTCACAGGAATCAAGTCAGCATCCGGCCATTGTTTATGAAGAAGTAGTTGCTGTTAAAGCAGAACCGTCGGCTAAATCCCGGGATGCGTTCATACTACACGAAGGAACAAAAGTAAACATAACAGAAACGGTCGGTAACTGGAATAAAATTGTCCTGCGCGATGACAGCGTGGGGTGGATAGAAAAAAGCGCTGTAAAGGCTTTAAAGTAATTCGCCCTATCATATTACGCAATTTCTATGCTTAATAATATATGCTATTAAGTAATACAACACGGACAGTTTTTTTCTTCAAGTAAACACCTGCAACTTTGCGAATCAACCAATCTCATTTTAGTAATAAAGGATTTCTGCATACAACTAATAATAAATTTTAGTAAATTGTATCACAGCCAATTAATCACAATTGTATGAGATCACTTTACTTAAAAATATGCCTGTTAACGTTGCTGACAGGTTTGTACACTTATAGTTTTGCAGTAAAAGCAAATACGGTTTGGAACAAGCCGTCATTTAACAAAGCATTTGAGGTCAGTACCCCGCTTTACTCCTATACCGGCAATGTGCAGTTCAGGTTGTTTGCGGCAGGCAATGAGTTCTCTGCCTATTTTACCGATGGGCAGCGCGTAAATTTTATTATATTGCAGCAAAGTACACTTAACGTACTTCCAGCTAATGGTAAATATCAGGTAGATATATACGAAAGTGGTGTGTCGCTGCGCAGCTACACCAGTAAAAACACACTTTTTTTGGGTGTAGATGTAAAGGTATCTAAAGACCTCGTAAAGTCATTGGGCGGTAAAACCCGTTTTGGGCTGATAAATACCCGCGCTGCCGGATTTATATATAGTTATGGTACAACACAATCGTATAAAGGGGCTACCTTAAACACTATAGCTGAAAAGGGTGTGGGGGTTATAGATTTTATAGCAACGTTAAACGGCGCAAAAACAACTAACGATTGCGATTCGGGTGGTGTAGGTTCTATATCTTCAAGTGTAAATGCAGGCGATGAGCCACAGCAAAGCTACGGATGTGCTGTTACTTGTAAAACGGGATATTACTCCTGCTGTAAAAACACCTCAACACCCACACCACAATCCTGTAAGTGTTTGAAAGATAATAGCTTTTAAAGTATTCAGGGGGTTTTTAAGTTAACAAATCTGAGCGATACCAAGGCCTCAAACTTCGATGTGTTAGGCAAACTATAAATTAAACAGGTGAGATCATTTGGTGTTAGAGCGCAGCACGTTTAATGATTTAGCCACATTTGTAATTTGCAGCTAAAAAGATAAAATTTTTATGTGCCGACACGATAACTTTATTTCATGCATACCAATAATGTTACTGCGTACTTCGACTGAAAACTGTTACTAAGCCTACACCGTAACCCTTTTCCACCTGCCTTTTTTAAACAGGACAATACTCGCTATTGCCATACAGGTTTCGGAAATAGGGATAGCCATAAATACCCCTGTAGGGCCAAAGCCGAAGTATTTTGCCAGTAAAAATGCCATAGGTATCTGGAAAAGCCAAAACCCGCAAAGGTTTACAAGAGTTGGCGTCCGGGTATCTCCGGCTCCATTAAAAGCGTTTATCAGCACCATCCCTATACCATAGAATACATAGCCTGCACTAAGTATGCGTATGGCCTGAACTGCGATATCATGTACCTGCGCATTATTGGTAAAGAACCACATAAGCGGGTCGGCAGCAAGCAGGCTAACGATCATGATGCCTGCCATATAAATGACGTTAAATTTTGCAGTGACAAGCACCGACCTTTCGGCGCGTGCTTCCTGCTTTGCTCCTAAATTCTGACCCACAAGCGTAGCCGCTGCGTTGCTGAGACCCCAGGCGGGAAGCATAAAAAACATCATGATCCTAAGTGCACTCTGGTACCCGGCAGATCCTTCATCACCACCTGTGGTAGCGACCAGTTCTGCAAGAAATATCCAGCTACACGAGGCAATTACAAACTGCAATACACCGGGTGCAGCAATTTTCACGAGCGCTTTAATCTGGATCCAGTCGGGTATAAAGTAAGACGCTGCTACCTTTAGTAGTCCTTTGCCGTTAAACAGAATATACATTTGGTACAGGACTCCTATACCACGCCCTGCTGTAGTAGCAATTGCAGCACCCGTAAGTCCGTAAGCAGGTACAAACCCCCAACCATTTATAAGCAATGGGCATAACAGGCAATTGCAAATGTTAGCTATCCATAGGCTTTTCATAGCAATGGCTGCGTTACCCGCACCGCGAAATATTCCGTTAAATAAAAAGATTAATATAATTACAAAGCTACCGCCAAGGGTAATGCGTATAAATGGCGTACCATATGCAGCCGACTCTACGGATGACCCCATAAGCACTAAAATATCGGTAGCATAAATAAAGCCGAGTGTTGCCAGTACTATGTTAAGTGCCAATGCTACTAAGATGGCCTGCATACCGGCTTTGGCGGCGGCTACCGGGTCTTTTTCGCCCACACGGCGTGCTACCATAGCGGTGGCTGCCATACTCATACCTATAGCAATAGAGTAGAGGATGGTAAGTACAGATTCTGTGAGCCCTACAGTTTGTACAGCTAAACTACTGTTCTCCAAATGGCCCACGAAGTAAAGGTCTACCAGTGCGAATACTGATTCCATCATCATTTCGAGCATCATGGGTATGGCAAGCAGCAGCACCGCACGGCGAATGCTGCCACTGGTAAAATCGGTACCTTCGCCGCTTAACGACTGTTTTAATAAGGCATAAATGCGCGAAACTCCACTGGCTTGTGCAGTATTTTGTGACATATACAGGTTTGTAATTGTTGTATTTTAAAGTATTGAGCTTTGAAAATAGGAAAGTAAAAGTATAAAATTTTATTGAGTGAAGATTCAATAATAAGAGTAAGAGATTCTTCGGCTACGTTGCACTTCGCTCAGAATGACAAAGGGGGTAAGGAAATTTGTCTTATCCTTTGTATGTCTTGTGCCATCTTTGTGACACTTTGAGTTGTAAATAGATTCTTCGACTGCGTTGCACTTCGCTCAGAATGACAAGCAATAGTAGATTAATGCCTGTTTGTGTGTCTTTGTGTTTTCTCTGTGTAACTTAGTGTAATAAAAAAGATTCTTCGACATCCTTACACTCCGCTCAGAATGACAAGCAATAGTAAAATAATGTCTTACTCTTTGTGTGTCTTTGTGCCTCCTCTGTGAAACTTTGTGTAATAAAAAGATTCTTCGACTTCGTTACACTCCGCTCAGAATGACAAAGCAATCGTAAAGTAGCGTCTTAATCTTTGTGTGCCTTTTTGCCTTCTTTGTAAAACTTTGCGTAATAAAAAGATTCTTCGACTTCGTTACACTCCGCTCAGAATGACAAAGCAATCGTAAAGTAGCGTCTTAATCTTTGTGTGCCTTTTTGCCTTCTTTGTAAAACTTTGCGTAATGAAAAAATTTTCGACTGCGTTGCACTCCGCTCAGAATGACAAGCAATAGTAGATGAATACCTCTTTGTGTGTCTTTGTGTTTTCTCTGTGTAACTTAGTGTAATAAAAAAGATTCGTCGGCTGCGTTACACTTCGCTCAGAATGACAAGCAATAGTAGATGAATGCCTCTCTGTGTGTCTTTGCGTTTCCTCTATGAAACTTTGTGTAATAAAAAGATTCTTCGACTTCGTTGCACTTCGCTCAGAATGACAAAACTAAAATGAAAATTACTACTCTATTTCCAGCAACTCTTTATTAACCCTTGTAGAAGCAATATAGGAAGCAAAGATACCCAGACCAAACACGGTAGCCAATACGATAAATACATTGTTTACCACAAAAGCAGTAGGGTATGCCATAGTGGGCGTTATCATAAAGAGGCTGTACTGCTGCTGCAAGATTATAAGTATCGTAGCGCATACAATACCAAAAGATGTTCCCAACGTAGTTATGAACAACCCCTGATAAAAGAAGATGCGGCGCAGGGTGCCAATTTCGGCACCAAGGCTGTACAGGGTTTTTATGTTTTCCCGTTTATCAAGAATTAGCATAATGAGTGCCCCGGCAAGGCAAAACAGGGTTAGTACTACAACCAGCGAACTAAAGAGGTAGGTAACCAGGTTTTCGGCATTCAGCATTTTGTAAAGCGAATCGTTAAGCTGCGCACGGTTTTTAATTTCTATAGTCGCCTTAAAAATGCCCTGTAATTTTTCTCGAAGCCCTGCCTCATCGACACCTGGTTTCAGTTTTAATTCTAATGATGTGTACTGATTAGGTTTCAACTGCAATACGTTCTGTGCGAGATCCAGGCTGCAGTATACGTAGCGGTTATCTACATCATCGCTTATAGAGTACACCCCCACAACAATTAACTGCTCTTTATTAAAGGCGTCCTGCTCAGAATTTATAGCACCATCACCTGCCTTTGGTACAAATACTTCCAGCGGGCTTCGCATGTCAAATAATCCTAAACCCAGCTTGGTATATATGCCTGCACCCACTACAGCCTGTCCGGTTTGCATTTTAAGCCATCGCCCACCCAACAGCACTTTTTTGTCGTTCATGGCATTCACGGTAGTGTATAAAGTATCTACCCCTTTAAGATAGGCTACCTGCTCCTTATCTCCGTAAAAAAACAGTACACGCTCTTCGGCTATGCCGCTGTATGCAACAATATCGCTAATGGCTTTAAGCTGTTTATCCTGTGCCGGCGACACCGTAAACGATTTGCCCGATGACGGCATGATCTTAAGATCCGGGTCGGTGGCGTTAGCAAAAGAGAGGCTAAAGTCGCGCAGGCCGCTAAAGCCGCTCATAAGTATAAACAGCGCGGCAGTACTCACAAAAATTCCGAGCGCAGCAATAATCGTAATGATGTTTACGGCAGTGCTTTTGCTCTTGCTTATGGTGTAGCGCCGGGCTATGTATAGTGGAAAGCTCAAATTAATTTACATTTTTTTGCGCCTTTCCAGCAATTCGGGATTTGTAATAGGGTTGTTATCGCCGGTAAGTTCCTTGTCTATAACTTCCATCCTGTCGAGGGTATCGTCTATAAAAAATACAAGGTTAGGCACTTTGCGAAGCTGAAGCTTTACACGCTGTGAAAGGTCGTGCTTAATAAGTGGTGCGTTGCTTTTTACAGCATTAAGTATTTCGCCGCCTTTATCTGACGGGAATACGCTTAAATATACCTTTGCAATAGAAAGGTCGGTAGTTACTAATACTTTAGATACTGATAACACAAGGTTGCTCACGCCATTTTTGCGTATTTCGCCCTGCAGTATATCTACAAGGTCTTTTTGCAGCAATGCGCCTATTTTTTTTTGCCTGTTTGTTTCCATTCTGCAAAAATACTTAAATTTTTAATGGCTTGTGGTTTAAAGTTTAGGGTATATTTGCCCATAACCTCACTTGTAAAACTACTTTATATAGCATTGTGCAACAAAGCTTTTAACACTATGCATAAACTTTTTGCCCTCCTTACCTTATTGTGTCTGTGCAGTTGTTCGAAAGAAGAACATGCTGTGTTGAAACTGAATAACAACAAGGTTTATTTTGCTAATATCTCACCTGGATCTGACATGAGGTCTTATAGTACTGATTCGCTACGCAACAAGTCTGTCACGGTTATAAGTTATACGTTAAGTAATCCTACAGATAAGAAACTGTTATTTGTCATTAATCGGGAGGATTTTTATCCCTACCCTGCATCTGCTGACGGTCGCGATGTATTAGGATTTATATTAAAAGATAAAAGCGGTAATGTCGTAAAAGATAATCCTTCTATAACTGACTATAACAACACCAGTGAGGATCATTACCACGTTAATGTTAAACAGCATGAACTGGAACTTAAATGGCGGGGGCAAGCGCTGCTCAGATCATCCGATGCAATAGATAACTACATTGATAATTCAATAATACTACACCCTGGTGAGACTAAAACATTCAGGGTGCTTGTAAGCTTACCCATTTTTTTAGAACATGACGGTATTTTGCGTAACGGCGGTGCCGCTTGGTTAAATGTAAAAGAAGGGTATACATTTCAGTTGTTTTATAAGTGCAACGCAAAGGAATTAAAAGGGTCACTACCCAAATACCTGCGGGACGAACTGGAACAAAATGACATAGAAATTTACAACGGCACATTGTATTCTAACCAGGCTGTACTTACCCTTAAAAAGTAGTTTTAACGTAAACTTACGCCTTTGCTCTCATGCCCTTTTTTCATTTAGGCGTATATTTGTGTAGCACTACTATGTGCTTTTAAGTTTATCGAAAGCTTAAAATTTCACTTAATATACATACAGTATGTCAGCGCAAAAACCCAGAATACTGATAACCGGAGCAACCGGACAGGTGGGGCAAAAAACAATTGCCTTTTTACAAGATAACAACACTATAGAAATCGTGGCCGCCGTGCGCAGCCACACAAAAGCGCAGGCTTTTCATGATAGGGGCATCGCTACCGTGATACTCGATTTTGATAACGAAGCCACATATGCAGACGCCTTTAAAGACATCGACAGGATATTTATTGTTACGGGCTATACGGTAGATATGCTCAGGCAGAGCAAAGCACTATTAGATGCTGCTAAAAAGGCCAATATAAACCATGTGGTACATCTTGGCGCCTGTGGCCGTAATGATACTACCGTGGCGCACTGGGCGTGGCATCAGCTTGTAGAGCGTTTTATAGAATGGCATGGCTTTTCGTTTACGCACCTGCGTCCCGAAACATTTATGCAAAACCTGCTTAGCTACGGCGGCACTCCGGTTATTAATAACGGCATCATCGTTCAGTACGTAAAAGATGCCCGTAAAAGCTGGGTAGACGTTAATGATGTGGCTGCGGTTGCGGCACAGGCACTTTTAAAACCTGAAGTGCATAATGGTAAAACGTACCGTCTGGGTTATGATGCGCAATCGTACTACGACATTGCAAATTTATTAACTGATGCGATAGGGAAACCGTTTAAATATGTGCCTCATGCTCCTGAAGAGTTTTTAAGGACCATGCAAGCTAACGGTGCTGATATGGCATATATGGACTGCGTGTACAGGCATTACATTCGATATGCCGAAGGTACTATTCCCGGTGCAGATGATGTGTTTGATAATTTTGAAGAAATTACCGGACAGCAGCCCACGCGCTGGGTCGATTTTATAGAAAGGCATAAAGAAGATTTCAGGTATTAAGCGGATAAGGGTTCAGTAGATATTTGTAAACGCAATTAAGTTCCAGGATGGGACGGTAAGTTAATAGCTACCGTAGCTTAAGAATGCTTTTTTTGAGCTCCTGAGGAGTGGCATGTAAAATATGCCGCTCCTCAGTAGCTCAACTTTTATTTGCAGTAAATTTTTTATAAACATGCTGCTCCCCCGAAGCTTAAGTGGCTTTGGCCTATAATTTAAATACCTAGCATATAATACTTATACGTTTCATCTCAATTAACAATAAAATAATTTTCAAAATATTTTTTTTGTATCGAAATGTAAAGTATGTTTGTCATATAGAAAAACATACTTTACTAAAAGACAATTAAACTTATTTACATGAAAACTTCTAAGTACGGCCGCGGCCTTCTACCCACTTATTTTAAAATTGTTGGTATTGCAGTAATATTGAGCAGTTTTTTAGCCATGTATCTGCTGAGATATATTTTTACGCCGGAACAAAAGCCTATCGCAAAGGTGATATCGTTAAACATTGCAATCATCGGATTGTTCTTTATAGCGTGGACCCGCGATAAAATAGAAGACGAAATGAGTGTGCAAATGCGTTTTCAATCTATGGCGGGTGCGTTTCTTTTTGGTTTTATGTATGCTGTGCTCCATCCTTTCGTAGGGCTTTCTTTAGACGACCCCGAGTTGGACATATCCGGGCAGCAACTTATCATGACAATGCTAATGTTCTTTATATTTACATATGCCATTAAAAGAAAGACAAGCAAATGAAAAACACCGTAAAGGTAGAACGGGCGAAGCAAAATATAACCCAACAGGAACTTGCCGAAAGAATCGGGGTATCGCGGCAAACCATCAATTCTGTCGAAACCCAAAAGTATATTCCGTCTACCGTTTTAGCCTTAAAAATAGCATTAGTATTTAATACTACGGTAAATGCAATTTTTGAGTTGGAAGAAGATGACTGACATATCCTTATTATATATATATATGATTGCTTATTAGATAATTACAATACTGCTGTCATGTGATAATAACGATATCTAAAAAAAGTCCTGCTATTTGGCAGGACTTTTTGATTATTTAAGTAACGCGTTTGTGCGCTTTATGGCAACTTCATCCTTATAGTCCAGCCATGCCTGTCCTTTGCGCTTGCGCATCCAGTTATCGTAATAACGGTTAAAGGTTACATTAGCCAGTCCTTTTAGCAAATTAGACGGCCTGCCGGCAAGAGAACGAAGGCTAAGTGAGAAGCCCGGTGTAAGGTACTTCATGTAGTGCCACCAGCCCTCCGGCATGTAAAGCATTTCGCCATGCTTTAAGTTAGTGATGTATGGTTTTACTTTTCTCAGCGCGGGAAACTTTTCAAAATCAGGATTGTCGAAATCGATATCTTCATTGCAAATCCAGGAGTAGGGAAGTCGGTACATGTATTTGGTTTCTTTAGGATCTACCAGTACACACTGCTTTTCTCCTGCAAAATGAAAATGGAAGATATTAGGGAAATCAATATCATAGTGCATAAATACTTTGGCATTCTGCCCTCCAAAAAACACCAGCGGAAGGCTCTTGAGCAACCGTAAACCAAGATCAGGCCATTTCATGTCATCCTTCATAGTTGGCACGTCCTTCATAAGGTTATACAAAAATATCCTTAGGTGTGTAGGGCCTTTTTCAAGAATGTCAATATACTCTGCCATTGTCATGGTAAAGTCGGGCTCGTTAACTTTCTTGGTATGGTCGGTTTTACGGTTATCATAAAGCGGAACGGTCTTATCTCCCGCTACCTCCCTTAAAAAGTCGAAGTTCCACTTTGTAAACGCGGGCCAGTCTTCAATCTGATTTGTAATTACCACCGGCTTTTGCGGCTTATAGTAATTTTCTATAAATTCTTTTTTGGTGAGTTTTTCAACCCTTTCTATTTCTATATATTCAAATGCCATAGCGCTAAAAAAATTTTGGGTGTTAGTAAAGCCCACCTTAAGCTATAGTTTTACCAATAAAATAAAAGCCATAACTTTAGGCAAATTTCGACAAAATTTTCATGCAGTTTCCATTAATACATTACAATTTTATAACTATATAATAACATATATAAATGAACAAAATAGAGCACATAGGCATAGCAGTGAACAGCCTTGAAACGTCTAACCTGCTATTCGAAAAATTGCTTGGAACACCGCCTTACAAGAGTGAAGAGGTGGCAAGTGAAGGTGTAAAAACATCGTTTTTTTTAAGCGGCCCTAACAAGATAGAACTACTTGAAGCCACCACGCCGGATAGCCCTATTGCAAAATTTCTCGAGAAAAAAGGGGAGGGTATTCACCATATTGCCTTTGACGTTACTGACATTTTAGCCGAGATCGCCCGCCTTAAAGCAGAAGGTTTTACGGTCCTCAATGAAGTTCCTAAAAAGGGGGCTGACAATAAACTGGTGGCATTTCTGCATCCTAAGGGTACAAATGGAGTGCTGATCGAATTGTGCCAGGAGATATCTATTTCAGATTTTTGATTTCAGATTTCAGATTTAGCTTCACTCAGGTGGATATCATATTAGGTATAACATCCTAGTGTACTTCAATCTGAAATCTGCATTCTAAATTGAATTTCTTTATTGACGCGTAATCTGAAATCTGAAATCTAAATTCTAAAATCTATATGCTATTCCTCCTGCAATGCATTCCAGCCTCTTGCCTTAAGCGGAATCTTCGTATTAGCGCGGGTAATGAGGTGAATGCCTTCACTTTCCTGCGTCATGTGGCCAATTATGGTAAAGTTAGGGTTGCCCTTAATTTTCTCAAAGTCTTCCATAGCAATGGTAAAAAGCAGCTCATAGTCTTCGCCGCCGTTTATGGCTACGGTGGTAATATCTATAAGAAACTCTTCGCATACATTAATAAGCTGCGGGTCTACCGGAATTTTTTCTTCGTATAAATTACACCCTACACCGCTTTGTTTGCACAAGTGTATAATTTCAGATGATAAGCCATCAGACACATCGATCATAGATGTTGGCTTTAACTCAAGCGCTTTAAGCATCCCATTTATATCCTGACGCGCTTCCGGCTTAAGCTGGCGCTCAATGAGGTAGCTGTAAGCATCAAGGTCGGGCTGGTTTTGTGGGTTTACCTCGAATACCAGTTTCTCCCTCTCCAGTACTTTAAGGCCCATATAAGCCGCGCCTACATCGCCGGTAACCACCAGGAGGTCAGTGCTCTTGGCGCCATTGCGGTAGGTAATTTCCTCAGCATTGGCTTCGCCCAATGCAGTAATGCTTAATATCATCCCTTTTTGAGATGAGGTGGTATCGCCCCCCACTATGTCTACGCCATAACTTGTTGCTGCAAGCTTAATACCGTCATACAATTCGTCTAATGCTTCTACAGGGAAACGATTAGACACCGCTATAGAGACAGTAATCTGGGTTGGCTTAGCGTTCATTGCATAAATGTCGCTCACGTTAACTACCACGGCTTTGTAGCCAAGGTGCTTAAGCGGCATATAGGCAAGGTCGAAGTGCACACCTTCTACTAAAAGGTCAGTAGAGATGACTACTTTTTTATCTTTAAAATCGAGTACAGCTCCGTCATCACCTATACCCTTTAGGGTGCCGGGCTGGGTCGTAGTGATATCTTGTGTAAGGTGCTCTATAAGTCCGAATTCGCCCAGATTGCCCAGGCTGGTGCGTTGCTGGTTTTTATCTTCTATCATTTTTTTGTGATGTCTTAGTTGCTTAGAAACTTGTGTTCTTAGGTTGTACAAAGATAGTTTAAAAGTTAGAGCGGAGCAATGTAGGTATGCTTAAGCCGGATATCCGATGCGGGTGCCAATATTAATACTGTTTATAAACAAAGAACGCATCCTCTGCAGGATGCGTTCTTTACTATAAATCAGTTTTGTTTTATTTAACCCCTGCAAAAAGGAATTCCCTGTTCATGCGGGCAATATTTTCAAGAGAAATACCTTTAGGGCAGTCTACTTCGCACGCACCAATATTTGTACAGTTACCAAATCCTTCCTCATCCATTTGGCGCACAATGTTCATAACCCTTTGTGAAGCTTCAACTTTACCCTGTGGTAGCAGTGCATACTTAGAAACTATGGCACCTGCAAAAAGCATTGCCGATCCGTTTTTACAGCTGGCAACACAAGCACCACAACCTATACATGCTGCAGCCTCAAAAGATCTGTCAGCATCATGTTTCGGTACAGGAGTAGCATTAGCATCTATAGTGTTACCCGATGTATTTACAGATACGAAACCGCCTGCCTGCTGGATCCTGTCGAACGAGCTACGGTCTACCATAAGGTCTTTTATAACCGGGAATGCTTTACTTCTCCATGGCTCTACATAAATGGTGTCGCCATCTTTAAACGAACGCATGTGCAGCTGGCATGTGGTAACCTGACTTGCAGGGCCGTGTGCCTGTCCATTAATAAACAGAGCGCAGGATCCACAAATACCTTCACGGCAGTCATGGTCAAAAGCTATAGGTTCCTGCCTGCTGTTTACAAGCTGCTCATTTAACTGGTCAAGCATTTCCAGGAACGAGCTATCGGTAGAAACGTTATCTAATTTGTAAGTTTCTATTTTACCTTTAGTTTTAGCATTTTTCTGACGCCAAATTTTAAGGTTTATGTTTATATTTTTATTAGAAGCCATGTGTCTTTATTTTATTTGTAGTTCCTGGCGGCAATTTTAATGTACTCGTAGTTAAGCTCTTCTTTATGAAGTTCCTCTGCATTGATGTCGTTACCCTTATACTCCCATGCGCCTACGAATGAAAAGTTAACGTCGTCACGAAGGGTTTCGCCCTCTGCATCCTGGTATTCTTCCCTAAAGTGGCCTCCGGCAGATTCTTTACGTTGTAAAGCATCGCGCGCCATAAGCTGCCCAAGGTCTATAAAGTCGGCTACACGAAGTGCTTTTTCAAGCTCGGCGTTAATTTCGTCAGCGCTTCCAGGTACATATACATCCCTGTAAAATTCTTCTTTAAGTGCTGCAATTTCTGCAATAGCCTCTGTAAGGCCTGCCTCGTTACGGCCCATCCCAACTTTGTTCCACATAATGTGGCCCAATCGTTTATGGAAGTGATCTACCGTTTTGCTGCCATTATTGTTTAAGAATTTATCTATCTGACCCCTCACATTACTTTCAGCCTCGTCAAACTCAGCCGAAGTAGTAGGTATTTTACCGGTACCAATTTCGTTTGCCAGGTAATCAGATACCGTGTAAGGTAATACAAAGTAACCATCTGCAAGACCCTGCATTAAAGCAGAAGCTCCAAGGCGGTTAGCACCGTGATCTGAAAAGTTTGCCTCACCGGCAACAAAACATCCCGGTATAGTACTTTGCAGGTTATAATCTACCCAAACGCCACCCATTGTATAGTGTACCGCAGGATAAATTTTCATTGGCATTTCATACGGGTTCTCGTTTGTAATTTGCTGGTACATCTGGAAAAGGTTACCATATTTCTCCTCTATCCATGCTTTACCGAGCGAAATAACTTCTTTATCAGATGGGTTGTGATTACCAGCAGAGTATGCTATTTGCTTACCCTTGTTAATAATCTCCGATGAGAAATCAAGGTATACACCCTCGTTAGTTGCATTAGCCTCGATACCAAAACCTGCATCACAACGCTCTTTTGCCGCACGCGACGCTACGTCCCTTGGCACAAGGTTACCAAACGCAGGATATCTTCTCTCAAGGAAATAATCCCTGTCTTCTTCTTTTATATCAGTTGCTTTAAGCTTTCCTTCACGAACCGCTGCAGCATCTTCTTTCTTTTTAGGAACCCATATGCGGCCCGAGTTACGCAGGGATTCTGACATCAACGTCAGTTTACTCTGGTTTTCTCCATGTACCGGGATACATGTAGGGTGAATTTGTACAAAGCATGGGTTAGCAAAGTAAGCTCCTTTTTTATGAATCTTCCATGCAGCAGTAACGTTACTGCCCATAGCATTTGTAGATAGGAAATATACATTACCATATCCACCCGATGCTATAATTACAGCATGCGCAGAATGACGCTCTAACCCCCCTGTAACAAGGTTACGTGCTATAATACCACGAGCCTTACCATTTACCTTTACAATATCCAGCATTTCGTGGCGGTTGTACATCTCTACACGGCCCTGGCCAATTTGCCTCGACAATGAAGAGTATGCACCCAATAATAACTGCTGGCCTGTTTGCCCTGCAGCATAAAAAGTACGCTGTACCTGTGTACCACCAAAAGAACGGTTATCAAGCATTCCACCGTAATCGCGGGCAAAAGGTACACCCTGTGCCACACACTGGTCAATAATGTTACCCGAAACTTCTGCAAGGCGGTGTACATTAGCTTCACGAGCCCTGTAGTCGCCACCTTTTATAGTGTCATAAAATAACCTGTATATACTATCACCATCATTCTGGTAATTTTTGGCGGCATTAATACCACCTTGCGCAGCAATAGAGTGTGCACGGCGTGGAGAATCCTGAAAACAAAATGCCTTAACATTATAGCCCATCTCTGCAAGCGATGCAGCTGCCGAAGCTCCTGCAAGGCCGGTTCCTACTACAATAATGTCAAGTTTTGGCCTGTTGTTTG
>Ga0265798_10001104_pt1 | contig 42819 bp, 35 predicted proteins | sample P3T30metagenome_FD_192430 | JGI IMG/M metagenome (GOLD analysis project Ga0265798, IMG submission 192430) | Plant litter microbial communities from East Loma Ridge, Irvine, California - P3 T30 | ecosystem: Environmental > Terrestrial > Plant litter > Unclassified | place: USA: California... | reverse complement strand
GCGTCTCGGTCTGCCGCTCGGCCCTCAGCGAACCGGCGGGCTGTCTGTCGGTCGTGCCGAGTAGCCTTGTCGGGTGATACTCGCGGGCTTGATCCCGGCGCTCTCGCGCGCCTCCACGTTCTCCGCTGCCCTCGACCGGGCCGGTCGCAGCACCGACTTCAGCCTGGTCGACGGTCTGCGCGTCCCCCTCGTCGCCGGCCTGCTGGCCCGGCGCCGGGGGCCCCAGGCGATGCTCGTCGTCACGGCGACCGGCCGCGAGTCGGAGGCCGTCCGCGGCTCCCTCGCGAGCTACGTGCCCGGCGCCGAGGTCATCGAGTTCCCCGCGTGGGAGACGCTGCCGCACGAGCGCCTCAGCCCGGGCGCCGAGACGGTGGGCAAGCGCATCCACGCCCTGCGCCGCCTGGCGGCGTGGTCGGCCGAGGCGTCGGCGACGCCCGACGCCGTGCGCCCGATCGTCGTGGTGGCCGGCGTGCGCGCCGCCCTGCAGCCCCTGGCCGACAACCTGGCCGACATCGAGCAGGTCGTGCTGGCCGCGGGCACCCGCGGTCACGACCTCGCCGCGATCTCGCTGCGGCTCGTCGGCCTCGCCTACGCCCGCGTCGACATGGTCACCCGCCGGGGCGAGTTCGCCGTGCGCGGCGGCATCCTCGACGTCTTCCCGCCGACGGCCGAGCACCCGGTGCGCGTCGACTTCTTCGGCGACGAGGTCGACCAGATCCGGCGCTTCTCGGTGGCCGACCAGCGCAGCCTCGACGGCGACGTCGCGAGCGTCGAGCTGCCGCCGAGCCGCGAGATGCTGCTCACCGACGACGTGCGCCAGCGGGCCCGCGAGATGCAGCACGAGTTCCCGAGCCTCGCCCAGATGCTCGCCAAGATCGCCGAGGGCATCCCGGTCGAGGGCATGGAATCGCTCGCACCGGCCCTCGTGCACGGCCTCGTGCCGCTCACCCACTACCTCCCCGAGGGCGCGTCGATCGCCGTGCTCTCGCCCGAGCGGGTCAACTCGCGGGCGCAGAGCCTCGCCGAGACCAACCGCGAGTTCCTCTCGGCGGCCTGGAACGCCGCGACCGCCGGGGCCGAGGCGCCCATCGACCTCGACGCGGGCGACTTCATCACCCTGCGGCAGCTCCGCGAGTCGGCTGGCGACCGCACCTGGTTCACGATGAGCTCGTTCGACACGGGCGAGGTGCTGAGCGACGAGGACGCCGCCGCCTCCGCCGGCGACTACGTGCGCCTCGACGCCGAGAGCGTGCCGAGCTTCAGCGGGCACGCCGAGGGCGCCGTCGACCACGTCGTCGAGCGCCTCCGCGACGGCTGGAGCGTCGTCGTGACCTCCCGCGGCGTGGGGCTCGTCGAGCGGGCGCGCGACGTGCTGGGCGAGCGCGCGGCCGCCGCGCGCCTCGTCGACGAGCTGCCCGACCAGCTCGAGCCGGGCGTGGCCCTCCTGGTCGCGGGCGGCGTCGAGGCCGGCTTCGAGCTGGCCGACGCGAAGATCGCCGTGCTCGGCGAGAGCGACTTCTACGGCCGCTCGGCCAACTACGACTCCCGCCAGGTCAAGAAGCTCGCGAGCCGCCGCAAGGCGGTCGTCGACCCGCTGCAGCTCAAGCCCGGCGACGTCGTCGTGCACCAGACCCACGGCATCGGCAAGTTCCTCGAGCTGACGAGCCGCGAGGTGAGCACGGGCGGCAAGAACGCCGTCAAGAACAGCCGCGAGTACCTCGTGCTCGAGTACGCGCCCTCGAAGCGCGGCTACCCGGGCGACAAGCTCTACGTGCCGACCGACCAGCTCGACCTGCTCAGCCGCTACGTCGGCGGCGAGGCGCCCACGCTCAGCAAGATGGGCGGCAGCGACTGGGCCAGCGCCAAGAGCAAGGCCCGCCGTGCCGTCCGCGACATCGCGGTCGAGCTCGTGAAGCTCTACTCGGCACGCATGGCGTCGAAGGGCCACGCCTTCCCGCCCGACACGCCCTGGCAGCGCGAGCTGGAGGAGGCGTTCCCGTTCGCCGAGACGCCCGACCAGCTCACGACGATCGACGAGATCAAGGCCGACATGGAGCGCCCCATCCCGATGGACCGCCTGCTCTCGGGCGACGTGGGCTACGGCAAGACCGAGGTGGCCGTGCGCGCCGCCTTCAAGGCCATCCAGGACGGCAAGCAGGTCGTCATGCTCGTGCCGACCACCCTCCTCGTGAAGCAGCACTTCGACACGTTCGCCGACCGCTTCGCCGGGTTCCCCGTGCACCTCCGCAGCCTCAGCCGCTTCCAGTCGGCGAAGGAGAGCCGCGAGACCATGGCGGGTCTCGCCGACGGCACCGTCGACATGGTCATCGGCACCCACCGCCTCCTCAGCGAGAGCATCTCCTACAAAGACGTCGGGCTCGTCATCATCGACGAGGAGCAGCGCTTCGGGGTCGAGCACAAGGACGCCCTCAAGAAGCTCAAGACGAACGTCGACATCCTCGCGATGTCGGCGACGCCGATCCCGCGGTCGCTCGAGATGGCCGTGACCGGCATCCGCGAGATGTCGACCCTGACGACGCCGCCGGAGGACCGCCACCCGATCCTCACCTTCGTCGGCCCCGAGAGCGACCGGCAGAAGGCGGCGGCCATCCGCCGCGAGCTGCTGCGCGAGGGCCAGGTCTTCTACGTGCACAACCGGGTCTCGAGCATCAACCGCGTCGCGGCGCAGATCGCCGAGCTCGTGCCGGAGGCGCGGGTCGCGGTCGCCCACGGGCAGATGGCCGAGTCGACCCTCGAGCAGGTCATGGTCGACTTCTGGGAGCGCAAGTTCGACGTGCTCGTCTCGACGACCATCATCGAGACCGGCCTCGACATCGCGAACGCGAACACCCTCATCATCGACCGGGCCGACAAGTACGGCCTCAGCCAGCTGCACCAGCTGCGCGGTCGCGTCGGGCGCGGTCGCGAGCGCGGCTACGCGTACTTCCTCTACGACGCCGAGAAGCCGCTCAGCGAGACCGCGCAAGACCGCCTCGAGACGATCGCCGCGAACAACGAGCTCGGCGCGGGCATGCAGGTGGCCTTGAAGGACCTGGAGATCCGCGGAGCCGGCAACCTGCTCGGCGGCGAGCAGTCGGGCCACATCGCGGGCGTCGGCTTCGACCTCTACCTGCGCATGATCGGCGAGGCCGTCGGAGCGTTCCGCGGCGAGGTCGCCGAGGGCCAGACCGAGCTGCGGCTCGAGCTGCCCGTCGACGCGCACATCCCCGAGGAGTACGTCGAGAGCGAGCGCCTGCGGCTCGAGGCCTACCAGAAGCTCTCGACGGCGAGCTCGCCGACCTCGACGGACGAGCAGATCGACGCCGTGCTCGACGAGCTGACCGACCGCTACGGCGCCCCGCCCGCGTCGGTGCTGGCCCTGATCGAGGTGTCCCGCCTCCGCCGGGCCGCCCAGAAGGCCGGCCTCAGCGAGGTCGTGGTCATGGGCAGCAACCTGCGCGTCGCCGGTCTCGACCTGCCCGACAGCATGCAGGTGCGCCTGCAGCGCATGTACCCGGGGTCGCGCTGGTTCGGCCAGACGAAGTCGGTCAGCGTGCCCCTGCCGCGCAAGCACGGCGAGGCCCTGCCCGACGGCGAGCTGATCACCTGGGTCGAGCAGCTGATGTCGGCGATCTACGGCGCCGAGGCGCCGCGTCCCTCCGCCGACAGCGCGGCCTCGGCGAGCTGACGATGACCGGGGGAGGCGCGGGCCCGGCCGGCGACGAGCTGGCCGAGCTCGTCGCGGTGGTCGACGCTCTCCTCGCCGACGAGGGCGGCTGCGAGTGGAACCGCGCCCAGACCCCGGAGAGCCTCGTGACCTACCTCGTCGAGGAGTCGTCGGAGCTCGTCGAGGCCATCGAGGCCGGCACCTCCGCAGACCGTCGCGAGGAGCTCGGCGACGTGCTCTACCAGGTCGTGCTGCACGCGGCCGTCGCGGCCCGCGAGCCGGGAGCGCCCTTCGACCTGGCCGACGTGGTGCGCGACGTCCGCGCCAAGACCGTGCGACGGCACCCGCACGTCTTCGGCGACGACGCCGCGGCCGACGTCGACGACATCGTCCGCCTCTGGAGCGCGGCCAAGGCCCGCGAGAAGGCCGACCGGAGGAGCGCCTACGACGGCGTCCCGCTCGGGCTCCCCGCGCTCGCCCGGGCGCAGAAGCTGGAGGCGCGGCGGCGATCCGTCGAGGCCGACGCCCCGCCCCTGCCCCTGCCCCTGCCCGAGCCCCGCGGGGACGTCGCCGACGCGGCGGCAGCCGAGCTCTCGTGGGGGAGAGACCTGCTGGCCCGAGTCGACGAGGCTGCCGAGCGGGGCCTCGACGCGGAACGTGCCCTCCGGCGTGCCGTCCGCGAGCGGGAGGCGCTGCTGCGCGACCGGGAGGATCGCCTGCGCGGGCGAGCAGACCGATGAGCGCGCCCGCCCGCAGGAGACACCCCCGCGCGCTCTGAGCGTCCAGGGTCTCCAAGGGCTCAGGGGCCCCTCGGGCTCTGCGGGCTCTGCGGAGAGGGCCGGGAGGTCCTGCCGACCCGAACGGCGGACCCCCCGGCACCAGGGAGACCGACCGACCCGAACGGCGGGCTCCCCCCTGCGCCGCGGCTGCTGCTCGACCAGTGATCGAGCAGCCGCGGTGCGGCGCATCAGCGCCGGACCACATCACGGGGGATCGACCCTGATGTCGTGCCGTGCGCTGTGTCGAATGTAGCCGCCTGGCACGTGACATGTCAATGGTGATCGCGCCGACCGGGCCGGAACGGCTTCCCGCACGTCTGTTATGGTGCGACCAGACCGACGGCCCGGCGCAGGGCTGTGTCGTCGCGTCGGTGCTAAGGAGGGGCTCCCGTGCCTCGAAGACCCGATCCGACCCGCAAGCCCGAGCTCCTCGGCCAGATCCTCGAGCACCTCCGCGAGAGGTCCATCGCGACGGTCTCGTTCCGCACGCTCGCCGAGGCGCTCGGCGTCAGCACCTACGTGTTCGTCTACCACTTCGGCAACCGCGCGCAGCTCGTCGCGGAGATCGTGCGCGGCGTCGTGGCCCGGCACGACGCGTTCTTCGCCGTCGACGCCGCGGGCCTCGACGAGGCCGGCTTCGTCGCGCACCTCGGCGGGGCGTGGGCCGACTCGTCGAGCCCCCGTGGCCGAGACATGCAGCGCCTGGAGCTCGAGGCGGCGCTCCTCGAGGTCGTCGCCGGCGACGCGGAGGGCCCTGCTCGTCAGGACGTGGTGCGCTGGCACCGCTTCGTCGCGGGCTGGCTCACGGCCCGGGGGGTGCCGACGGCCGTCGCCAAGCAGGAGGCGCGGATCTTCGTCGACGCTGTGCGGGGGATGCAGTACGACGTCGTGGTGACGGCCGACGTGCGTCGGGTCACGACCGCGTTCAAGGCGCACCTGGAGTCGTTCGTCGGCCGCGTGCCGGGGCTCGTCGGGGCCTGAGCTCGTCGCGGCGCCGCGCCGCGTCGCGCAGCGCCGCGAGCGTGTCGCATGCGCGTCGCGGAGCGGACGCCGTGGGCGGGCCAGGCGCGAGGCGCCTGGCCCGCCGTGGCGTCGTCACCGCAGGGAAGGGACGACGCCGAGGGGCGGTCGGCGGCACGCAACCCGATTCGTGACGCCGACCAGGCTCGACCATACATGACATGTCACATGGCGGTCAATCGACCTCTCGGCACGGGTCGGTGCCCCTGGCCGCTCGGGGTCCCTGCTCTGGGATGATGGTGCGATGCCCTCCCACGTGACCCCGCCCCGCGGGATGCGAGACTTCCTGCCCGCCGAGAAGCGCCGTCGCGAGCGCGTCCTGTCGACCGTGCGCGACGTCTACCGGTCGCGGGGCTTCGACGAGATCGAGACCCCCGTGGTCGAGGGCGCCGAGTACCTCTGGTCGGGCCTCGGCGGCGACAACGAGAAGCAGGTCTTCGCGGTCCTCCGCCGCGGGCTCGACCTCGACGCCGTCCGCGCCGTGGCCTCGCCCCTCGAGCTCGCCGACCTCGGCCTCCGGTTCGACCTCACGGTGCCCCTCGCGCGCTTCTACGCGTCGCACCGGGCCGAGCTGCCGACCGTCTTCCGCTCGGTGCAGATCGCTCCCGTCTGGCGTGCCGAGCGACCGCAGAAGGGCCGCTACCGCCAGTTCGTCCAGTGCGACATCGACGTCCTCGGCGAGGCCGGGCAGCAGGCCGAGGTCGAGCTCATCTCGGCCACGACCGACGTGCTCGACGCCCTCGGGCTGACGGGCACCTCCATCCGGGTCAACGACCGCCGCGTGCTGACCGGCGTGCTCGCGCACTGGGGCGTGCCGGCCGAGCTGACCGACCGGGCGCTCATCGAGATCGACAAGCTCGACAAGATCGGCGTCGACGGCGTCGCGACCCAGCTGCGCGAGATCGGCGTCGAGGGCGACGACCTCGCGGCGCAGCTGCACCAGCTCGGCGAGGCGACCTTCGACTCGATCACCGGCTCCGCGCCTCCGGCCTGGCTCGACGCCGAGGCCGGGGCCGACCTCGTCGCCCTGCGCGACGCGCTGCCGGGCTCGACGCTGGTCTTCGACCCGACGCTCGTGCGCGGCATGGGGTACTACACCGGCACGATCTTCGAGGTGGCGCACCCCGACGTCGGCTACTCGCTCGGCGGCGGCGGGCGCTACGACGGCATGATCGGGCGGTTCCTCGGCACGGAGGTGCCGGCGGCGGGCTTCTCGCTCGGCTTCGAGCGCATCGTCGACCTGGTCGAGCTCGACGACGCCGACGACGACGGGCTCGCGGTGCTGCACGACAAGGCGGTGCCGCCGGCCGAGCTGGTGGCCCTGCAGCGCGCGCTGCTCGCCGGGGGCGAGACCCGGGTGCGGCTCGAGCGCCGCGCCAAGAACGCGAAGGGCCAGCTGGACGCCCTCGCGGCGGCCGGCTTCCGGCGCTTCGCCTCCGTCCGCGGGGGCGAGTCCGTCGCCGACCTGGCGATCCGCCCGATCGGCTGACCCGCGGCGGGCGAACGTCCGCTGAACACCCGCGTCGCCGGTCGGAGGCGCGGCTAGGCTAGGCGGCGGGGCCTCGGCCCCGACGACCTGACGACACACTAAGGAGTTCTCCGTGGCAGCAATCGACGCCGTAGGCGCCCGCGAAATCCTCGACTCGCGGGGCAACCCGACCGTCGAGGTCGAGGTCCTGCTCGACGACGGGACCGTCTCGCGCGCGGCCGTCCCCTCGGGCGCATCCACCGGGGCCTTCGAGGCCTACGAGCTCCGCGACGGCGACGACAGCCGCTACCTCGGCAAGGGCGTGCTCAAGGCCGTCGCCGCCGTCATCGACGAGATCGGCCCGGAGGTCGAGGGCCTCGACGCCACCGACCAGCGCCTGATCGACGCCGCGATGATCGAGCTCGACGGCACCGACAACAAGTCGCGCCTGGGCGCCAACGCCATCCTCGGCGTCTCGCTCGCCGTGGCCCGCGCCGCCGCCGACTCGGCCGACCTGCCGCTCTTCCGCTACATCGGCGGCCCGAACGCGCACACCCTCCCCGTGCCGATGATGAACGTCATCAACGGCGGCTCGCACGCCGACAGCAACGTCGACATCCAGGAGTTCATGATCCTGCCGATCGGCGCGTCGACCTTCGGCGAGGCCGTCCGCTGGGGCGCGGAGACCTACCACGCGCTGAAGAGCGAGCTCAAGGCCAAGGGCCTCTCGACCGGCCTCGGCGACGAGGGCGGCTTCGCGCCCGACCTCGACAGCAACCGGGCCGCGCTCGACCTGCTGGTCGAGGCCATCACCAAGGCCGGCTTCACGCCCGGCACCGACATCGCCCTCGGCCTCGACGTCGCCTCGAGCGAGTTCTACTCCGACGGCTCGTACACCTTCGAGGGCCAGTCGCGCGACTCCGCCTTCCTCGCCTCGTACTACGCCGACCTCGTCGACGCGTACCCGCTCGTCTCCATCGAGGACCCGCTCGACGAGGACGACTGGGAGGGCTGGGCCCACCTGACGAGCGAGATCGGCCGCAAGACGCAGATCGTCGGCGACGACCTCTTCGTGACCAACCCGAGCCGCCTCGCCAAGGGCATCCAGACCGGCGCCGCGAACTCGATCCTCGTCAAGGTCAACCAGATCGGCACCCTGACCGAGTCGCTCGACGCCGTCGCCCTCGCCCAGCGCAGCGGCTACACGACCGTGCTGTCGCACCGCTCCGGCGAGACGGAAGACACCACGATCGCCGACCTCGCCGTCGCGACCGACGCCGGCCAGATCAAGACGGGCGCCCCGGCGCGCAGCGAGCGCGTGGCGAAGTACAACCAGCTGCTCCGCATCGAGGAGGAGCTCGGCGGCGCCGCCGTCTACGCCGGCCGGTCCGCCTTCCCGCGGTTCCAGGCCTAGCCGACCCGCCGTCCGAGAGGCCCGTCCCCGTCGCCGGGGGCGGGCCTCTCGGCGTTCCGTGATCCGGTGCGCGGGTGCGTCGTCTACCCTCGGAGCATGCCTCGTGAGACCCCGAACCGCCGCGTGCCGGTCACCCTCCCGACGGCCGACACGGTCGCGGGCAGCTGGCTGCGCACGATCCGGTTCTCGGGGTTCAGCCTGCTGATGCTCGTCATCCTCGTGCTGTTCGTGGTGATCCTGGCGCCGTCCCTCCGCACCCTCATCCAGCAGCAGCAGCAGATCACGACCCTGCAGGGCGAGGTGCGCGACCAGCAGGCCGACGTCGAGGGGCTGCAGGGCGACGTCGCTCGCTGGAGCGACCCCGCCTACATCGAGGCGCAGGCGCGCGACCGGCTGCTCTACGTCTACCCCGGCGAGTACAGCTACCTCGTGATGGGCGAGACCGCCGACGAGCTGCCCTCCCAGCCCGCCCCGATCAGCGACTCCCTGCAGACCCCCCAGGTCGACTGGGTCGCCGCGATGACCTCCTCCGTGCTCGACGCGGGCCTGAGCGACGAACCCGCGACCGAGCTGGTCGCCCCCGACATCGGCGGCGCCACCGTGCCGTCCTCCACCTCGACAGGCGGCACCCCGTGACGACTCCTCCCTTCGACCCGGTCACCGACGACGACGTCCGCATCGTCACGGCCCAGCTCGGCCGACCCGCCCGCGACGTCATCGGCATCCCGGCGCGCTGCGTCTGCGGCGCCCCCACGGTCGTGGCCACGAAGCCCCGGCTCGGCGACGGCACCCCGTTCCCGACGCTGTACTACCTGTGCCACCCCGGCGCCACCGCGGCGATCTCGACGCTCGAGGCCACCGGCGTCATGGCCGAGATGACCGAGCTGCTGGCCGACGACGAGACGGTGCGCGAGCGCTACCACGCCGCCCACGACGCCTACCTCGCCGACCGCGAGGGCATCGAGCACGTGCCGGAGATCGCGCACGTCACCGCCGGGGGCATGCCCCAGCGCGTGAAGTGCCTGCACGCCCTGGCGGGCCACGCCCTCGCGGCGGGGCCGGGAGTGAACCCGATCGGCGACATCGCGCTCGAGCGCGCGGCGTGGAGCCCCGACGTGTGCCGGTGCCCCGACTGGCTGGCCGACGACGAGTCGGCCCGCGCCTCCGACGGGGCCGTCTGACCGCCGTGCGGCGTCGGGGGCTCGGCACCGCGGGGGCGGTCGTGGCGATCGCCGCGCTGGTCGCGCTGCCGGCGGCCTCGGCCCAGGCAGACACCATCCGCGACCAGCAGTACTGGCTGTCCGACTACGGCATCGAGCAGGCCTGGCGCACGACCCGGGGAGCCGGCGTCACCGTCGCGGTGATCGACACCGGCGTCGACGGCTCGGTGCAGGAGCTCCAGGGCGCCGTCGTGGGCGGCACCGACGTGAGCGGCGAGGGCTCGCCCGACGGACAGACCCCGGTCGGCACCGACGACCCCGCGCACGGCACGCTCGTGGGCTCGATGCTCGCCGGGCGCGGCACGGGCACGGGCGACGGCGTCGTCGGCGTCGCCCCGGAGGCCGACCTGCTGTCGGTGTCGGTCGGCTTCGGCAGCAGCTCCGTCGACAGCGACACCCAGATCGCGGAGGCGGTGCGCTGGGCCGTCGACGCCGGCGCCGACGTCATCAACATGTCGCTGACCCGCAACACCCTCGACTGGCCGACGAGCTGGGACGACGCGTTCCTCTACGCGATGGACCACGACGTCGTCGTCGTGGCCGCCGCCGGCAACCGCGGCAGCGGCACGACCGAGGTCGGGGCCCCGGCCACGATGCCGGGCGTGCTGACCGTCGCCGGCGTCGACCGCTCCGGCACCGCGAGCTTCGACGCGTCGAGCCAGGGCATCACCATCGGCGTCTCCGCCCCCAGCGAGAAGCTCGTGGGCGTGGGGCCGGGCGACGTGCACTACAGCTGGAACGGCACGAGCGGCGCCACGCCCCTCGTGGCCGGGATCGTCGCGCTGGTGCGGAGCGCCCACCCCGAGCTCGACGCCGACGACGTCATCCAGCGCGTCGTCTCGACGGCCACGCCCAAGGGCGCCACGCAGCCCGACCCCCTCTACGGCTACGGGCTCGTCGACGCCGAGGCCGCCGTCACGCGCGACGTGCCCGGGGTCGACGCCAACCCGATGGGCGACCTCGCGGAGTGGATCCGCCTGCACCGCCGTGCCGCCGAGGTCGTCCCCGACGGCAGCGCCTCCGCGGTGCCGGCCGAGCCCGCGCCCGTCCCCACGCCGGGCTCGAGCGACGGGGAGCGCCTCGACGCGCTGCTGCCGACGGTCGAGACCATGCGCTCGACGGGCGTGCCGCTCATCGTGTTCGCGGTCTTCGGCGGCGCCCTGGTGCTCGTCGGGGTCGGCGCCGCACGCCAGTACAGGGGACGTCGTCGGCAGGAGTAAAGTCTCCTGCGACACCCCCACACCGAGGAGAGCCTTCACCGTGCCTGAAATCCTGATCGTCGGCGGCGGCTACGCCGGTTTCTACACCGCCTGGAAGCTCGAGAAGCACCTCCGCGCGGGGGAGGCGACCGTCACCGTCGTCGACCCGCTGCCGTACATGACCTACCAGCCCTTCCTCCCCGAGGTCGCCGCGGGCTCCATCGAGCCCCGCCACGCGGTCGTCGCGCTGCGTCGCCACCTCAAGAAGACGAACGTCGTCACCGCGAAGGTGACCAAGGTCGACCACGCGACGAAGACCGCCACGATCACGCCGTCGGTCGGCGACGAGTGGACCATGCAGTACGACCAGATCGTCATGACGGCCGGTGCCGTGTCGCGCACCTTCCCGATCCCCGGCGTGGCCGACGAGGCGATCGGCCTCAAGACCATCGAGGAGGCCGCGGCGATCCGCGACAAGCTCCTCACGAACTTCGCCAAGGCGGCCAACCTGCCCGCCGGGCCCCTCCGCGACCGCCTCCTCACGGTCACGGTCGTCGGCGGCGGCTTCGCCGGCATCGAGATCTTCGCCGAGCTCCGCAGCTTCGCGAGCGACCTGCTGAAGAAGTACCCCGACCTCACCATCGACGACACGCACTTCCACCTCGTCGAGGCGATGGGCCGCATCATGCCCGAGGTCTCGCTCGAGACGAGCCACTGGGTGCTCAAGAACCTCGCCGAGCGCGCCGCGACGGTGCACCTCGACACGCAGCTGCAGTCCGCCGTCGGCGGCAAGATCGAGCTGTCGACGGGCGAGTCGTTCGAGTCCGACCTCATCGTCTGGACCGCCGGCGTCATGGCCAACCCGATGGTGCGCGCCACCGACTTCCCCCTCGAGCAGCGCGGCCGCATCACGGTGCAGCCCGACCTCCGCGTCGTCGACGGCGAGACCGTCGTCCCCGACGCGTGGGCCTGCGGCGACGTGGCGGCGACCCCCGACCTGACCGGCAAGGGCGTCGGCGGCTTCTGCGTGCCGAACGCCCAGCACGCGGTCCGCATGGGCAAGCAGCTCGCGAAGAACATCACCGCGTCGCTCCGCGGCGAGGCGACGACCGACTACAAGCACGAGAACCTGGGCGCCGTCGCGGGCCTCGGCCTCGGCGTGGGCGTCTTCCAGAGCGGCAAGTTCGCGATGAAGGGCTTCCCGGCCTGGGCCGCGCACCGCGGGTACCACGGCATGGCGATGCCCTCCTTCGAGCGCAAGTTCCGCGTCGTGACCGGCTGGTGGAACAACTTCTGGCTCGGCCGCGACATCGTGTCGCTCGACGACCGCGAGCGTCCGCGCGCGGCCTTCGAGGCCTTCGCCTCGCGCCCGAAGCCCGCTGCCGCCGAGGAGCCGGCCGCACCCGCCGGCCCCGAGATCGGCAAGGCTGCCGGCGAGCCCGGCCCGGCCTACGCGAACCCGGCTGACGACGCCAGCGCCCCCGCCGAGGGCGACGCCCAGCCGGTCGGCGCTGCCGCCGGCACGGGCGCCGAGAGCGGCGTCGCGGGCACCGAGAAGGCCCCGGCCGCCGAGTAGTCCCGCGCCGAGAGGCCCCACGTCGCCCGCCCGCTGCTCGTCAGCGCGGCGGGCGTCGTCGTCGGCCGGGGGTCTCGTAGGCTCGGCACGGGCCCCCGTAGCCCAACCGGCAGAGGCAGGCGACTTAAAATCGCTTCAGTCAGGGTTCGAATCCCTGCGGGGGCACGACGGTGGGCGATCCTCCGGTCGAGGACTACGCCTCGCGGCCGGCGGGCTCGACGAAGCGCACCCACAGCCACGCGGCCACGATGCCCAGGGCGCCGACCGCGGTGGCCGCCAGGAGCGAGCCGACCGGGAACCCGCCGGAGGGCGCCCCCACGAAGACGATCGCCGCGATCGTCACCCCGACGACCGCGAGGGCGACGTAGCCGACGCGCGACCAGCCCCACACGGCGCGGCCCGGAAGGCTGCCGAGCGGCACGAGGGCCAGCACGAGCGAGCCGAGGCCGGCGAGGCAGACCGTCGCGAGGGTCTCGCGCAGCAGCTGGGGCCAGAACCCGCCGGAGGCGATCGCCGAGTGGGCGATCCAGGCGGCGGTCGCCAGCAGCGTCACGGAGGCGAGCTGGGCGGCCGCGAGGACGCCGCGGTCGCGGGGCCCGGGCGTGCGGCCGGGTCCGTCGGCATCCGCCAGGCCGGCCGCCTGCGCGTCGGCCTGAGCGCGGCGAGCGGCTGGCGCGGCGGGGGAGGGCGCGAGGCCGCCGACGAGCAGGACGCCCAGGACGAGCGCCGGGTCGAGCGAGAGGAACCGGGTGGCGGCGCAGGCCGCGACGGCCGCGAGCAGCAGGCGGGGCGACATCCGCACGGTCGGCGCGAGGCCGCGGCGTGCCGCCACGAGCGCGGCCGGCACGACGACCCCGAGGCCGTTCAGCACGACGAGGCCCAGCCCGATGCCCGCCACGAGGCGCGCGTACTGCACCTGGTCGTCCACGCCCGCGGCCACCGCCGTCACCACCGCTCCGCCGAGCAGGGTCAGGGCGACCGGCACCCAGGGGCTCACGGCGACGTCGCTGAACGACGTCGGCAGCTCGACCCCGCGGTTGCGTCCCGTCAGCGGCGCCAGCCGGGGTCGCCGCGACCCGCGGGCCGAGAGCGCGGCCAGCCGCGCCGGGCCGGCCACGAGCAGGAGGAAGGCCAGCGCCAGGCCTGCCGCGAGCAGCCAGGTCGTGCCGCCGAGCGCCTGCCCGGGGCTCGGCAGGTGCTCGCCGAACGAGGTGGCCGTGGCCCAGGTGCCCTGCGGGACGTCGGCGGGCCGGCCGTCGTCGGCGACGCCTCCGGAGCCGGCCCCGCCGCCGGGCTGCCCGCCGCCCGTCGTCGGCGGTGCGCCCGGCGCCGCGCTCTCCCCGCCGTCGAGCGGAGGGGTGGTCGGGGCAGGGGCCGTCGTGGCGCCGGGGCGTGGCGTCGACGCCGGGGGAGGCGCGGGCGAGGAGGCCGTCGCGGGCACCGTCACGACGACGCCGGCCGAGGGCGACCCGTAGTTGCCGGCGGCGTCGAGCAGGGAGGCCTGCACGAGGTGGTCGCCCGCCGGCAGGACCGTCCCCGTGGTGCTGCACGACCACGATCCGCCGGTCACCACGGCCTGGCAGACGGGGGAGCTGTCGACGTAGACCGTCGCCTGGGTGTCGGGCTCGCCCGAGCCGCTGACGGCGAAGGGCTGGGTCGTGATGCGCTGACCCGCCGTCGGGGCCGTCAGCCGCGGCGCGCCCGGGGCGTCACGGTCGACGCGCACCGCGACGGCGCTCGACGCCGCCGAGCGCGGCACGTCGGGCACCGCCGCCGTCGACTGGGTCGCCGTCACCGTGTAGCTGCCGGAGGGGAAGGAGGCGCCCGGCAGCACCGTCGACCAGCTGCCGGACGAGCTCGCCGACGCGGTCGTCGTGGCTCCGGAGGCGGCGGTGACGGTGATCGTCGCGCCCGGCTCGCCCGTGCCGCTCAGCTTGGCGCCCACGAGCAGGCCGCCCTGCACGGACGGCGCGCCCAGCACGGAGAAGGGGGCGGAGTCGACGTCGGGAGCGCCGGGCTGGTCGAGGTCGCGCGCCGTGGCGGTCCAGCCCGCGCCGTTCGCGACGGTGCCCGAGCAGGTCCAGGAGCCCCGCGCGTCGGACTGCACCGTCGCGCAGAGGTCGAGGAAGGCCGTCGACGAGCCGACCGACACCTTGACGCGCGCGCCGGGCGTCGCCGTGCCCGAGACGACCACGGTGCCGGTGGCGCTGTCGGCGACCGGCGAGATCGTGGGCGCCACGGGAGTCGGGGCGGGAGCGGGGGTCGGCGTCGGGGCGCCGAGGCCGGGAGGGTCGGGCGTGGGGCTGGCGGCGGCCCAGGCGCCGGAGGGCGAGGCCAAGGGGACGAGCAGCACCCCGAGCGTCAGGAGCGCCGCCGCGGCCCCGACGAGCCGCGCACGCGTCGACGTCGGGCGGGCACGCCGGACTCCCGCGCGGCGGCTGGCCGGGGCCGGCCGGGGCGACGGTGTCGGGAGCGTCGGGGAGATCACTGAGACCCATTCAGCACGGCGGCGGGGGACAAGTCAATCCGCTCGACGGACGAGAAGTCGCGGTCCGGGCCCGTCGACCGGCTGGTCATGTCGTGAGTTCGCTCCGAGAACGCCCAGTCGACGTGGAGGCGCCGTCGGGCCCATTTATAGTGTTCTCCGGACCGAGCCCGACCCGACGACGTCTCCGAGCCACCCGCTCGGCCGCGGGTCGCCACGTACCAAGAGGAGTCTCCCGTCATGCAACCCGGCCTCATCGGCATCCTCGTCGCCGTCGGCGTCGTCGTCCTCCTCGCACTCGTGCTCGGCGCGTGGTCGTGGGCGTCGTACCACTCGCTGGTGGCCCTCCGCGGTCGCGTCGACGAGGCCTGGGCCGACATCGTCGCCCAGCTGCAGCGACGGGCGGAGCTCGTCCCGACCATCGTCGAGACGGTGCGGGGCTACGCCTCCCACGAGTCCCGGGTCTTCGACAGCGTGGCCGTGGCCCGCACCGAGACGCTGGAGGCGACGACCCCGGCCGCCGCGTCCGCGGCCGAGGGGCGCCTCCAGACGGCCCTCCGCAGCACGTTCGCCGTCTCGGAGTCCTACCCGCAGCTCCAGGCGAGCCAGGGCTTCCTCCAGCTGCAGTCCGAGCTCGTCGAGACCGAGGACTCGCTCCAGGCCGCCCGCCGCTCCTACAACGGCGGCGTCCGCGAACTCAACGCGAAGGCGCAGGGCTTCCCGGCTCGGCTGTTCGCGCCCCGGCTCGGCGTCACGAGCCGCGACTTCTTCGAGGTCGACGCCCCGTCCACGATCGCCGAGCCCCCGCGCGTCCAGTTCTGACGCCAGGGGCTGACCCGGGGCCGCGCCGAGCTGCGGGGCTCCTGACGAGCCTCGACGATCAGCCGGCGTCGACGTCTCCCCGCCCGACCGCGGCGGCGAGCCGCGGAGCGAGGTCGCCTCGCCCCGCCACCTCCACGCGCCCGAGCCCCTGCCACCGGGCGGCCCGGGCCAGGAGGGCGGCCAGCCGCTCCACGTCGACGGGCAGGTCTCGCTCGTGCCAGGCCGCCTGCACGCGGAGCACCCCCGCCTGCCGGTCGCTCTTGAGGTCGACCCGGGCCACGAGCTGGTCGTCCTGCAGCACGGGCAGCACGTAGTAGCCGTGGACGCGCTTCTCCTGGGGCGTGTAGATCTCGATCCGGTAGCGGAACCCGAAGAGGCGCTCGGCCCGCGGCCGGTGCCACACGACGGGGTCGAACGGCGACAGCAGGGCGTCGGCGGCGACCCGCCTCGGCAGCGCGGCGTCGCGGTGCAGCCAGCCCTCCCTCGACCACCCCGGCACGGCGACCGGCGTGACGACCCCCTCGTCGGCCAGCTCGCGGAGGGCGGGAGCGACGTCCGCGCTCCGCAGGCGCCAGTAGTCGGCGAGGTCGGTCGCGGTGGCGACGCCGGAGGCGCGGGCCGCGTGGGCGAGGAGCTGCCGGTGGGCCTCGTGGCGGCTCACCTCGACGGCGAGCAGCTCGGCGGGCAGCACCTGCTCGGGCAGGGCGTAGACCCGCTCGAACCGGCGGCGGCCGGCGCTCACGAGCGCCCCCACGCGGAAGAGCGCCTCCAGCCCGCGCTTGACGTCGCTCCAGCCCCACCAGGGGCCCGTCCGCACGGTCGCGTCGTGCTCGACGAGGCTGGCGGGCAACGGGCCCTTCTCGCGCAGCTCGGCGATCAGCCACGCCGACATGCGCGCGTTGGCCGACAGCCATGAGCCGTCGTCGGCGTCGGCCCGGTCGCGGTACGCCTGCATGCGCCAGCGCATCAGCGGCCATGTGGCGAGCGGCAGCAGCGCCGCCTCGTGGGCCCAGTACTCGACGTAGCGGCCGGGGGGCGAGAACAGCAGCCCGTCGAGCGCGGCCCGGTCGTAGTGGCCGAGGCGCGCGAACACGGGCAGGTGGTGGCTGCGCTCGAAGACGTTGACGGAGTCGATCTGCAGGAGGCCGAGCCGGCCGACCAGGCCGTTCAGCTGCCGCGTGCCGACCGCACGGGGCCCGTCGGCCGTCGCCGTCGGCCGTCCCAGGCCCTGCGCGCTGAGGGCGGCTCGGCGGGCCAGGGCGGGGGAGAGGCTGTCGCGGGTCACGCGGCGACCCTACCGACGGCCGCCGACAGGGGCTCGCGGGCCGCGCCTCCTCGGCTGGGGCTCGGGGCGGGCCCTGGCCGACGACGCATGCCGGGAGGGGCATGCGGCGCTCCCGTCACGTTCGGCGGGGAGTCCTACACTGAGCGCATGAACCGCCTCCGACGGCTCCTCCGACGACCTGCGGGCAGCGCCTCCGGCCTGCTCGCCCCCGAGGGCGCCCCGCGCGACCCGGGCGCGGGCGCGGGCGCGGGCGCGAGCGCGAGCACGCGCCAGGGCTCGAGCGTCGGCGTGGTCGAGAGCCCGGGCCCCGACGTGGTCGCCCCCGGCCGGTCGGTCGTCGACGGCGACCTCGACGGCGCGGTGCCCCGGGGCGTCGTCGTGGCCGGCGCGTGGTCGTGGCGCATCCTCGCCGTGGTGGGGGTGCTCGCCGTCTTCGTCTGGATCGTCATCCAGCTGCGCATCATCGTCATCCCGTTCATGGTCGCCCTGCTCATCGCGGCCCTCCTGGTTCCCTTCTCCTCGTGGCTGCAGCGGCACCGCTGGCCGAAGTGGCTCGCCGTCGTCGTCAGCCTGGTCGGCTTCGTCGTGGCGGTCGCCGGGCTGCTCTACCTCGTGGTGCTGCAGATCATCGACGGCTGGCCCGAGCTGCGCGACCGGTCGGTCACGTCGTACGTCGAGCTGAAGGGCGTGCTGCTCGACTCGCCGCTGCACCTGACGGAGGCGCAGCTGAACGGCTACGTCGCCGACGCCCTGACGGCCCTCCAGCAGGACTCCCAGCCGCTCCTCCGCGGCGCCCTGTCGGTCGGCACCACCGCGGGCCACGTGGGGGCGGGCCTCGTGCTCGTGCTCTTCTCGACGATCTTCGTGCTCGCGGGCGGCGGCGACATCTGGCGCTGGTTCGTGCGCATCTTCCCGCGCCGCGCCCGCTCGGCGGTCGACGGCGCGGGCCGCGCCGGCTGGACCACCCTGACGAACTTCGTCAAGGTGCAGATCCTCGTCGCCGCGGTCGACGCGGTCGGCATCGGGCTCGGGGCGTTCTTCCTCGGACTGCCGCTCGTCGCCCCCATCGCGATCGCGGTCTTCCTCGGGTCGTTCGTGCCCGTGGTCGGTGCCGTGGCGACCGGCACCGTGGCCGTCGTCATCGCCCTCGTGTACAACGGCTGGGTCGTGGCCCTCGCCATGCTCGCCGTGGTCATCCTCGTGCAGCAGATCGAGGGGCACGTGCTGCAGCCCTTCGTGATGGGCGGGGCGGTCAAGGTGCACCCGCTGGCGGTCGTCTTCGCGGTCGCGGCCGGGGCCCTCCTCGCCGGCATCCCCGGCGCGCTCTTCGCGGTGCCGGTCGTCGCGGTGCTGAACGTGATGATCTCCTACGTCGCCGGCGGCAGCTGGCGCGACGGACCGCGCTCGGTGCCCGCACCGCCGGGCCGCGTCCCACCCGGCGGGGCGGCCCCGGCACCCGCTGCCGACGTCGTCGCCGCCGCTCCCTCCTCGTCCGTGCCCCGCGCCTCCGCTGGCTCCGTCCCTCCCCGAAAGGCCCCCGATGCCTGAGCTCACCGTCGCCGGACCCACCCTCGCCCAGATCGAGGAGGCGCGGGCCCGCGTCTCGCAGGTCGCCCGCGTCACCCCCATGGAGAGCTCCCGGTTCCTGGCCGACGTGCTGGGCTCGCCGGTCTACCTGAAGTGCGAGAACCTGCAGCGCACCGGCTCGTACAAGATCCGCGGGGCGTACAACCGCCTCACGCAGCTGACCGACGAGGAGAAGGCGCGCGGCGTCGTCGCGGCGTCGGCCGGCAACCACGCGCAGGGGGTCGCCTTCGCCGCCCGCGAGCTCGGCATCGCGGCGACCATCTTCATGCCCGTGGGCGTCGCCCTGCCGAAGCTGCAGGCCACCCGCGACTACGGCGCCGACGTCGTGCTGAGCGGCCACGCGGTCGAGCAGTCGCTGATGGCCGCGAAGGAGTTCGCGGCCACGACCGGCGCGGTCTTCATCCCACCGTTCGACCACCCCGACGTCGTCGCCGGCCAGGGCACGGTGGGCCTCGAGATCCTCGACCAGGTGCCCGACGTCGACACCGTGATCGTGCCCATCGGAGGCGGCGGCCTGATCTCCGGGGTCGCCAGCGTCCTCAAGCAGAACGCGGCCCGTACCGGCCGGCCCGTGCGCGTGATCGGCGTGCAGGCGGTCAACGCAGCCCCCTACGCGGTGTCGATGAAGCGCGGCGTGCGGACCGACATCGAGGCGCTGCCCACGATCGCCGACGGCATCGCCGTGGCGCGGCCGGGCGTGCTCAACTTCGAGATCGTGCGCGAGACCGTCGACGAGGTCGTCACGGTCAGCGACGACGACACCGCACGGGCGATGCTCGTCATGCTCGAGCGGGCCAAGCTGGTCGTCGAGGCTGCGGGCGCGGTCGGCGTCGCGGCCGTGCTGACCGAGCAGGTGCGCGATCTCGGCACGACGGTGATCATCCTCAGCGGGGGCAACATCGACCCGCTGATGATGGAGCGCGTCATCGGCCGCGGCCTCGCCGCCGCCGAGCGCTACCTCAAGCTGCGCGTGGGTCTGCCCGACCGCCCGGGCCAGCTCACCCGCGTCTCGGAGATCCTCTCCGACGCGAACGCGAACGTGGTGGAGGTGCTGCACACCCGGCACGGGCGCGGCCTCCAGATCAGCGAGGTCGAGCTCGAGCTCAGCGTCGAGACCCGCGGGCCCGAGCACGTCGAGGACGTGCTCCAGCGGCTGCGCGACGCCGGCTACACGCCGAGCGTCGACTTCTAGGCGAGACGACGACGGCCCCCGCTCCGAGGAGCGGGGGCCGTCGTCGTGGTGCGGACGACCTACGGCGTGTAAGTCTCGACGGCCGTGACGGAGACGGCGATCTCCTTGCCGTTCGGCGCCGTGTAGCTGGTGGAGTCGCCGACCTTCAGGCCGTTGATGGCCTGGCCCAGCGGGCTCGTCTCGCTGTAGACCGAGAGGTCGCTGTCGGCGGCGATGATCTCGCGGTTGCCGAGGAGGAACGTGCTGGGGTCGCCGGCGATGGTCGCCGTGACGACGGTGCCCGGGCCGACGATGCCGTCGGCCGCCGTGGACTCGCCCACGGTCGCGTTCTTCAGCAGGTTGATGAGGGTGCGGATTCGCGCCTCCATCTTGCCCTGCTCGTCCTTGGCGGCGTGGTAGCCGCCGTTCTCCTTGAGGTCGCCCTCCTCTCGGGCCGCCTCGATGCGGGCCGTGATCTCCTTGCGGCCCTCGCCGCTGAGGGTGTCGAGCTCGGCCTGGAGGCGGTCGCGGGCGTCGGGCGTCAGCCAGGTGGCGTTGTCGTTGCTCATGGTGTCTCCGTTCGTGTGGCGGCCCCGCCCACGCGGGTGCCCTCACCGCAGGTGCGGGAGCAGCGGCCCGGTCGGGGCACGCCCACCGAAAAAAGGAGACCGGCCGACTGGCCGGTCTCAGGTGATCTGAGGCAGTCTACGGAAGCCAGCACTCGTAGATCAAGCCCGTCACGGCTCGCTCCGACGTGGCCAGCGAGGTCGTGTAGGTGGTCGAGTGCTGGTCGGCGGCGGGCAGGTGCACGACCTTCCAGCCGACGATGGCGAACTTCTGGTTCTGGGCCTGCACGGCGCAGCTGACCTCGGTGCCGGGCTGCACGCTCACCGTGTACTGCACCTCGACGGAGCGGTCGTCGAGCACCGTGTAGCCGACGTCGGTGCTCTCGAGCTTCGACCCGTCGCCGTCGAACGCGGCGAAGACGACCCAGGCGGCGAAGACCAGCACGAACGCGATGGCCACCGTGATCGCCGTCACCGTGCGCCGACGACGGGTGCCCGGAGAGCGGCCGTAGCGGTCGTCGAGGTGCGAGCCGACGCCGTCGGGGGCCGGCGCCGAGGGGGCCGGGGCAGGTGCTGCGGGGGGCATGGACGCCACGCGGGACTCCGTCCGATTATCCTGGTCACAGGGTAGCAACGTCTGCCCTGCACGAATTGCGAGGAACCCGTGACCCTGCGCCTCTTGGCCGTCCACGCCCATCCCGACGACGAGTCCAGCAAGGGCTCGGCGACGTACGCCTACTACCGCAGCCTCGGCGTCGAGGTGCTCGTCGTCAGCTGCACCGGCGGCGAGCAGGGCTCCATCCTGAACGAGCAGCTGGAGGCCCGGCACCACGCCGAGCGCGACATCGCCGGGCTCCGCGTGCACGAGATGCGCGCGGCCCAGGAGGCGATGGGCATCGACCACCTCTGGCTCGGCTACGCCGACTCCGGCCTGCCCGCCGAGGGCGAGCCGGTCGCGGTGAACTCGTTCGCGACGATCCCGCTCGAGACGAGCGCCGAGCCGCTCGTCGCGGTGATCCGCCGCTTCCGGCCCCAGGTGCTCGTCACGTACGACGAGAACGGCGGCTACCCGCACCCCGACCACATCCGCACGCACGAGATCTCGATGGAGGCCTTCCGTGCCGCCGCCGACGCCGAGCGCTACCCCGCCGCGGGCGAGCCCTGGCACGTCGACAAGGTGTACTACGACCGCATGTTCAGCGCCGGCCGCATCGAGGCGATGATCGCGCACCTCCGCGAGAGCGACCCCGAGTCGCCGCTGATCGAGCGCCTGGGCGAGATGCTCGAGCGCTTCAGCGACCGTCCCGACCTCGCGACCACGCGCGTGCCGGTCTCCGACTTCTTCCCCGTCCGCGACGCCGCGCTCCGGGCGCACGCCAGCCAGGTCCCGCTCGACAGCGCCTTCTTCTTCTGGCCGAACGAGCTCCAGGTGCGTGCCTGGCCGACGGAGGACTTCCAGCTCGTGGAGTCGTCGGTCGTGTCCGACCTGCCCGAGACCGACCTCTTCGCCGGCGTGGCCGACCCCGACACCGGCCTCGTGGGGGTGCAGCGATGAGCGCACTCGGCGACCTCGCCCTCGAGACGACCACGCGCCTCCTCGCGCAGCAGTCCACGCCGTCGCCGACCCTGCCGGCCTCCACCGTGCCCGACGAGGCCGTCACCCCCGGCGTGTGGGGCTTCGTCGCCATCGCGTTCGTCGCGATCGCGACGGTGCTGATCATCGTCGACATGACCCGTCGGGTGCGCCGCACGCGCTACCGCGGCGAGGTGCGCGAGCGCATCGAGGCCGAGCGGGCCGAGGCGAGCTCCGCCGCCGCCGGGCTCGACGAGGAGGCGCGGCCGCAGCCGGGCGAGCAGGGCCCGTCGCGAGACGACGACCGGCCCTAGCGCGGGCAGCGTCCCGCCGCGGTGGGCGCTCGCCGCAGCGCTCCGCCGCGCCGGGCGCGGGCAGCTCGCCTAGAAGGTCGGCGCGTTCAGCGCGAGCACGAGGATGCCGCTCCAGTGGCAGAGGTACGCGGCCACCGTGCACGCGTGGAACAGCTCGTGGAAGCCGAAGTGCCCGGGCAGCGGGTTCGGCCTCTTGAGCGCGTAGAACGTGGCGCCGACGATGTAGAGCAGCCCGCCGACGAGCACCAGCACCGTCATGGGCACGCTGGCGGCGAAGAGGTCGGGCAGGAAGCCCAGGGCGCCGACCCCCATCAGCACGTACAGCGGCACGTAGAGCCAGCGCGGGGCGTGGATGAAGAAGACCCGGAACGCGATGCCGAACGCCGCGGCCGTCCAGACCAGCACGAGCAGGAGCTCCGACTTGCCGGGCGGCAGGGCGATGGCTGCGATGGGCGTGTAGGTGCCCGCGATGAGCAGGAAGATGTTCGAGTGGTCGAGCCGCTTGAGGAACATCTTCGCCCCGGGGCTCCACGGGAACCGGTGGTACGTCGCCGAGATGCCGAAGAGGAGCAGCGACGTCGTCATGAAGACCGCCGACGCCCAGGTGGCGGCCGTGCCCTGGGCCAGCACGACGAGCACGACGCCCGTGGCGATCGCCACGGGGAAGGTGCCGGCGTGGATCCAGCCGCGCCAGGTGGGCTTCCGCTCGACGGACGAGTACGCCAGGGCGTCGTCGAGGAGGGGCAGGTTCGGGAGGTCGGCTCCGCCGTCCTCGGCGACGCCGTCGGGCGCAGGGGTGGTCATGCTCCGAGGCTAGGCGAGGTGGGGGACGAGGCGCTGGGAATCGGCTGCTGCCCGGTGGGTTAACGTATGCACGTGAAGAACAGACGGAGGGCCCCCCTGGCCGGAGGCGTGCTCTACGGCCTCTACCAGCGCCGGCTCCGTCGGGAGCTCGAGGGCGCCGAGCTGCCCCACCACGTCGCCATGATCGTCGACGGCAACCGCCGCTGGGCCAAGCTGCGCATGCTCGAGACCGCGGCCCACGGCCACCGCGCGGGCGCCGCGAAGGTCAGCGAGTTCCTCACCTGGTGCGACGACCTCGGCATCCGGGTCGTGACCCTCTACCTGCTCTCGGCCGACAACCTCGGCAACCGCGCCTCCGACGAGCTCACCGAGCTGTTCGGCATCATCGGCGACGTCGCCGACGCCCTCTCGCACCAGCGCGACTGGAAGGTGCAGCACGTCGGCTCGAGCGACGACCTGCCCGAGGGGCTCCGCGCGTCGCTCTCGGCGGCGGAGGAGCGCACGCGCGACCACGGCGGCCTGCACGTCAACCTCGCCGTGGGCTACGGCGGCCGCCGCGAGATCGCCGACGCGATGCGCAGCATCGTGCGGGCCCACGACGCCGCGGGCGGCACCCTCGACGCGCTCGCCGAGGTGCTCACCCCCGAGCTCATCGCCGACCACCTCTACACGGGCGGCCAGCCCGACCCCGACCTCGTCATCCGCACCTCGGGAGAGCAGCGGCTGAGCGACTTCATGCTGTGGCAGAGCGCCCACAGCGAGTTCTACTTCGTCGAGGCGTTCTACCCCGACCTGCGCGAGGTCGACTTCCTGCGAGCCGTGCGCGACTTCGCGCTGCGGCACCGCCGCTACGGCAGCTGAGTCGCGGCGCAGAGCTGCCGATCCTGATCTGACCAGCGGTTATCCGCTCGGCGCGAGCGGCGTGCGCGGCGAGCACGCGCCTCCGGTGCCCGGTACCCTGGGGAGTCCGTCCCCACCCGAGGAGCCGATCGTGACCACCATCGACGAGTTCGCCGCCGGCTTCGCCGACGAGCCCGGCTACTTCGACTTCGCGAAGTACGGCCCCATCTCGACCCCGGTCGCGGAGGAGCAGCGCGGCCTCGTCGACCTCCAGGCCCGCTCGCGGCACGGCTCCGAGGTCGCGCTCGACGAGCAGGCCGGCCGCGTGCGCCGCGCCGTCTCGTCGCTCGTCGGGTTCCCGGCCGACCAGGTGGTCTTCCAGCCCAACACCAGCGAGGGCCTGCTGCACACCATGTTCGGCCTCACGGGGCAGATCGTGCTGTCGAGCCGCGAGTACCCGAGCCTCCCGCTCGCCGTGACCCGCGCCTCCTCGGCCCTGCGGGTGCTCGAGCCGGTCTGGATGGACCCGAGCTACGACGCCGTCACGCCGGCCCTGGTGCAGGAGCACCTCACGTCGTCGACCACGGCGGTGGCCGTCAGCGCCGTCGACTACCGCACCGGCTACCTGGCCGACCTCGAGGGCATCCGCCAGGTGATCGGCGACCGCCTCCTCATCGTCGACGGCATCCAGGGGCTCGGCGTCGTCGACGCTCCGTGGTCGCTGGCCGACGTCGTCGTCGGCGGCGGGCAGAAGTGGCTCCGCGCCGGCTGGGGCACCGGGTTCCTCGCGCTCAGCGAGCGGGCCGCCGCCGAGCTGACCCCGGTGTTCAGCGGCGTCGCGGGCTCCGACCTCGTGCTCGGCGGTCGCTACGACCAGCCGGTGCCGGTCTCGGCCGGGGCGGCGGCGTTCCAGGTGACGAACCCCGACCCGATCGCACAGGCCCGTCTCGCACAGGCCGTCGAGGGCGTCGTGGAGGTCGGGGTGCCGGCGATCGCCGCTGCCGTGGCCGAGCGGGCGTCGCGCCTCATCGACCTCGCCGACGAGGCCGCGGTGCCGGTCGTCTCGTCGCGCGACGAGTCCGAGCGGGCGGGCATCGTCGTGCTCCAGCCCGAGCCGGCCCAGCTCACGACCCTGACCGCCGCGTTCATCAACCACGGGGTCACGGCGACGGTGCGAGGCGCCACCGTCCGCCTCAGCACCCACGTGTCGAACGACGACGAGTCGTTCGAGATGCTGCGTGCCTCGCTGACGTCGTTCGGCAGCGCCGCCGTCTACTGAGCTGACGCCGTCGCCGTCGCCGTCGCCGCAGCTCGCCCCGGGTCGCGGCCGGCGACCCTCGACCGGCTCCTGAGCCTTGTTCACGTGATCGTCACACGACACGGCGCGTCCCGGTCGACGTCGGCCATGAGCACGACGTAGGTTCTGGTCACCGGGCAAGTCGCCCGGTCGAGGCGGCCACGCACGTTCGCCCTCGTGACGTCCACCGGCCGTCTCCGCCGCAGGCACCGGGTGCCCAGGCACCCGGAGATGGAGTGGTCGTGACCTCGCTGAGCAACCCCCAGACCGAACGCACCGGCACCGCCCGCAGCACGGGGGAGGCGCGGCGCACGTCGGTCGCGCAGCGCACCTACGTGCTCGACACCTCGGTGCTGCTCTCCGACCCGCAGGCGGTGTTCCGCTTCGCCGAGCACGACGTGGTGCTCCCCGTCGTCGTGGTCAGCGAGCTCGAGGGCAAGCGGCACGACCCGGAGCTCGGCTACTTCGCCCGTCAGGCCCTGCGCCTCCTCGACGACCTGCGCGTGCAGCACGACCGCCTCGACTTCCCGGTCGCGGTCGGCGACGGCGGCTCGTTCCGCGTCGAGCTCAACCACTCGAACATGTCGGTGCTGCCCTCGGGCCTGCAGCTCGGCGACAACGACTCGCGCATCCTCGCCGTGGCGAGCAACCTCGCGGCCGACGGCCTCGCCGTCACCGTGGTCTCGAAGGACCTCCCGCTGCGGGTGAAGGCGGCCTCCATCGGCCTCGCGGCCGAGGAGTACCGGGCGGAGCAGGTCGTCGACAGCGGCTACACCGGCCAGATGGACCTCGACGTGTCGAGCGACCAGATGGCGGCGTTCTACGAGACCGAGCGGCTGAGCTCGCGCGCCCTCGCCGACGTGCCGGTGAACACCGGCGTCGTCGTGCACTCGGAGCGCGGCTCCGCCCTGGCCCGCGTGACCGCCCGGGGCGAGGCGAGGCTGGTGCGCGGCGACCGCGACGTCTTCGGGCTGCACGGCCGCTCGGCGGAGCAGCGGCTCGCGATCGACCTGCTGCTCGACCAGGAGGTCGGCATCGTGTCGCTCGGCGGCAGCGCGGGCACGGGCAAGTCGGCGCTGGCGCTCTGCGCGGGGCTCGAGGCGGTGCTCGAGAAGCAGCAGCACAAGAAGATCATGGTGTTCCGGCCGCTGTACGCGGTCGGCGGGCAGGACCTCGGGTTCCTGCCGGGCGACGCCGGCGAGAAGATGAACCCCTGGGGGCAGGCCGTGTTCGACACGCTCGGCGCGCTGGTCTCGCAGAACGTGCTCGACGAGATCGTCGAGCGGGGCCTGCTCGAGGTGCTGCCGCTCACGCACATCCGAGGCCGTTCGCTGCACGACGCGTTCGTGATCGTCGACGAGGCCCAGTCGCTCGAGCGCAACGTGCTGCTCACGGTGCTCAGCCGCATCGGGCAGAACTCGCGGGTCGTGCTCACCCACGACGTCGCTCAGCGCGACAACCTCCGCGTCGGGCGGCACGACGGCGTCGCGTCGGTGATCGAGACGCTCAAGGGGCACCCGCTCTTCGGCCACGTCACGCTCACCCGCTCGGAGCGCAGCGCGATCGCGGCGCTCGTCACCGAGCTGCTGGAGTCGACCGAGCTGAGCTGAGGGCGCCCGGCGCCCTGTGCCCGGTGCCGGGTGCCCGGCGCCCTGTGCCCGGTGCCCGGTGCCCTGCGCCCTGCGCCCGGTGCCGGGTGCCCGGTGCTGGTGCGGCGGGTCGCCGTCCTCGGCGGCGGGTCGGCGACGACCCGCCCGTAGGGACGGCGACCCGCCGAGGCGCGTCGGCCGTCCCGCGCCGTGCCGTGCCGAGGCGTCCCGGGGGCCGGGGCACAGCCCGGGGGAGGCGCGGGCCGGCTCGGTCCTCCCCAGTCCGGCCGCAGGGCCTCGCGTCCCCACCTCGCCCCGCGCTCTCCGCGGTCGGCCCCGCCGCGCGGCACCCTCGAGGCATGACGAGCGGACCTGACGACACGCGCAGCCTCCTGGCGGGCGGACCGGCGGAGGCAGATCGACCTCCCGGGGGCGTGCCGTCGGAGCGTGCTCCCTCGTCGTCCGCTCGCACTCGCCCTCGCGCCCTCGCTCGCGTGAGCTTCGCGGGTGCCCTGCTCGCGTGCCTGGCGGTCTCGGCCCTCGTGGCGCTGTCGACGCCTCGCCCGGCGCTCCTGGTCGTCGTCGGCGTCGCACTGCTCGTCACGCCGGGGCTGGTCCGCACCGACGTCGTCGCCCGCAGGCTGCCGAACCGCCTCGTCGCCGTGCTCGCCGGGGGCACGGCCGCGGCCCTGGCCCTGCACCTGGCGGCCGCGCCCTCGGCTCACGTCGACGTGCTGCGGGGCGTCGTCTCGGCGGTCGTGGTCGTCGTGCTCGGCGCGGTCGTCGCCCGGTGGGGAGGCCTCGGGCTCGGCGACGTCAAGCTCGCGGCGGTGCTGGCGGCGTCGCTGCCGCTCACGTCGTCGGCCTCGATGCTGGTCGGAACGGCGACGCTCGTCGTGGGCAGCGCCGCGGCGGTCGCCGCGACGACGGTGTCCGGTCGGCACGCTTCCTCCCACCGAGCTCGGGGCGTCCCGTTCGGCCCGGTGCTGCTCGCGGCGTGGTGGGCGACCGTGGCGGCGGAGGCGCTGGGCACCTCCGCCGCGTGAGGCGATCAGCCCGGGTGGGTCATGCTGAGCACGTCGAGCGCGGTGTCGAGCTGCTGCTCGGTCACCTCGCCCCGCTCGACGAAGCCGAGGTCGACGACGGCCTCGCGCACGGTCATCTTCTGCGCGACGGCGTGCTTGGCGACCTTGGCGGCCGCCTCGTAGCCGATGACGCGGTTCAGCGGCGTCACGATCGACGGCGACGACTCGGCCAGCGCCCGGGCGTGCTCGACGTTGGCCTCGAGGCCGTCGACGGTCTTGTCGGCGAGCACGCGCACGCTGTTCGAGAGCAGGCGGATCGACTCGAGCAGGGCCGTGCCCATCACGGGGATCGCGACGTTGAGCTCGAACGCGCCGGAGGCACCGGCCCAGGCGATGGTCGCGTCGTTGCCGACGACGCGAGCCGAGACCATGAGGACGGCCTCGGGCACGACCGGGTTGACCTTGCCGGGCATGATCGACGACCCGGGCTGCAGGTCGGGGATGTGCAGCTCGCCGAGCCCGGTGTTCGGGCCGGAGCCCATCCACCGGATGTCGTTGTTGATCTTGGTGAGGCTGACGGCGACGACGCGGAGCGCGCCCGAGGCCTCGACGAGAGCGTCGCGCGCGCCCTGGGCCTCGAAGTGGTCGAGCGCCTCGGTGATCGGCAGGCCGCTGTCGTCGGCGAGGGCGGCGATCACGCGCTGCGGGAAGCCGACGGGCGTGTTGATGCCCGTGCCGGTCGCCGTGCCGCCGAGCGGCACCTCGGCGACGCGGGGCAGCACGCTGCGCACGCGCTCGACGCCGAGCCGCACCTGGCGGGCGTAGCCGCCGAACTCCTGGCCGAGGGTGACGGGCGTGGCGTCCATCAGGTGGGTGCGGCCCGCCTTGACGACGCCCGACCACTCCGAGGCCTTGCGCTCGAGCGACTCGGCGAGGTGCTCGAGCGACGGCACGAGCTGCTCGAGGAGGGCGCCGGTGACGGCGACGTGCACGGAGGTCGGGAAGACGTCGTTCGACGACTGCGACGCGTTGACGTGGTCGTTGGGGTGCACGGCGGTGCCGTCGACGGTGCCCGCGAGGGTGGCCAGCACCTCGTTCATGTTCATGTTCGACGAGGTGCCGCTGCCGGTCTGGTAGACGTCGACGGGGAACTGGTCGTGGTGCTCGCCGGCCACGATCGTGTCGGCGGCCGCGACGATGGCGTCGGCCACGGCGGCGGGGACGATGCCCATCTCGCCGTTCACGATCGCGGCGGCCCGCTTGATGCGGGCCAGCGCGACGATCTGGGCGGGCTCGAGGCCGGCGCCGGAGATCGGGAAGTTCTCGACGGCACGCTGGGTCTGGGCGCGGTACAGCGCCGATGCGGGCACCCGCACCTCTCCCATCGTGTCGTGCTCGATGCGGTACTCGGATGTGGTCACGACGTCGTGGTCCCTTCCTGTGGCCCTCGTGGGGCGCTGTCGACCCCGGGCGGTCCCGGGGGTGGTCTCAGAGGCGGCCGACGACCACCGAGGTGTCGACCCGGCCGGCGCCGAGGTCGTAGTTCGCGCCGACGACGGCCAGCCTGCCCTCGGCGATCGCGGTCGCGACGAGGGCCGACCGGCCGACGAGCGACTCGACCGAGGCCTCGATGTGCAGCTTGCCGACCGAGCGCGGGTCGAGCGTCTCGCCGGGCTCGAGGTCGATGGTCGCCCGTCGCACCGAGGGCACGATCATCTCGACGAGGTCGCCGAGGAAGCGCGACCCGGGAGGCGCGGTCGAGGTCAGCGACTCGATGGCCGTGGCGACGGCGCCGCAGCTGTCGTGGCCGAGCACGACGATGAGCGGCACGTGCAGCACCGACACGGCGTACTCGAGGGAGGCGATGACGGTGTCGCCGACGACCTGGCCGGCGTTGCGCACGACGAAGAGGTCGCCGAGGCCGACGTCGAAGATGATCTCCGCCGCGAGGCGCGAGTCGGCGCAGCCGAACAGCGCCGCGACGGGCTCCTGCCCGCCGGCGAGCAGCGACCGGCGGTCGCTGTCCTGGTGGGGGTGCTCGGGGCTGTTCGAGACGAAGCGCTCGTTGCCCGCGGTCATGCGGGCCCAGGCCTCGCCCGGGGTCAGGTGGTCGGTGGTCGGTGCGGGTGCGTTCACTGGGGGGCGTCCGTCTCGTCGGCGATCTGCTCGGCGACCGCGGTCGCGAGCGTCTCGAACTCGGTGTCGTCGGCCGTCCCGTGCAGCACGTACGAGCTGCGGTCGACGGTCGTGGTCAGGGAGTAGGCGTAGTTGCCCGGGTCGTCGGCGTCGCGACGGTCGCGCACCTGCCAGTCGAGGCCGGCGATGGTGGCGGTGCCGGTGGCGGGCGTCGTCTGCACGGCGTTGCTCAGCCAGGTCTCGTTGGCGTCGATGCCCTGCTCCAGCGCGATGAACTGGTCGTCGGGCGTGATGAGGCCGACGTACCAGGTCGAGACGCCGTCGGCCGAGCCCGTGTCGATCTCGGCCCGGTTCGACGACCAGCCGTCGGGCAGCGGCGGCGCCGCGAGCGGCACGTCGACGCTGGCCTCGGCCTGCTCGGCGACGCTGCGGTAGTCGATGACCTGCCGGTTCACCGTGCCCCCGGGGCGCACGACGACCAGCACGAGGAAGAGCACGATGCCGAGCGACGCGACGATCGACAGCGTGAGGTTGACCGCGGTCTGGTTCGCGTAGTGCTTGCGGGTGTTCTCGGCCTTGCGCCGGGCGGTCTCCTCCGGCGTCTCGGGGCGTCCGAGCTCGGCGACGACCCGGGGCTGCTTCGGGCGGCGGCCGCGGCCGCCGGGTGCCGGCTCGCTCATTCGGAGGTCGCCTGCCGACGAGCGGCCTCGAGGCGCTCCCTGGCCCCCATGAGCCACTCCTCGCAACGGCGGGCCAGGGCCTCGCCCCTCTCCCACAGCGCGAGCGAGCGCTCGAGCGTCGACGCGCCCTGCTCCAGCTCGGAGACCACGCGCACGAGCTCGTCGCGGGCCTGCTCGTAGCTCAGCGACGAGACGTCGGGCACGGCGTCGGCAGCGGTCGCGGGGGAGTCGGAAGGGGTGGCGTTCACGGGCACGACTCTACCGAGCCCCGCCGACGGACGCGCTGGGGACGCCGGAGGCGGGGGCGTCGTCGCGGGACGCGGTGCCCGTGGAGGAGTCGCCGGTGCTGACGGCCCCCACCGCGCCTCCGGCGAGGGTGACGAGCAGCGACGTGCCCTCGGGCGCGTCGGCCGGGTCGGCCAGCACGGTGCCGCCCGGCAGCTGCACGATCGAGTAGCCGCGGCGCAGCGTGCCCTGCGGCGAGAGCGCGCGCAGCTGCGCCGTGAGCTCCGAGACCCGGGTGTGGGCGCGCTCGACGACGCGGCCGAGCAGCTCCTCGCCGCGGGCGACGTGGCGCACGATCTCGTCGGCGCGGACGTCGACGAGGGTCTGGGGCGAGGCGAGCACCGGCCTGCTGCGGAGCTGCTCGAGCCGGTCGATCTCGGTCGCGACGAGGGAGGTCAGCCGCTGCCCGATGCGGGTGCGCGCCTGCTGCACGCGCTGGAGCTCCTCCGAGACGTCGGGCACGACCCGCTTGGCGGCGTCGGTCGGCGTCGACGCGCGGAGGTCGGCGACGTCGTCGAGCAGCGGGCGGTCGGCCTCGTGCCCGATCGCGCTCACGACCGGGGTCGTGCAGGCGGCGACCGCGCGGACCAGCCCCTCGTCGCTGAAGCCGAGCAGGTTCTGGAAGTCGCCGCCGCCGCGGGCCACGACGATGACGTCGACCTCGGGGTCGGCGTCGAGCTGCTGCACCGCGGCCGTCACCTCGCCCACCATGCGGTCGCCCTGCACGGCCGCGTGCACGACCCGGAAGGTGACCGAGGGCCAGCGCAGCTGGGCGTTCCGCAGGACGTCCTTCTCGGCGTCGCTGTCCTTCCCGGTGACGAGGCCGATGCACTGCGGCAGGAACGGCAGGGGCTTCTTGCGCTCGGCCGCGAACAGGCCCTCGCTGGTGAGCTGGCGTCGCAGTCGCTCGAGGCGCTCGAGGAGATCGCCCAGGCCGACGTGCCGCATGTCGAAGACCTGCATGGTCAGCGAGCCGCCCTTGACCCAGTAGTTCGGCTTGACCGCCGCGATCACGCGGTCGCCCTGCTTGAGGTCGGCGGGCACGCGCGACTTGACGCTCGACCAGATCGAGAACGAGATCGTGGCGTCCTGCTCGAGGTCGCGCAGCTTGCCGTAGACGTTGCCGCCCGAGACGTTCCACTGCGTGATCTCGCCCTCCACCCACGCGGTGCCGAGCCGGTCGATCCAGTCGCGCACCTTCGCGGCGAGCAGGCCCACGGGCCAGGGCGACTCGGCAGTGGGCGGCGGGGTGACGATGGTCATGCGGCTCCCGGTGGTCGTGGGCGGTGGTCGTGGGCGACGGCGCCGCGGGGAGGGGCGGCCGAGGAGGCGGTGGCCGAGTCGTCGGCGACCTCTCCCAGTACCCGGGCAGTCGAGCGCCGTACACTTCTCTGGTGGCTCACATCACGAACGGCGCGCTCGCCGTCGACCTTCCGACTCCCCGCGTCCCCGCGGTGCGCAACAGGCTACGGGATGCCCCCGTCGACGGCCGCAAGCGGGTGCTCCTGGCCGCCCCGCGCGGGTACTGCGCCGGCGTCGACCGGGCGGTGATCGCCGTCGAGAAGGCCCTCGAGCACTACGGCTCGCCCGTGTACGTGCGCAAGCAGATCGTGCACAACGTCCACGTCGTCTCGACCCTCGAGAGCCAGGGCGCCATCTTCGTCGACGAGGTGGAGGAGGTCCCCGAGGGCTCCCACGTCGTCTTCAGCGCCCACGGCGTCTCGCCGGCCGTCGTCAAGGGCGCCGCCGACCGCGGCCTCCAGGCGATCGACGCCACCTGCCCGCTGGTCACGAAGGTGCACCGCGAGGCCGTCCGCTTCGGCAGCCAGGGCCGCCACATCATCCTCATCGGCCACGCGGGCCACGAGGAGGTCGAGGGCACCATGGGCCACGCGGCCGACCGCACCACCCTCGTGCAGAACCCCGCCGAGGTCGACGACCTCGTGGTCGACGACCCGGAGAACCTCGTCTGGCTGTCGCAGACGACCCTCAGCGTCGACGAGACCATGGAGACGGTGCGTCGCCTGCGCGAGCGCTTCCCCTCCATCCAGAACCCCCCGAGCGACGACATCTGCTACGCCACGCAGAACCGCCAGGTCGCCATCAAGAAGGTCGCGGTCGAGTCCGACCTCGTGATCGTGGTCGGCTCGGCCAACAGCTCGAACAGCGTGCGCCTCGTCGAGGTCGCCCTCGAGCACGGCGCCAAGGCGGCCTACCGGGTCGACTACTCGAGCGAGATCAAGCAGGAGTGGCTCGACGGCGTCGAGACCGTCGGCGTCACCTCGGGCGCCTCCGTGCCGGAGGTGCTCGTGAAGGAGGTCCTCGACGACCTCGCCGACGCCGGCTACGGCGAGGTGTCGGAGGTCGTCACGGCCGAGGAGGACCTCATGTTCTCCCTGCCGAAGGAGCTCCGCAAGGACGCCTCGGGCGCCACCGACACCCGGGCCCTCGGCGGCCGCACCGCTCGATGAGCGACGGCCCCTCCGAGGCGCCCCGCGACCCACGGCCGCGCCCCCGCTACGGCGAGTACGCGCCCGAGGGCTGGGTCAGCCCCGTGCCCGTGCCGGAGAAGACCGAGCTGCAGGGCACCGAGGCGAGCTCCCCGCCGGCGCAGGCGGGCCCGCCTGCGCGCCCCGCGACTCCGGGGGCCCTCAGCACCGGCCGTCGGGTCGACCGCGTCGCGACCCTCGTGCTGCTCGGCCTCGCCGTGTACAACGTCGTCGGCAACCTGGTGCTCGTGCCGCGCTTCTCGTCGACCCTGCTCGACATGCTCCGCACCGGGGGCTACGACGTCTCGACCTTCACCTCGCAGGAGGCGCTGCAGCAGGCGGGTGCCGTCATCGCGGTCGTCTCGCTGGTGGTGCTGGTCGCCACCCTGTGGTGGAGCGTCCGTCGCCTGCGAGCCGGCCGGCTGACCTTCTTCGTGCCCCTCGCCGCGGGCGTGCTCGTGACGATCGTGCAGGTCGTCGCCGTCTTCGCCGTGTTCTGGGGCGACGCCGCCTTCGTGCAGTCCGTGGTCGAGGGCAGCACCGGCCGCTGAGGCACCAGGCTCGCCCGCACGACGAGAGCCCCGACGACCGTGGTCGTCGGGGCTCTCGTGCGTCACGAGGAGGCGCGGGTCAGCTGCCCGACTGCCCGAACGACCCGAGCTGCTTCGTGGCCTCGACGACCCGGGCGGCCATGGCCGACTCGGCGACCTTGCCCCAGGCGCGCGGGTCGTACTGCTTCTTGTTGCCGACCTCGCCGTCGGCCTTGATGAACCCGTCGTAGTTCTTGAGGACGGTGTCGGCGATCGAGCGGCTGAACGCGTACTGCGTGTCGGTGTCGAGGTTCATCTTGACGACGCCGTTCGACACGGCCTCGGAGATCTCGGCGTCGGACGAGCCGGAGCCTCCGTGGAAGACCAGCTCGAGGGGCTTCTCGGCGGTGCCGAAGCGCTCCTGGATGCCCTGCTGGATCTCGCCGAGGAGCTCGGGGCGGAGCTTGACGTTGCCGGGCTTGTAGACGCCGTGCACGTTGCCGAAGGTGAGCGCGGCGATGTAGCGGCCCTTGTCCCCGAGTCCGAGGGCCTCCACCACGCGGGTGACGTCGCCGACGGTCGTGTACAGGGCGTCGTTGGTGCCCTCGTGCTGCACGCCGTCCTCCTCGCCGCCGACGACGCCGATCTCGACCTCGAGGATGGCGTTGATGGCGGCGGTGCGCTTCAGCATCTCCTCGGCGATCGAGATGTTCTCGTCGAGCGGCACGGCCGAGCCGTCCCACATGTGCGACTGGAAGAGCGGGTTGCGACCGGCCTTGACCTCCTCCTCGGAGGCGGCGATCAGGGGGAGCACGAAGCCGTCGAGGGCGTCCTTCGGGCAGTGGTCGGTGTGCAGCGCGACGGTGATGGGGTAGTTCTTGGCGACCTCGGTCGCGAACTTCGCGAAGGCGATGGCCCCCGCGGCGCGGTTCTTGACGGTGTGGCCGGCGAAGTAGTCGGCGCCGCCGGTCGTCACCTGGATGATGCCGTCGCTGCCTGCCTCGGTGAGGCCCTGCAGCACCGCGTTGATCGTCTGCGACGACGACACGTTCACGGCGGGGTAGGCGAACCCCTTGTTCTTCGCTCGGTCGAGCATCTCGGCGTACTGCTCGGGGGTGGCGACGGGCATGGCTTCTCCTTCGGTGGTGCGGGTGCGGCTCTGCTCGGATCAGCCTACTCAGCGTGCGGGACGCTGCCCGGGGAGGAGCGTCCGCAGATGCAGCGGGCAGGGGCGAGGAGAGGGCGGGGACGCGGAAGGGGGCGGGGACGCCGTCGTGGTCACGACGACGTCCCCGCCCCCTGCGGGCCCGAGTCGGGGCTCGCCCGGCTAGTCGCCGGTCGGCGCCTCCCCGGCCGGCGCCTCGGCGCGGACCCGTCGGTGCCGGCGCGTCAGGAGGACGCCGAGGCCCGACAGCGCGAGCGCGGTGGCCAGGGCCGTCAGGGCGTCGCTGCCGGTGAAGGCGAGCTTCTGCCCTGCGGCCGCCGGCGCGGCGACGACCGGCTCCTGGACGGGCGGCTCGACGACCGGAGGCTCGACGACGGGCGGGTCGACGACGGGCGGGTCGACGACGGGCGGCGGGACGATCTCGGGCAGGGCCCCGGCGTCGACGTGACGCGCGCTGTCGACGGAGACCAGTTGTCCCGCATCTCCGACCACCCGGGCGAGGCCGATGTACGCCAGCCCCTCCCCGTCGACGTCCGAGTCGCGGGTGTGGTCGTCTCCGGCGCCCGAGGCGGTCCATCCCTGCTCCAGGACGCCGAAGTCGACGTCGTAGCGCCCCGGTCGGAGTGCCTCGAACTCGTAGGTGCCGTCGGCGTCGGTCGTGCCCTCGGCCGCCACGTCGACACCTCGGTCGTCGACGCCGACGAGCCGCACCGGGTGTCCGTCGCGCAGCGGCTCCTCGTCGCCGCGCACGCCGTCACCGTCGAGGTCGGTCCAGGCCAGCCCGGAGACGTCCCCGGCGACGGAGATCGTGCGTGCCACGGACGAGGTGGTCGTGACGTCGATGCCCTCGACGCGGAGGCGGAACGTCGAGGCCCACTCGACCCGGTCGCGTTCGCCTGCCGGCACGGTCAGGGCGAGGGCGTGCTCGACGCCGTCGCCCCGGGCGACGTCGTCGGTGCGGTCGATCCGGATCGCCGTGACGTCGGCGAGGGAGGTCGGGCACGGAGCAGCGCCCAGCTCGGCCTCGGTGCACCACGTGGTCGAGCCGGAGGGGCCGTTCGACGCGTGGGAGGGGTCGTCCGAGATCTCCGACGCCGGGGTGCTCGTGTAGAGCACGACCTCGCCCGGGGCGCTGGGGACGAGCGCCCGGGCGAGCGTCGGCCGGACGTCGGACGAGGTGCCCCGGCCGTCGCCGTCGTGCGGCAGGACCGAGATGAGCGAGCTGCCGGGGAGCGGCTCGGAGCCGGCGTTGCGGTAGCTCAGGGTGAAGGTCACCTCGTCGCCGACGACGTGCACCGGCAGGTCGACGGTCTCCTCCGCGTCGAACCCTCGGCCCACGAGCACCCGGAGGGCTCGCTCCGTCGTGCGCCGCGTCTCGGGCGAGACGTCGCGCGAGGCCTCGACCGTCGCCGTGTTGACGGCGTCGGCCCCGGCCGCCGCGCTGACGAAGCGCACCTCGAACGTGATCGGGTCGAGGGGCTCGTTGACGACGGCGGGCTCGATGGTCCACGTGAGGCGCTGGCGCGTGGTGCCGTCGACGACCACCTCGTCGACCACCGGTTCGCGGGACGCGGTGCCCGCGACGTGCTCGGCGCCCTCCGGCAGGACGTCGCGGACCACGACGGTCTCGGGCAGCGGGTCGTCGGAGGCGTTGGTGAGGGTCGGGTACAGCGCGTACGTGATGCGCCCGCCCGCCGTGACGTAGGTCGTCTCGTCCGGGGTGTCGTCGGCGCCGTGCCCCGGGTCGACGACGGCGCTGCGGATGCGGGCGAGGTTGCTGGTCACCGTGAGGAAGTCCGCCCAGGCCCCGTTGGCGTCGGCCGGGTCGTTGACGTCGTGGGTCCACGCGCTCGTCGCGTCCTTCCGGACGCTCGCGAACATGCGCATCCGCGTCAGGTTGGCGAGCTGAGGCTCGGCGGTGACGTGGGTGTTGAACGTGATGCTCGTGTTGCCGGGGTGGTCGTAGGTCCAGCGCACGGCACCCACCGCCTCCGGTCCGCCCGGCACGTCGGCCGGGTCGGCGTGCCAGTCGAGGTCGTCGTCCTCGCAGGTCGCGTCGCGGGCGATCGCCGGGTCGGAGGCGTCGAAGGCCGCGAACTCCGGAGCGCCCGTGATGCCGGAGCGGTTCGAGGCGGCCCAGGAGCCGGGGGTGTTCTCGCGGAGGGTGTGCTGGGAGGTGTCGAAGACGGTGCAGGCGACGGTGCCCGTCCAGCTGGTGCGGCCCGAGTTGTTCAGGGTCGTGCTCGTGAGGAGCGGCTGGGCCGGGGTCACGTAGGGCTCGTCGTACTTGCCCGACAGGGTGAACGAGGTCGAGGTCTCGGTGTCCCAGCCCCGGTAGCGGGTGGAGCCGGAGATGCCCGCGCTCTCGAGGAGGTTCCGCGAGACCGAGTTGTCGGCCGTCGGCTCGCCCTCGCCGTCGTAGTTGGTGCGGCCGCTGATCGAGGTCGCGGTGAAGTCGCGGTACGTGTTGACGGCCGTGACGGACGACCCGAGGGGCGGGGTGGGCACCCACAGGCTGACGTAGCCGGAGACGACGGACGGCACGACCCCGCCGGCGATCTGGCCCCCCGAGACGCTCGTCGTCGGGATGCTCGAGAGCGAGCTGTCGGTGCCCTCGATCGTGATGGCGACCGGCTCGCCCGGCGCGGACTGCGAGCACGTGATCGTGCCCGAGTCGACGACCGCGGAGTCTCCGCCGCCTGCCCCGCCCGGGGCCGCGCTGATCTGGCCCGTGTTGACGCCGCACGCCGGGGCGCCGTCGACGGGGAAGAGGACCGCGGGGCTGGCCTCGCGACCGTACATCCGGGAGACGTCGTCGACGAGGGTCAGGGGGCCCTCGAGGCGCTCGTAGCCCAGGAGCCCGCCGCCGGCGACGAGCCCCTCCCAGTGCACCTGGAGCGGGTAGACGATGCGGTAGCCCGGGGTGACGCCGTCGAGGCCGGTCGCGGGGGTGAAGGTGGGCACGCTCCGGTTCATGGACAGGTCGAAGCGGGGCGCGGCCGAGACCGTGACCGCCGGCACCTCGACCTCGACGCGGGCCTCGCCGTCGGCGGTGGCCGAGGCCCTCGGCTGCAGGCGCGTGCCGTGGGCGAGCCCGGTGTCGACGGCGGCCGCCACGCTCACGGTGCGGACGCCGCTGGAGAGCGTGCCCACCGCGCAGGTGAGCGTGTCGCCGAGGATGCCGGAGCCCTCGGGGGAGCACTGGTCGGGCAGCCGCGACCAGGAGAGCCCCGTCGGCGCCACCAGGGTCACGACGCCGTCGGTCGCGGTGCCGGTGGTCGTCGCCAGGGTGACGCCGTAGACCACGGCGTCGGCGGTGCGGACGATGCCGTTGGACGGCCCGGAGTCGCCGCCGGGGCCGTCGTCGTCGCTGAACCGGCCGAGGCCGTCGGAGGTGACGGCGACGCCGAGGTGCAGGCCGCCGTCACGCGGCGCGCGCTCGGCGGTCGGGGCGGACGTGGGAGGGGCCGTCGGCACGGGGGCCGGTGCTGCGGACGAGGCCGAGGCGGGGACCACGACGGAGCCGACGACGGCCGTCGTGAGCAGGACGGCCGCTGCGAGGCGCGGGGCGCCTCTCTGGGGGTTCTTCATGGACACCTTCCTGGAGGCATAGATGCCTCCTACCAGTGTGGAACATATCGCATGACAGCTGTGAGGGGAAGAGTCGGAGAGTATGCTCGGGGGATGGCTGATTCGTCCTCCGGGAACCTCTACACGCACCCTGACCGCAACCTCGGCATGGAGCTGGTGAGGGCCACCGAGGCAGCGGCCATCCGCTCCGCCCCGTTCATCGGCAAGGGCGACAAGAACGCCGCCGACGGCGCGGCCGTCGACGCCATGCGCAAGTTCCTCGGCACCGTCGCCTTCGACGGCGTCGTCGTCATCGGCGAGGGCGAGAAGGACGAGGCGCCGATGCTCTTCAACGGCGAGCACGTCGGCAACGGCTTCGGCCCCGCCTGCGACATCGCCGTCGACCCCATCGACGGCACGAGCCTCACCGCCGCCGGCCGCATGAACGCGCTCTCGGTCATCGCCGTCAGCGACCGCGGCAGCATGTTCGACCCCTCCGCCGTCTTCTACATGGACAAGATCGTCACCGGCCCCGAGGGCATCGGCGTGATCGACCTCGACAAGCCGATCGGCGAGAACATCCGTGCGCTCGCCGACGCCAAGGGCCTGGCCGTCGAGGACATCCAGGTGGCCGTCCTCGACCGCCCCCGCCACGCCGACCTGATCCAGCAGATCCACGCCTCCGGCGCCGGCACCCGCCTGCTGCTCGACGGCGACGTCGCGGGCGGCATCAACGCGGCCCGCCCCGACTCGCGCATCGACATGTGCGTCGGCATCGGCGGCACCCCCGAGGGCATCATCACGGCCTGCGCCGTGAAGGCCCTCGGCGGCCTCATCCTCACGCGTCTCGCCCCGAAGGACGACGCCGAGCGCCAGAAGGCGATCGACGCCGGCCACGACCTCGACCGCGTGCTCGACCAGGACGACCTCGTCAAGGGCGACAACGCCTACTTCGTCGCGACCGGCGTCACCGACGGTGCGCTCGTCGCCGGCGTCAAGCGCAAGCAGGGCATGATCCGCACCTCGAGCATCGTGCTGCGCTCGCACTCCGGCACGATCCGTCGCGTCGAGGCCGACCACCTCGTCTCGAAGTGGTACGGCGAGAACGCCTAGCCACACCCCGCGACGGAGGGCCAGGACGACGATGTCGTCCTGGCCCTCCGTCGTCTGCACCCGGTCGTGAGCTGTCCGAGCCTGGCGCCCGCACCAGGCTCGGGGCCAGGCGGCCAGGCGGCCAGGCGGCCCGGCGGCCCGGCGAGGCTCAGCGCACCTCGGGCTGGCTCTCGGCCTCGGCGGCGTCGAGGGCGGCGGTGAGCTCGACGGCCGTGAGGTCGCGGGGCAGCTCCTCGACCACGGTCGGGGCGGCGAGCACCTTGGTCTCGTCGAGCATGCTGAGCCGGCGGGCCGACGGCAGCACGGTGCGCTCCAGCGAGCCGACGAACCGGTTGTAGTCGTTCACGGAGCCGCGGAGCGACCTGCCGAGCTTGTCGACGTGGCCCGCCATGGTGGCGAGTCGGCCGTAGAGCTCGCGGCTGAGGTCGAACAGGGCCTTCGCCTCCGTCGTGACCACGTCCTGCTGCCAGCTGAAGGCGACGGTCTTGAGCACGGACCAGAGGGTCACGGGGGAGGCGAGGGCGACCCGCTTCTGGAAGGCGTAGTCCATCAGCGACGGGTCGGCCTCCAGGGCCGAGCTGACGAGGGACTCGCTGGGGATGAACGCGATGACGAGCTCGGGCGACGAGTCGAGGCCCGCCCAGTAGGTCTTGGCCGACAGGGCGTCGACGTGGGCGCGGAGGGCCTTCACGTGCTGCTTGACCAGCAGGTCGCGTCGCGCCCCTTCCTCGCCGGAGGCGGTGGCCGGGATCGTGCTCGCCTCGAGGTAGGCCGCGAACGGCACCTTGGCGTCGACGGCGATCGACTTGCCGCCGGGCAGGTGCACGACCATGTCGGGTCGCCCCTGGCCCGCGTCGGAGCTGATGCTCGTCTGCAGGTCGAAGTCGACCCTCTCGATGAGGCCCGCGGCCTGCACGACGTTGCGCAGCTGGGTCTCGCCCCAGACGCCGCGCGTGCTGTTGGAGCGGAGGGCCGAGGCGAGCGACTCGGCGGTGCTGCGCAGCCTCTCCTCCGAGGCGACGGCGCTGCGCAGCTGCTCGCTGAGCGTGCCGTACTGGTGCGCACGCTGCTCCTCCAGCTCGGCGACCTTGGCCTGCACGGCCGCGAGGCTCTGGGCGACGGGGCTGAGGGCCGTCATCACCTGGCCCTCCGAGCGGGTGCGCTCGGCCTCGGCGATGCGGACGTCGCGCAGCCTGTCTTGGAACTCGCGGAGCCGCGCCTCCTGGTCGGCGCTCTGCCGGCGGTGCTGCTCGTCGAGGTCGGCCAGGCGCTCGCGGTAGCCGTCGACGGTCGCCCGGGCCGCGGCCGCGTCGGCGGCGAGGCGGGCGGTGGACTCGGCCGCGCGGGCCCGCGTGGCCAGGGCGCCCACCACGACGCCGACGGCGAGCGAGAGGACGACGAGGGCCACGAGGAGGAGCGGTGAGGTCATGGCGGCAGTGTCGCAGCCACCTCCGACACCGGTCGGGGGCCCCGCCGCGGGCTAGCGGAAGACGACGGGGCGAGCGTCGCCGGGCGTGGCCGGCTGGAGGCGCTTCATGCTGACGCGGGACGCCTCGGAGAGCTGGCGGAGGTCGTCGGCGCCGTGCACGGCGGCCGCGTGCGTGACGATGGCGGCGCAGGCCTCCGCGTCGGCGAGGGCGTCGTGGTGCGAGAACCCGGTGAAGCCCGCGGCGGCGGCGGCCATCGGCAGGCGGTACGAGTCGAGCACGTAGGTCTTGCGGGCCACCTGCAGGCTGCAGAGGTAGGCCCAGGCCGGGGGAGTGAGCCCCGTGGCCGCGCAGGCCGCGCGGATGACGCCCATGTCGAAGCCCGCGTTGTGGGCGACGAAGACGTCGATGCCGGCGAAGTCGGCGATGAGGTCGAACTGCTCGTGCCACTCGAAGGCGCCGATCACGTCGTCGGCGACGATGCCGTGGATGCGCGTGTTCCACTCGAGGAAGGTGTCGTGGCCGGCCGGCGGCTTGATCAGCCAGCCCACCTTGTCGACGACGACCCCGTCGCGCACCTTGACGAGACCGACGGAGCAGGCCGAGGCGCTGCTCGAGTTCGCGGTCTCGAAGTCGATCGCGGTGAAGTCGATGGGCATCTCGCCATGCTCTCACGCACCCCCGACAGGGCGGACCCGACCCGCGACTCCTCGGCTCCCGGCGGTCGGCGCGGCCCCGCGCCGGTACGATGGCTGACCGTGGCTCTCACTATCGCGATCGTCGGACTGCCCAACGTCGGCAAGTCCACCCTGTTCAACGCCCTGACCAAGAACCAGGTGCTGGCGGCGAACTACCCGTTCGCGACCATCGAGCCGAACGTCGGCATCGTCAACCTGCCCGACCCGCGCCTCCAGGTGCTCGCCGACATCTTCGGCAGCGAGAAGATCCTGCCCGCGCCGGTGTCGTTCGTCGACATCGCCGGCATCGTCAAGGGCGCCAGCGAGGGCGAGGGGCTCGGCAACAAGTTCCTCGCGAACATCCGCGAGGCCGACGCCATCGCCGAGGTCGTGCGCGGCTTCGTCGACGAGGACGTCGTGCACGTCGACGGCCGCGTCGACCCCGAGGGCGACATGGGCACGATCAACACCGAGCTGATCCTCGCCGACCTCGAGACCGTCGAGAAGGCGATCGTGCGCTACGAGAAGGAGCTCCGCCTCAAGCGCGTCGAGCCGCTCACCCACGAGACCGCCGTCGCCGCCCGCGACGCCCTGCAGCGCGGCGAGGCCCTGTCGGCGTCGGGCATCGACCTCGAGCCGATCCGCGAGCTCGGGCTGCTCACCGCCAAGCCCTTCATCTACGTCTTCAACGTCGACGAGTCGATCCTCACCGACGACGCCAAGAAGGCCGAGCTGGCCGCCCTCGTCGCCCCGGCCGAGGCCGTCTTCCTCGACGCGAAGATCGAGTCGGAGCTCATCGACCTCGACCCGGACGACGCCGCCGAGCTGCTCGCGTCGACCGGCCAGGAGGAGTCGGGCCTCGACCAGCTGGCCCGCATCGGCTTCGAGACCCTCGGCCTGCAGACCTACCTCACGGCAGGCCCGAAGGAGACCCGCGCCTGGACCATCGGCAAGGGCTGGAAGGCCCCGCAGGCGGCCGGCGTGATCCACACCGACTTCGAGAAGGGCTTCATCAAGGCCGAGGTCATCTCGTTCGCGGACCTCGT